>Ga0114976_10000783_pt1 | contig 20104 bp, 17 predicted proteins | sample S_130805_EF_Meta_FD_87319 | JGI IMG/M metagenome (GOLD analysis project Ga0114976, IMG submission 87319) | Freshwater microbial communities from Lake Simoncouche, Canada to study carbon cycling - S_130805_EF_MetaG | ecosystem: Environmental > Aquatic > Freshwater > Lake | place: Lake...
GCCCTCGGTCGGGATGCCGTAGCCCTGGCCGACATAGTCGCAATTGGCCATCACGTGCTCCCGCTTCACGAGGCCGGGGAGGCCGAGATGGGCGGCGGTGCGCTCGGCCAGGGCGAAGACGTTGGCCTCCTGCCGATCCTTCGGGGCGCGGACGCCGATGCCGAGCACGGGGATGCCGCTGTTCAGCGCGACCAGGCCGGCGACCAGGCCGGCCTGGGTGCCGGCGCTGCCGGTGGCGTGCACCAGGTGGTCGATGCGGAGGCCCATGTCGCTGGCCTGCGTCACCAGCTCCTGCGCCGCGTTGACGTAGCCCAGCGCGCCGACCGGGTTGGAGCCGCCGCCGGGGATGACGTAGGGCTTGCGACCCTCGCGCCGCATGACCTCGGCGACGGCCTCCATCTCGGCCTGCATGTCAGCGCCGCCGGGGCGGCGGGAGACGGTGGCGCCGTGCAGCTTGTCCATCAGGACATTGGCGTTCCGGGTATAGGCGGGGTCGGTGTAGCCGGTGCGGTCCTCGAGCAGGATGTGGCAGGCGAGGCCGAGCTTGGCCGCGGCGGCGGCGGTCTGGCGGGCGTGGTTCGACTGGGTGGCGCCCTGGGTGACGAGGATGTCGGCGCCCTGCGCGATCGCGTCCGCGCAGAGGTATTCGAGCTTCCGGGTCTTGTTGCCGCCGGTCGAGAGGCCCGTGCAGTCGTCCCGCTTGATCCAGATATCGGGGCCGCCGAGGAGGCGGGTGAGATTCTCCAGCTTCTCGAGCGGGGTCGGCATGTGGCCGAGGCGGATGCGGGGGAAGCGGGCGAGGTTCATGTCGGGCGTTTCCTGCCGGGTGGTGCGTTGGGCGCAGGGTAGGCGGAATGGCGCGGAGTGGGGAGGGGGTGGGGGTTCGGGCTGTAAGTGGCGGAATTGCTGGCTCGGACAGCACTTACCCAGGCGTGGATGGGGGTGGGATGTCGGTCTTGGACAAGGCTCGGGGGCCTGGCGGCCGGGCTTCGAGAATTTAGGAATTTAGGGACCTAAAGCCTGAAATTCCCTCAAATTCGGCGGGGCGGTTTGAGGAAAACCTGTTGGAAAACAGGGAGTTGGGCCCAGGGAATTTTAGAATTTATGGCTTGAGGGCGGTCCTGGCCGCGTGGGTCGGCTGGACGCATCTCGGGCGGGAGGGGGCCTGCTGCTGCTGATTCGCGGTTCAATGAGCAAAGGAAATTCATCCTAGGACGGTCGGGGGTGGAAGTCCAGGGAAATGGCAGGCGGGAGCGGGTCAGGAAGCGGTCATGATTGCCGGCGAGGCTCGGCGTCATGGCCGTGGGCAAGACAGCCTGGAATGAGCGGATCAAGCTGCTGGCGGGGCTATTCCAGTCGGCCGCGACGACCAGTTTCGCGGTTGGATTGCTCGCGCCGATGGCGGCCAAAGTGTACAGTTCCGGCGGCATCGACGCCGTGCCGCTCGGCTTCGCGGCGGCCTGGCTGGGGGCCGTTGTGTTGTTCCACGGTGTCGCCCAAATCATCCTTGCCCGGTTGAGGGACTGAGACGATGGATTTCGCAACGCTCTACACCGTGATGCCGTTCGGGCTGATGGTGCTGGCGGTCGCGGGGGGCTGGGTCGCCCTGCGCTACATCGACTGGATGGATGCGCGCGAGGCGCGCGAGGCGGCGGAGCGGAAGCCGGCGGCGGAGTAGGCTCTCTTCTGGGAAGCGGCCGCCGGGACGATCGCGGGGCTGACCATGACGCAGTTCGAGGTGCTGTTCCTGACGATGCCGATCGGGCTGATCGTGGTGTTCGGCACCGCCGGTTGGCTCGCGCTGCGCACCATCGACCGGGTCGCGGCGCGCGAGGCGGCGGAGCGGAAGGCGGCGGCGGAGTAGTGGCTCGCCAGCGATCCACTGGCTTTCGTCACAAATTCGTTTAGCATGAGTGCCGACTCGGGAGACTCGATTCGGAGCACACAAGGTGCCGCTGGAAAATCTTACGACGACGCCCGAGCTTCGGGCATCTGCGGGCAGACGCCGTAATAGCAGTCTCGAAACACAGCGTATCACGCCAGGTGCATTGCAAGACTACACCGCGATGGGCTGGAGCGCTTCTGGGAAGACGTACAAGAATGGCGACCTATTGCTGGTCAAAGAGAAGTCGCCCGACGAGATATTAGAAAATCGAGTTTGGTGCTGTCTGCACAGGTTTGGCTATGGCGACCTCAACATTGATCGGAATTTTAAAATCGAAATAGCCACTTCGAACGAAAAAGTTGTTAAGAAACAAATTGACGTTTTCGCCAAAGACGACGAGACTGTTATCGTTATTGAGTGTAAGACAGCGGAAGACATTAAAAGGAAATCTCTGCAGAAGGACATCGGGGAATTCGACTCGCTTAAGAAGCCCATATCCGACGCTATTCGGAAGCACTATGGAAAAGATTTCAAACCAAAAATACTGTGGGCCTTTGTAATTAGTAAAATTGAACTCTCTGAAAGTGATCGCGCGCGTCTGGCGGCCCAGGGTACACACCTAATATCCGATAGAGAACTGACGTATATTGAGGACCTTAGTAGGAAGTTGGGAAGAGCTGGGAGGCAGCAGTTTCTGGCAGAGTACCTTGGCGGTCAGAAAATTCCGGCATTGCAGGATCGTAAAGTCCCAGCGATCCGTACTAAAATCGGCGGGCGTCATGCGTATGTATTCTCCGCAACCGCATCGGAAATTTTAAAGATCGCTTTTGTTAACCACCGGGATTTGAAGGACCCGCAAGGGGTTCCATCGTACCAGCGTCTAATTAAACCCGATCGCATTGCCAAGATCGCCGACTATATTGCCGATAAAGGATTCTTCCCCAACAGCATATTAATCAACTTCAAGAAAAAAGTCCGCTTCGAGATGGCGCTGCAGAGCGATAACCCGGATACAAGATTCGGTTACCTTTACCTGCCTGAGACTTATAAGAGTTGCATGGTCGTCGATGGCCAGCATCGGCTTTACGGATGTGCGGTTTTAAAAGAAGGTGTCCAATCTCCTAACCTGATGTTCATCGCGTTCGAACAGATGGAATCTGCACAAGAAGCCGTTCTGTTTGCGACGATCAATCGAGAACAGCGCCCTGTTGATAAGAAACTTCTTGATGAGCTTGACGGCGATTTAAAATGGGATAGCGACGAGCCTCATGAACGAATGCAGGCGATCGCGTCGCGTGCAATTGATCTTCTGAACGGCAAGTACGGCAGCCCTTTCCTGGAGCGTGTTGTTTCACCAGGGTTCAAGACGACTGAGAATAGGCCCCTCACGTTACCCGAAGTACGTAGGGCAATTATCTCTGCCGGCCTCATTGGTCGAATCTCGGGATCGGGCAAAGAGAAGCTTTACGTACCAGGCCCATTCTCAGGTCCAACAAGCGAAGCTTCGCTTCAGCGCCTGATGGATGCCCTCGACTGGTATTTTAGGCAGATTGCCGAGGCAAACTTGCATCGCTGGAACTTGGGTATGCCAGGCAGGGTATGTAATAACTTTGGGGTCCCTGCACACTTGCGCTTGTACGGAGAACTGATCCGCCATGTTGAGGTGGCGCATGCCGTCGACGCACGGCAGATGACACTTGAAGAACTTGGGACGCATATTGGGCCATTCCTGGCCCCAGTTATCAATTTCATGAAATCAGCGTCGGACGAGGTCTTCGAGAAAACATTCAATGTGACGCTGGGAAGCGGTGGTATACGTCAGTACCAATTCCGCCTTTATCTACTTATTCACGAAAAAGATCCGAATTTTAAGCCCCATGGTTTGGAGGACTATATTGCTGAAATTAGTCAGGAACAGCAGGAAGCTTCAGATCGCGATGTGCGGTGGATCCAAGAGAGGGTGCATGAACAGGTCGTTTCGGTTCTCAGAGAACATTATGGCGCCAACTTTTTTGACCTTGGCATCAAAAATAAAGCCATCCAGAAAAAAGCTCTAGAAAAGCGTGTTGACGATGAAGGAGAAAAGCAGTCCCCAGAGGTTTATCTCGATTTTATGGATCTAAAATCAATTGTAGAGCAGTCGGATAATTGGCCTCTTTTTCAAAAAACGATGAACATACCGCTTGAGGGCTCAAACAAGGGTATTGCAAAGCACATAAAGTGGTTTGACGAGGTGAACCGCATTCGTCGGATACCGGCACATCCTTTTGGCAGACGCTACTCCGCGAACGATGTCTCGATCATTCGCAACGTCGTTGAAAATCTTAGAAAGGCCTTCGCGTGAGTGAGCAGAGCTCGGGCGAGAGGACGTCGCCACGCCCACCGCTAAAATGGCCGGGCGGAAAGCGCTGGTTAATAAAACGATTCCCAGAACTCTTCGAGTTGGGAACGGATAGGTACGTTGAGCCTTTCGCTGGGGCAGCCTCGGTGTTCTTCGCGCTGGCCCCCGATCAAGCGGTTTTGTCCGATAGCAACCCTCGGCTTATAAAATTCTATAGAGTGCTGCGTGATGAGTGGAAAGCTGTATCGCAAAAACTCAAGGAACATCAGATCCGCCATTTAGAAAATCCAGATTCTTATTACTATCAAATGCGCGAGATGAGACCGAGATCAGAAGCATCTTTCGCCGCGAGATTTATTTATTTAAATAGAACCTGCTTCAACGGCATCTACAGGGTTAACTTGAAAGGCAAGTTTAATGTTCCAAGAGGTACGAAAAACACTGTCGTTTTTGAAGATGACGATTTCGAATCAATTTCTCAACTTCTGAAGAAAACTAAGCTAAGAGCAGGCGATTTCAGCGCGCTGATACGGCGCTGCGGAGCGGGCGATTTTCTTTTCATCGATCCACCTTATACTGTAAAACACAATATAAACGGCTTCATTAAATACAACGAAAAGCTTTTTTCTTGGGCAGATCAGGAACGGCTAGCCGCAAGTCTAAAAAACTTCGCGAATCGGGGCGGGCGTGCGATAATAACGAATGCCGCTCATGCGAGCGTTATCCAGTTATACCGTGACTTGGGTAGCTTGGCACTTGCAACGCGACATAGTGTCATGGCGTCATCTAACGACAGGCGCGCGAGCATCGATGAACTCATTGTACTGGTGAATATCCCCGAACAACTCGCTGCTTCAGTGGAGCAGAGAAAACAGTTTCGACTGATCGAGCCCAACGAGTTTGACTCGGTGGCAAAAGCCCAGATTGGCTTGAGCGCACATCTATAATGTCTGGGGTTCCAAGGGCCTTTCGGCCCTTGGCAGGGAGAGCCCGAGAGGGACAGGGTCCCTCTCGGAGCCCCACGCTCAGCCCTTAAGCCCCCCATCCGCTCCGCAATCTGCACCGCGTTCAGCGCCGCGCCCTTCAGCCACTGGTCGCCGCAGAGGAACAGGTCCAGCCCGTGCTCCCCGAACACGTCGTTCCGCCGGATGCGCCCGGCCTCGACGTCGGCCTGGCCGGTCGCGGTCAGCGGCATCGGGTGTAGCTTGTTCGCGAGGTCATCCCCCACGCCACGCCTACCGCCGCACCTGTAAAGAAACCCGACAGTGCCGCAGCCCCGCCCCCCGGCCCGCGCGGTCAGCCCGCGCGGCGCCGGCGCAGCGCGCCGAGGCCGAACAGCCCGGCGCCCAGCAGGGCGAGGCTGGCGGGCTCGGGCACCGCCGGTATCCCGCCCGGATCCATCGGCTCGGACAGCAGGGTGAGCCGGGCCAGCACATCGGTGCCGGTGGCCGAGCCGGGCGTCAGGGGGGGGCTGAAGAGGCCGTTCTGGTAGGGGCCGAGGTTGAAGGGAGAGGTGTCGAGGAGCTCGACCTTGAGCGACCCGCCGAAGCCGAACAGCGCGGTCGCGGAGCCGGTGGGGTCGAAATCCGCGAAACCGCGCGACTGGATGAAGGGAGACGACAGGCTCGCGCGCGTGTCGGAGCCACCGAAGGTCACGCCGCCGGGCGTCGCGGTGAAGCCGCCGAAATTGGAGAAGGTGATGGCGGCGGTCAGGGATCTCGGCAGCAGGTCGTCGCCGTCGACGCTGCTCTCGGGCGTGTAGAGCCGGAAGAGCGCCACGGTCGTGCTGCCGCCGACGTTGAGCGCGGCGGTGGTGATCGACAGGGGCTTGAGGCTGGTTTCGATCTGGAGGCCGAGGTTGGAGTTGGCGTTGGGCGGCACCGAGTAGCCGCTCACCGCGACGCCGGTGATGGTGAAGGTCACCGCGGCCTGGGCGGGGCCGAGGGTGGCGCAGGCGAGTGCGGTGGCGAAGCCGAGTTTCCTGAGCATCGAGGTCCTCCTGGTGTCAGGCCGGTCCGTCGGGCGGTCACCGGACGAGCTACAACAGGAGCAGCCGAGAGCAACGGTCGTGCCAGTTCAAAAAGACAAACAGAATCAATCTCGTATTCACACCGGCGGGCGGGACGCGCGGCAATGTGTAAAAATACTTGACAACTCTCGCTATCGTGAGATCGCTCACGAATTTGAGAGATTCCGGTTGCGCTTGGCTGGGGCTGATCAGGGCCCTGGACCAGGGTCCGCGCCGGGTGAATCGCGGATCATGGCCCGGCCCGTCGATGGGTCACGTGGCTCACGCCTCCGGCGCGCGGACGGCACGCCTGGGCGCATCCCGACGCCTGGCGCAGGCCATTCTGCGCCGCGGGCTGGCATGGTGTCGGCGTCACGACACAACACCCGCCGCGCGCGGGCGTGATGGCGGCCTGGATGGGTCAGGCGATGGGTCGGGCCCGGGGCGATCCGCTCGCCCCGGGGTCGCCGGTCAGCGCAGCCCCATCCGCTCCGCGATCTGCACCGCGTTCAGCGCGGCGCCCTTCAGCAGCTGGTCGCCGCAGACGAACAGGTCGAGGCCCTTGTCGCCGAACACGTCGTTGCGGCGGATGCGGCCGACCTCGACGTCGTCCTGGCCGGTCGCGGTCAGCGGCATCGGGTAGAGCTTCGCCGCGGGGTCATCCACCAGCTTCACGCCGGGGGCGGCGGCGAGCGCGGCGCGGGCGGCCTCGGGCGTGACGGGGCGTTCGGTCTCGATCGTCACCGCCTCGGCATGGACGCGGAAGGTCGGGATGCGGACCGCGGTGCAGGAGATCAGCAGGTCGGGCAGGCCCATGATCTTCCGGGTCTCCCAGGCGACCTTCATCTCCTCCCGCGTGTAGCCATTGGGCTGGAAGGTATCGATGTGCGGGATGACGTTGAAGGGCAGCGGGTGGGCGAAGACGGAGTGGCCGGCCTGGCCGCCTTCCAGCAGCACGCGGCGGGTTTCGGCCTCGAGCTCCGCCATGCCTTCGGCGCCGGCGCCGCTCGCCGCCTGGTAGGTCGAGACGATCACGCGCTTCAGGCCGAAGGCGGCGTGCAGCGGCGCCAGCGCCACCACCAGGATGGCGGTGGTGCAGTTCGGGTTGGCGATCAGGCGCGTCGTGCCGATCGCGCCAGCGTTGACCTCGGGGACGACGAGGGGGACGTCGGCTTCCAGCCGCAGCGCCGAGCTGTTGTCCACCACGGCGACGCCGGCCGCCGCCAGCTTGCGGGCATGCGCCTTGGCGAAGTCGCCGGAGACGGCGAGCAGGGCGAGGTCGAGCTTGGCGGCCTCGGCGTCCGAGTATTCCTCGATGGTGGTCTCGCCGAAGGGGGTGGCGACGCGGGTGCCGGCGCTGCGGGCGGAGGCGAAGAGTTTCAGCGTGGTCACCGGGAAGCGGCGCTTGTGCAGCACCTCCACCAGTTCCTTGCCGACAGCTCCTGTCGCTCCGATCACGCCGACGCGCATGGCACCCTTTCCTTCATGGATAACGCGGCGGTTTTACTGCGTTGCAGCAGGCGTTGCCAGGGTTTGCCGCGGGGGGCAGGCATGCGTGGCGCGTTGACCCTGGCGTGTGGGGCTGCCATCTGGCGCGGATGAACGGCGATCCATCCCTCCGCAGCGTCAAGGCCTGGCCCTTCGAGGAGGCCGCCAAGGTCGCCGACCGGCTGGCCAAGGCGCCGAAACCGGAGGGCGCGCTGTTCGAGACGGGGTATGGGCCGTCGGGGCTGCCGCATATCGGCACCTTCGGGGAGGTCGCGCGCACCACCTGGGTGCGGCGGGCTTTCGAGCGCATGACCGGGCTGCCGGCGCGGCTGATCGCCTTCTCGGACGACATGGATGGGCTGCGGAAGGTGCCGGACAACGTCCCGAACGGGGCGATGCTGGCGCCGTACCTGGGCAAGCCGCTGACCGAGATCCCCGATCCCTTCGGGACGCATCCGAGCTTCGGCGCGCACAACAATGCGCGGCTGCGCGCCTTCCTCGACGCCTTCGGGTTCGAGTACGAGTTCGCCTCGTCGACCGACTACTACAAGGGCGGGCGGTTCGACGCGGCCCTGCTGCGGATGGCGGAGCGGCATGAGCAGGTCCGCGGCGTCATCCTGCCGACGCTCGGGCCGGAGCGGCGCGCGACGTACTCGCCCTTCCTGCCGATCCATCCGGAGACGGGCGTGGTCATGCAGGTGCCGATGGAGGAGGTACGGCCGGCCGACGACCTGCTGGTCTGGGTCGATCCCGCGGACGGCAAGCGCCACGGCACGCGGATCACCGGCGGGCATTGCAAGGCGCAGTGGAAGGCCGACTGGGCGCTGCGCTGGTATGCGCTCGGCGTCGACTACGAGATGTCGGGCAAGGACCTGATCGACAGCGTGAAGCTGTCGGGCGCGATCTGCCGCATCCTCGGCGGCACGCCGCCGATTGGGTTTACCTATGAGCTCTTCCTCGACCAGCACGGCCAGAAGATCAGCAAGTCGAAGGGCAACGGCCTGACCATCGAGGAATGGCTGCGCTATGCGCCGCCCGAGAGCCTGTCCTGGTTCATGTACCAGTCGCCGCAGCGGGCGAAGCGCCTGTTCTTCGACGTCATCCCGCGCGCGACGGATGAGTACCTGGCCGGGCTCGAGAAGCTGAAGGCGCAGCCCGACCCGGTGAACCCGGCGACGCATATCCACCCCAATGGCAGCAACGACCCCGGCAGCCCGATCTCGGTCGCCATGCTGCAGAACCTCGCCAGCGTGGTGAATGCCGACGACCCCGAGATCCTCTGGGGCTTCATCCGCCGCTACGCGCCCGGCGTGACGTCCGAGACGCACCCGATGCTGGCGCGGCTGGCCGAGCACGCGGTCGCCTATTACCGCGACTTCATCGCACCCGATAAGACCCACCGCGTGCCGACCGACACCGAGCGCGCCGCACTGCAGGATCTCCTGGAAGTCCTGCGCTCCCTGCCCGCCGACAGCGACGCCGAGGCGATCCAGGCCCAGCTGTACGAGGTCGGCAAGCGCCACCCCTTCGCCAACCTGCGCGACTGGTTCGGGTGCCTCTACCAGGTCCTGCTCGGCCAGGCCGAGGGCCCGCGCTTCGGCGGCTTCGTGGCACTCTACGGCATCCCCGGCACCATCGGCCTGATCGAGACGGCGCTGGCGCGGGAGGCCGCGCCGGCGTGATGAACGCACTCCGGCGGTATGGCCCGACGGTGTTCGGGCTCGCCCTGCTGATCGGCGCCATCTACGCCGTGCAGAAGGAGTTCCGCGAGCTCTCGGTCGCCGATATCCGCGCGGCGATGCAGGCGATCACGCCGCAGGCGCTCTGGATCGCCGGCGGCTGCACCGTGCTCGCCTACCTGGTGCTCGCCATCTACGACAAGCTCGGCTCGATCTATGCCGGCCACCCGGTGTCCTGGGCGCGCAGCCTGTTCGCGTCGTTCTGCGGCTATTCGCTGGCGCACAACCTCGGCTTCGCCGCGGTCTCGGGCGCCGCCGTGCGCTTCCGGCTGTACTCCGCCTGGGGCCTCACGCCGGTGCAGATCGCCAAGGTCATCGGCTTCACCAGCCTGACCTTCGGCCTCGGCGGCATGGCGCTCGGCGGCGTCGTGCTGATGATCGAGCCGGAGGTGGTGCCCTGGTTCGGCGAGCACGTGCCGCGCTGGGTGCTGCAGGCGCTGGCGATCCCGCTCTGGGCGATCGTCATCACCTATGTCGTGCTCAGCCGGTTCCGCCGCCACGTGCGGATCTTCGGCTACGAGATCGACCTGCCCGAGCCGCGCATGGCGCTGATGCAGACGGTGCTGGCGACGATCGACGTCGCGATCACGGCGGCGATCTTCTACGCCCTGCTGCCGCCGGCCGAGGGGCTGACCTTCATCCGCTTCCTCGGCATCTACCTCGCGGCCTATTCGGCCGGCATCGCGGCGCATGTGCCAGGCGGCCTCGGCGTCTTCGACGGCGCCATCCTGCTCGGGCTCGAGCCGTACCTGTCCGCGCCGCAGGTGATCGGCGCGCTGCTGATCTTCCGGCTCTACTACTACATCATCCCGCTGTTCATCGCGGGGACGCTGTTCGTCGGCTTCGAGCTCGGCCAACGGCGGGCGGCGCTGTCGCGCTTCACCGCGGTCGGCCGCGGCAGCGAGACCTTCGAGGTGCCGGCGATCGCCTCGCTCGCCGCACTCGGCGGCGCGCTGCTGATCTTCTTCGGCGCGCTGCCGTTCCACGACACCATCATCGAGCGCTGGGCCGGGCGCGGTGCCGCGATGGCTTCGCATTTCGCGGCCTCGGTGGTGGGGTCCCTGCTGCTGGTCACGGCCTGGGGGCTGCTGCGGCGGCTGACGCTCGCCTGGGCGATCGCGATCTTCCTGCTGCTGAACGGCGCCGTCATCCTCTGGGCGCGCGGCGAGGATTGGTGGCTGGTGCTTGGCTTCGTGATCCTCGCGTGCCTGGTGGCCGCGGTGCGCGGCAATTTCTACCGCGACACCAGGCTGTTCCGCGAGCCGCTCTCGGGTGAGGCGCTGGTGCCGATGGCGGCCGTCGCGGTCTGCGGCATCACCCTTGCCCTCGTCGCCTATGGCGGCCGCGTCTCGGACACCGCCTGGTGGGGCGTGGTCACCAGCGGCGAGGCGCCGGACAGCCTGCGCTTCACCGTCGGGCTGACGGCGGTGCTGCTGCTGGCCGGCACCGTGCAACTGCTGCGGCCGCTGTTCCGCGAGCCGGAGTGGACGCCGGCGACGCGCGCGAAGCTGGCGAGGCTCGGCGCGCTCGACCCCGAGGCGGCGGACGGCGCGGTGTTCGGCGAGGCGGAGCGCGCCGGCTTCGGCATCCTGAAGTGCCCCGGCATCTGGGTCGGGCTCGGCGATCCCGCCGGCGACACCAAGGATGCGATCTCGGCGATCTGGCGGTTCCGCGACCTCTGCGAGCGCGCCGGCGTCGAGGCGGCGTTCTGGGGCATCGGGCCGCGCTACCTGCGCTACTACGCCGATATCGGGTTGCAGCCGGTGCCGCTGGCGGCCGACGGCACGGACAAGGCGGTGCACCTGGCGATGCGGGCGGAGCGCGATCCGGAGAGCATCCGGCCGTTGGTGCCGGAGGGGTTGCGCGGCGGGGCCTGAGAGGCGGCCGCTGGTCGTCAGGCCGGGTCGAAGTGCATCGGGATCGATTGCTGCAGCGCCGGATGCGGGAGCGGCTCCCGGCTGGCGACCACGATTGTCCGCGGCCAGCCATCCGGCACGGCGGAGAGCTTCCCGTAGAGCGAGATCGGCGTGCCGCCCGCCACCAGCGGCAGTCCCTGGCCTTCGGGGCCGGCGAGAACGCGCACCGCGCCATGCTTCTCGTCCGGCAGGGGCGACTGCCAGACGAACTCGAAGCCGCAGCGGCCTGTCACGGAATGGCCGGCCCGCTGCACGTCCTCGCGCGGCAGGCGGGCGGGAATGCGCGCCTCCTCGACGCCGTCCACCAGGATCCTGACCTGCACGGGGTCGGCGCTATCCGGGATCGAAGTCCAGCCGCGCAGCCCGATCCGAGACACATGCTCGACGGCGCCATGGTAGCGCATCAGACCATTCCCTTCGCTGGTCCATGATCCGCGCCGATGGAACCGCGGATCATGGGCCAGGCCGTTGTTTTTTCCGCGCGATTCACGCCTCCGGCCGGCCCGGCCCGGGGCGATCGCGCGCCAGGTATCCGTGATTCTAGCTTTTGGACCGCCGTCGGACCATGGGGCGGTCCGGCGATCCTTTGTGCAGCCTGCGTTCGCCGCCGGCTGCACCCCCCGCGGCAACACCGCCTGCCGGCCCGACCGATCCGCCACACCCGGCCGGATCGTGCCGGGCGCGATCCAGGGACGGTTTACATTCCCCGAAACATGCCTTTCTCTCCTCGCATCATCGGGAGGCACGGGCCATGGCGCGAGCGACGACACGCAGGGCAGGGCTGGCGACCACGCTGGCGGCGGCGATCATGCTTCTGGTCGGCGCCGGGCCAGCGGCGGCGGGGCCCTTCGCCGCGCTCTACTCCTTCGGCGACAGCCTGACCGATCGCGGCAACCTCTATGATCTGACCAGCAGCGTGTCGCCGGTGCCGGTCTCGCCGACCTACGCCAACGGCCAGTTCAGCAATGGCCCGACCTGGATCGAGCCGCTCTCGCAGGGCCTCGGGCTGGGGGCGACCGCGGCGTCCCGCCTGGGCGGGCAGGTCTATGCCTTCGGCTATGCGCGCACCGACTCGGTCGCGCCCGGGTTCGGCATCCCGAACATCATCAACCTGCCGAACCAGGTGCAGGCCTATATCGCCGGCCCGAACGGGCCGGCCGGCAGCCTCTTCGCGGTCTGGGCCGGCGCCAACGACCTGTTGCAGGCGCTGGACGCGGCGCCGGGGCAGTCCAATCCGACTGCCTACATCGTCACCCAGGCGATTGCGGCAGCGAACAACGTACTGGGGCAGCTCAACCTGCTGCGCGCCGATGGTGCGACCGATTTCCTGGTGCTGAACCAGCCGAACCTCGGCCGGACGCCGCGCCTGAACGGCAGCCTTGGCACCGCCACCGCCGGCCAGCTGGCCAGCACCACCTTCAACCAGGCGCTGGCCACGGGGCTTGCCCTGTTCGACGCGCAGCCGGGGGTGCGGGTCTTCGGCGTCGACGTCTACGCGCTGTTCGAGCAGGTCGTGCAGACCCCCGCGACCTTCGGCCTGACCAACGTGACCACCTCCTGCATCACCGGCGCGATCATCGACATCTACGTCAACCCGCTGGCCGCGACGCAGAGCTGCACCACGTCGCAGGCGGCGACCACGCTGTTCTGGGACCCGATCCACCCGACCGCGACGACGCATGCACTGATCGCCAACGCCGCGCTGCTGGCGGTGGGCGTGCCGGAGCCGGCGGCGCTGCTGGTGCTCGGCCTCGGGGTCGCCGGCCTCGCGGCGGTGCGGCGCCGGCGCCAGGCGGCCTGACCGGCCCGGCCGGGTGGTGACGGACCGCACCCTCCGCGCCCGGGAGGCCCGCCCGCCATGTCCTCGCTGATCGTCGCCCCCGCGCTGTTCCTCGGCTGCCTCGGCGCGGCGATCCTCGGCCTCTGGCTGCGGCCGCGGCTTTCCGACCACCATCTCGACGACGAGTCGCGCGGCGTCGTGACCAACATCACCGGCCTCGTCGCCGCGATGGCGGCGCTGCTGCTCGGGCTGCTGGTCGCCAATGCGCAGAGCTCCTACAACACCGTCAGCGACGAGGTGGACCAGCTCTCGGCGAGCCTGGTCGAGCTCGACCGCGCGCTGAAGACCTTCGGGCCGGCGGCCAACGAGGCGCGCGCGCTGCTGAAGCAGAACTCGGCCGCGCAGATCGACCGCATCTGGCCGCCCGGGGGCGGGGCGCGGCCCGACGCGCTCGACCCCGACGACGGCGACGAGGCGGCGCGCGGCCGCTTCCTGCAGCAGATCCAGGCGCTGCCGGTGCGGGACGAGCTGGGCCGCGCGGTGCAGCGCCGGATCGTCGAGGTGCTGGCGCAGAACGCCCGCACCCGCGTGCTGCTGCTCAACCAGGTGAACAACGACCTGCCGCTGCCGATCATCCTGATCGTGAGCTTCTGGCTGGTGACGCTGTTCCTCGCCTTCGGGCTCGTCGCGCGGGCGAATGCGGTGGTGCTGGCGGCGCTGGTGATCGGCGCGGCCTCGGTCGGGGGCGCGATGTTCCTGGTGCTCGAGCTGAACCGGCCCTTCGGCGGCGTGATGCAGATCGGCGACGGCTCGCCGCGGGCGGCGCTGGCGATGATGGGGCGGTAGCGCTTGATCCGCCGAGGCGGAATCGCCGAAGCGACCGCTCAAGCCAGGCCTGACGCGCGATCCACGAGGGTGGATCATGCGTCAGGCGCGGCGCTCAGGCCAGCTTCGCCGCGCCGAGCTCGCCATCCGTGACGTAGTGGTTCACCCGGCCGGCGAGCTGCTCGCCGGCCGCGACGCGGATCGGCGCGCCGATCGCGCCGGCCCCGCGCAGTTCGGCGAGCACGAAGTCGCGCTCGGCATTGGTGTCGCTGTCGGTGGCGTGGGTGATCTTGAAGGTCATCCGCGTCAGGCCGAAGCCGGTGTCGCGGGTGCCGGCGCCGATCCAGTAGACCTCCTCGGCCTCGTCCGGGCGCTGCTGGTTCAGCCAGAAGGAAAGGCTCGTCCGGTCGGCCTGCGCCTCGGCCTTCGACAGCCCCCAGAAGCGCACGTGGTGGCGCTTGCGCGGGCTGTTGTCGATCGCCTTCTGGAAGCCGATGTCCTGGCCGCGGCCGAACAGGAACAGCGTGGAAAACGGCGCGGTCGGGTAGGGCCGGTTGAACACGAAGCTCGTCACCATGCGCCAGCCGGTGGCGAAGCTCAGCGTCTCGGCCTCGACCCAGCCGGCGCGGGCGAAGGCGGCGCGGAGCTGCGCCTGGCTGCCTTCCAGCACCAGGTTCACCGGGTCGCCGGGCAGGCTGTCGCCGGTCAGCGTATAGGCCGGCACATGGCCCTGCTGCATGAACTTCAGCCCGAGCCGCACCGCGAGCGGCAGCACGCCATAGGCCGCAATGCCATAGGTCGCGGCGACGGCGAGGAACCAGGGCAGGTGGTTGTCGGTGACCGGGAAGACGACATAGGCGATCAGCCAGACCGCGGTGGCCGAGATCGCCAGCAGCAGCAGCCGTTGCGCCCAGAGGATCAGCCGCCGCACGCCCTCAGCCCTTCCGGCGGAAGCGTTCCACCGCGCTGACCAGCGCCGTGCGCACCCCGGGCTCGAGCGCCGAATGCCCGGCATCCGGCACCACGGTCAGCCGCGCCTTGGGCCAGGCCGCCACAAGATCGAAAGCGCTCTCGGCCGGGCAGACCATGTCGTAGCGGCCCTGCACGACCTCGGCCGGGATATGCGCGATGCCGTCCATGTGGCCGAGCAGCCCGGCCTCGGGCAGGAAGAGGTCGTGGGCGAAGTAATGCGCCTCGATCCGCGCGAGGCCGAGGGCGGTGCGGTCCTGCGCGAAGCTGGCGACCGTATCGGGGCTGGGCAGCAAGGTGGAACACGACCCCTCGTACTGGCTCCAGGCACGCGCCGCCGGCAGGTGGACCATGGGGTCGGGATCACACAGGCGCTTCAGGTAGCTGCCGAGAATGTCGACCCGCTCGGGCTCGGGCAGGTGCTCGATGAATGCCTGCCAGGCATCGGGGAAGACCCGGCGGAGGCCGGTCAGGAACCACTCCACCTCCTCCCGCCGGCCGAGGAAGACGCCGCGCAGCACGCAGCCGATCACGCGGTCGGGATGCGCCTGGGCATAGGCGAGCGCCAGCGTCGAGCCCCAGCTGCCGCCGAACAGCAGCCATTTCTCGATGCCGAGGAAGCGGCGCAGCGCCTCGATATCCTCGACCAGGTGCGGGGTGGTGTTGTCGCGCAGCTCGCCCAAGGGGCGCGACCGGCCGGCGCCGCGCTGGTCGAAGATGACGACGCGCCAATGGTGCGGGTCGAAGAAGCGGCGGTGCACCGCGCCCGCCCCGGCGCCCGGGCCGCCGTGCAGGAACAGCGCCGGCTGGCCGCGCGGATTGCCGACCTGTTCCCAATACATCACGTGCCCGCCCGAGAGGGGCAGCAATCCCGTTTCATAGGGGGCGATGTCGGGGAAGAGGTCGCCGCGCGGCATTCCCCCTTATCACCGGACCGGGGGGCGGCGGGCAACCTTTTGCACTATCCTGGCCCAAACCCTGAGAGGAAATGCCCATGCCGCCAGACCAGCCCGGCCATGCCGCCATCATCGGCTTCGGCCTGATGGGCTGCGACATCGCCGCGATCTTCCTGGCCGGCGGCTGGCGGGTGACGGCGCTGGAGCCGGCCCGGGCGGTCTGGCCGGCGCGGCTCGACCGCACCGCGCTGTCGCTGGGACAGCTCGGCGGGGCGCCGGCGGCGATGGCGCGGCTCGCGCTGGTCGAGCACCTCGATGATATCGGGTTCTCGGATGTCGACGTGGTGGTCGAGGCGGCGCCGGAGAAGCTCGACCTCAAGCGCGCGATCTTCGCCGAGCTGGACAGGCGGGTGCCGCCGGGCATCCCGATCGGCAGCAACGCCTCGGGCCTGCCCATCACCGCGATCTCGGAAGGCTGCACGACGCGCGAGCGGATGGCGAACCTGCATTTCTTCCTGCCGGCGCACCTGGTGCCCGGCGTCGAGGTGGTGCGCGGCGAACATACTGACGAGGCGACCTGCGAGCGGCTGGCGGCGATCATGGCGAGCCTCGGCCGCGTTCCGATCCGGGTCGCGCGCGACGTGCCGGGCTTCCTCGCCAACCGCATCCAGCACGCCATGGTGCGCGAGGCCTTCAACTGCGTCGACGAGGGCCTGGCGAGCCCCGAGGATGTCGACCGCGCGGTGCGCTACACCTTCGGCATGCGCATCATGGGCGCCGGGCCGATGCTGCAGAAGGAGCTGGCGGGGCTCGAGACCCAGCTGGCGGCGCAGGCGACGATCTACCCCTCGCTGTGCAACCGGACGGAGCCGGGCCCGACGCTGCGCGGCCTGGTCGAGGCCAACAGGCTCGGCCCCAAGACCGGCCAGGGGTTCTGGGAGTGGACGGACGAGAGCGCCGCGGCGGCGCGGGCGAGGTACGAGGCGATGCTGCTGGAGGCGCTGGCGCTGCTGCGGAAGGAAGGCTGGTGATCGAAGGCCTCCCCAGGATCATCAACGCCTACGGCACCAATACCCGCCTGTCGGGCCGGCCGCTGGCGCCGGAGGTGGTGGCCGCCATGGCCGAGGCCGCGCGCATCACCGTCGAGATGCCGGCGATCCAGGCTTGGGCCAGCCGCGCCATCGCGACCGCGACAGGGGCCGAGGCGGGCATCGTGACCTCCGGCGCGTCCGCCGCCCTGCTGCTGGGCGCCGCCGCCTGCATGGCGCGGCTCGATCCCGGGGCGATGAACCGCCTGCCCGATGCGCGCGGCCTGCCGGACGAGTTCATCGTCATCCGCAGCCAGCGCAACATGTACGACCGCGCGCTGCGCGTCGCCGGCGGGCGGCTGGTCGAGATCGGCATTCCTGATCGCCTCAGCGGCCCCGGTGTGCGCGACGCCGAGCCTTGGGAGATCGCCGATGCGATCACCGACCGTACCGCCGCGGTCTACTACCTGGCCGGCCCGCGCAGCCTGCCGATGCTGCCCGAGGTCGCCGCGGTGGCGCATGCGCGCGGCGTGCCGGTGCTGGTCGATGCCGCCGCGCAATTGCCGCCGCGCGAGAACCTGCGGCGGTTCCTCAGCGAAGGCGCCGACCTGGTCTGCTTCTCCGGCGGCAAGGCGATCGGCGGGCCGCAGGCGAGCGGCATCCTCGCGGGGCGGCGCGATCTGGTGAGCTCCGCGCTGGCGCAGATGCTCGATCTCGACCTGCCGGCCGAGCAGTTCATCGCGCCGCCGGAGTTTTCGCCGCTCGCGCAGATGCGCGGCCTGCCGCATCACGGCGTCGGGCGCTCCTGCAAGGCGGGCAAGGAGGAGATCGCGGGGCTGGTCGCGGCGCTGCGGATCTTCACGACCGACGAGCCCACCGCTCGCTGGACCGCGCGGCTGCAGGCGGTGATGGCCGCCGCGCCGGGCGTGCCGCTGACGCTGGTGCCGGACGGCGCCAAGCCCGGCCTGCCGCTGCTCGAATGGCGCACGCCGCAGGCCGCGCGCATCGAGGCGCGGCTGCGTGCCATGGAGCCCGCCGTGCACCTTGATGCGTCACGGATCGCCGAGGGCCTGCTTGCGGTCAACCCGATCGCGTTCGACGATGCCGATGCGGCGACACTCGGCGCAGCGCTGCGCGCCGCGGAGGAAACGACATGACCTTCCTGGTCGGCAATGGCGGCGGCTTCTCGGGCGACCGCGTCGACGCGCCGATCCCCGTGGTGCGCAGCCTGGTGAAGCGCGGCCTGCCGGCGGCGCTGTTCTTCGAGACGCTCGGTGAGCGCACCGTGGCGCTGGCGCAGCTCGAGCGCCGGCGCGACCCGGAGCTCGGCTACGAGCCGATGCTGGAACGCCTGCTCGAGCCGATCCTCGCCGATTGCGTGCGGCACAAGATCCCCATCCTCGGCAATTTCGGCGCGGCCAATCCGGCGGCGGCCGGCCGGCTGGTGGCGCGGCTGGCGCTGCGGCTCGGCCTGCCCGACTGCCGCATCGCCGTCGTCACCGGCGACGACGTGACGAACACCATCGCGCTCGACCAGCTGCCGGTGCACGAGGCCGATGACAGCCTCGAGATGAAATCGGCCCGCCTGGTCGCGGCGAACGCCTATATCGGCGCCGAGCCGCTGGTCGCCGCGCTCGCCGCCGGCGCCGATGTGGTGGTGGCCGGCCGCACCTCCGACCCCGCGCTCGCGATCGCGCCGCTGGTCCACCATTTCGGCTGGGCTTTCGATGACTGGCAGAAGCTCGCCGTGGGGGCGGCCTGCGGCCATCTGTTGGAATGCGGCAGCCAGGTCACCGGCGGCGTCTTCTGGGACCCCGGATTCAAGGATATCCCCGACCCCGCGAATATCGGCTTCCCGATCGCCGAGGTGACCGCGGAGGGCGGCCTCGTCATCACCAAGCCCGAGGATACCGGCGGCATCGTCGACCTGCGCACGGTCAAGGAGCAGCTGCTGTATGAGCTGCACGACCCGGCGCGCTACATCACGCCGGACGTCGTGCTCGACATCTCCGATTGCGAGCTGGAGCAGGTCGGCCCGGATCGCGTGGCGGTACGTGGCCTCGCCGGCCATCCGCGGCCGGATACGCTGAAGGTGACGGCGAGCTTCGAGGGCACCTGGCTCGGCGAGGGCGAGGTCTCGGTCGCCGGGCCGAATGCGCTGGCGCGGGCCAAGGCGACGGCGGACGTACTGCTGCGGCGGCTCGAGATGCGCGGGCTGGGCGTGCGGGCGCGGATCGACCTGATCGGCATCGCCTCGGTGCATGACAGCGACGATGGCGCGCTGTGGCGCGCCTACGACGGCCCCGCCCCGCCCGAGCTGCGCATCCGCCTCGCCGCCGAGGGCGCCGACCGCGATGCGGTCGACCAGGCCGCGCGCGAGGTGCTCGCGCTGCTCTGCTGCGGCACCGCCGGCACCGGCGGCGCGCGCTGGCGGCTGACGCCGCGCATCCTGACCCGCAGCTACCTGGTGCTGCGCGAGCGGGTACCGACGCGCTTCGTCGTGCAAACCGCGCGGGAGATGGCGGGCTGAGGCTGGTCCGCGGCGGGCACGGCCCGCCCTGCCCGATCCGAAATCGGCCATCGAAAACCGCCCCGCGGTCGTCGCCATCGCGCGACGCATGCGGCAGGATCGCTGCGCGCTGCCACCCGTGGCGGCGCCTCTGACGGGGACGCAGCGATGACTGGACGGCGCATGCTGCGCCTGATGCCTGCCGGAACCCTGCTGCGCGCGCTGGCGATGCTCGGCGCGATCCTGTTGCCGCTCGCGGTCGGCGGCCTCGCCGGCACCGCGCGCGAGGTCCGCCGCGACGGCTTCGTCGGCTCGGCCGCCTGCGCCGGCTGCCACGCCGCCGAGCACGCCGCCTGGGCGAAAAGCGACCATGCCCGCGCCATGCAGCCGGCCACCTCGGCGAGCGTACTCGGCGCCTTCGATGGCCGCAGCGCCGAGGGCGGCGGGCAATCCGCGACCTTCCTGCGCGCGGCCGAGCGCTTCCTGGTCCGCACCGACGGGCCGGACGGCCGGCCCGCCGACCTTGCGGTCTCCAAGACCTTCGGCGTCGACCCGCTGCAGCAGTACCTCGTGCAACTGCCCGATGGCCGCCGCCAGGTGTTGCCCTGGGCCTGGGACGCCCGGCCGCGCGAGCAGGGCGGCCAGCGCTGGTACCACCTGCTGCCGGATGAGCGGCTGCGCGCCGGCGACCCGCTGCACTGGAGCGGCCGCGAGCACAAC
>Ga0114976_10000784_pt1 | contig 20098 bp, 26 predicted proteins | sample S_130805_EF_Meta_FD_87319 | JGI IMG/M metagenome (GOLD analysis project Ga0114976, IMG submission 87319) | Freshwater microbial communities from Lake Simoncouche, Canada to study carbon cycling - S_130805_EF_MetaG | ecosystem: Environmental > Aquatic > Freshwater > Lake | place: Lake...
AAGACCCCCGTGACAGATTTCTTTCAGAAGAACCTGCGAGATCTCGCTGAAGTTCAGATCTTTGCTGTTCTCAATGCAGCAGTCCTAGACTTTAGTCGGCCCATCGACAGGTTTACCTTTGTCATGCATAGGAATCCACGAGGCTATGAGTATTTTAAGGATCTAAATAATAAACCATGGTCTATGTATTAGAATGGATTACATGGATATAATGCATCCAATTGATACAGATAAGTCATCAATGGATTCATCAGTTACATTCGTCTATATAACAGTTCTGTTCTATCAAGTCGTTGCATGTGTATATCTCTTATATGCATGTAAGGCATAATTCCCCTTCTTTAATCAATTTCTTAGAATAGAATATGCCAGACTTTGAATTACTCAGTGATATTCACAGCGAGCAATGGCCAAAAACACTCGACATACCAAGCCTCTTTCCTGCGAAAACTCCTACTCTCATTTTAGCAGGAGATATTGGCAAACCAGACCATCCTACGCTACACAAGTTAATTCGATATGCATGCACCAAATATACCGATGTTATCTATGTTCCTGGAAATCACGAATTCTACGATAGGGAGCCTCGCGAGGTTCTTTCCTGGTTCAAAAAAGTCGATGATGAATTTACGAATTTCCATTTCTTCTATCGCAGGACTCAGATCATAGAGGGTGTCCGAATCATTGGAGCAACATGTTGGTCAACTGCCCCCCATGGAACTGCCTATTCACATATGATTGGAGAAGAAGGAAAGAAGGATAGAGAGTTCATTAATCAGACTCTCTCTAAGACTACCCAGCCAACACTTGTAGTCACTCACTATTGCCCAACATTGAGGTGTGTAAGCGAATCTTTACAAGACACCCTTAAACAATATGACTATGCTCAAGATCTAGAGTTCATGTTTCGGCCACCGATTAAGACATGGATCTTTGGGCACCTCCATCAACAGCATGATTTCATACTTCCCTATAGTTCATCCATGTTTGGTCTAGGTGGAGTTAGGCTCTTATGTAAGCCCTATGGTAAGCCTAGTGACCCACAGATAAGTGTACCTCGAGCATTTCGATTTACTGTATAAATTATTCCATCTTAAGAAGTTTTGGCAAAATCTCCTCCTGGTATGAGCGTTCAAAGGATAAAATACTTTCTCTGAAATTAACTCCTGGACGAAAGGCAATCGGACGAATACCTTGAATATAGGTAATCGCCTGCTCTGCCGTATATCCCCGTTTAGCAATAAGAAGCATTGCAGTAATCGCTGCAGAACGCTGCATGCCTGCCATACAATGAATCAGAATAGGCTTCCCAGTATTAGACTCCTTTAATACCTTATACACGATTTCATGACACCAGAGCGTCATGTTTCGAATTTCCTCTGGTTGTAAATTATCATCCACAGGGATTCTATACTGGGTTTTAATCTGGGGGGAAAAGGGAATATCCTTACTTGCATTAAAGACTACATTTATACCTTTTTGTTTGTGCCACTTGCTATTTAGTGCAGCATTCCGATTTCCCAGCCAAATACCCGGAATAATCTCATGCGCATCTGGAACATTCGCCATACTGCTTAACCATACAACAAAAAATGAACCCATTTCACGTACCCTATTACTGTAACACAGTACCCTATGCAGCCATCGTGTACATGGTTGACATGCCATCTATATCGGGTCGAAGAAGTAATTGCTGCTCTTCGGTGGAGTCTGATCTGTCACTCCTATACCGAAGCAATCTATTGGGCCTTAGAACTCTTTGATAGTGAGTATCTAACGGAGGCCTTCGATTGCTTAACTAGGACCTATTTGCTGTACATAGGTCTGAAGACGCATTCCACCCTGTATGAGCAACTTCTAAGGATGAGGGATTCGGAGGAACTAGATCGGAATGAGTTTATCTTGCTCGTATATAATCTTGCCAGGACTAAACGGCGCGATGCAACACCTATGCATCTGATTCTAACGGGCTTAGTGGAAGTTGCATGGAAGCCATCCTTTGCTCATAAGACCTATGAGACTCTTGAGCAGGGAATTCAAGACTGCATTGAGCGAGGAAAGATACGAGAGGCTTGGCTTCTTAGTCAACAAGGCTCAGAGTCTAGTGCCAGTAATGCCCTCATTCCCACACTCACGCCCCTAGAGTCCCACGCAGTAACGATAAGTCAGTGTTCCAAGGTGTCCTATGAGCCTGAAACTCACATATATACCACTCTTCTAAAAGAACTTACTACTACCATCGCAGACTGGGATTCCGAGCAGTCCATGCGGAAACGGCGTATCTACACTCCTAGACCTGAGGCCATTGTCTGGATTTGTGAGCGAACATATCGGAATACGGAGGTCGATAGTATGGGCGGGCTAGAACAGACCCTCTTTAACTCACCGTATTGGAAGGCAATTCTAGCCCAGTATGGATCTGTAGAGGGCAAGGAAATGCAGTGGTTAACTGAGCGCCTCAAGGAGCAGTTTTATGAGACATATTTCACGGAAGACATACCTGATGAATGGTCACTCGCTGATCGAGAGAAGTCCCATGGACGACCATTGCAGATTAGTGAGCCTGTTGCCAAGATAAAATATTACAATAATATTCTACTCAAGACGACTTCTCTACTCTGGGGACCAATGAAGACCATCACATGCCTTCCCACTGCTACACGAACAGTGATTGAGTTTCCACTGAAGGCGGTTAAGAAAGTATTTAGCGTCTAGACTTTCGTGTTCTATATGCATGAAGACTCGCATATTTCTTTTTTCCAGTTTTATTACGAGCAGAAATTATACATTTTTGTTGAAGATTAAAGGAATTGTCTAAGCGCAATCGTTTAACTAAGAGGCTAAAGATGCTTTGGTCATGCCTGTGTTCAACAAAGCCATCTAAATTCTTAGATCTACTTGGTGTATCATCGATATAATGGTACCTGCATGAATACTTATACCACTTCTCTAGAAGATTCATCGTTTGTTTACACTTTTCTATCATAAGAATACCACCTTGGAGTTGATCACTAGTAAGTATCTTTGGCGAAGCAGCATCTAATCCTAGAATAGTATCCATCTTAGTCCAGTTAAATTCTTTTAACCCAGTTGAGGTATATAGAATTTTTTGTTTCTTTACTTCCTTGAATGCAGTATCAAAAAAAGATCTCTGGTTCAGATCAATTTCACACCCACAGTCTAAAAAGAGTAAGATATCACCCTCTTTCATGCATCTTAGAGTTTTTAGTATAAGATAGGGCTTCCATATCCAGTAGCCATAGCCACGCTTATTGCGTTGAATAAAGGTACGATGCCGTTTCCAAAAGGGCTGATCACGCTTAAGATCTTCTTCGGTGTAGCCGATTAGTCGATCAAATAGACGCAATTCTGCCACTTCTGCAAGTAGTCGCTTTACTGCATCATGGAAATCCGGAGAGCCTGCTCCAAAGGTTATGAACACCTTCTCCATTTAATGTAGATGTATATTAAATGTCAAGTAAGATATAGCAAAGAAGATAAAAATACTAGGCGAATAGTGGCTAACCATGATTATATCATAACCCGGTAGATTCTTAGATATACTAGCAGGGTATACATAAGATTATTTATCCTACCATGGAGTATCAAATCAAGTAAATTTATTTTAGGGGTGCTATACTAGATGCCCGATAAGACGCGGAAAAAGCATCAGGCGGCAAAAAATTCTACACGAAAATTGGTTAAGCCATATCATTATATCATAACAAGATTTAGTATACTAGATATTAAGAATAAGGGAAGGTTTAAATCTACAGAAACAAAAGAAAACTCTTCTATAAAAGACTATGTATTTAATCCAAAGCGGCTATCTACAAAATTCAATGCCTTTGAACGAATGACGATACCTTCCATTAAGAACCAGACCTATCCACGCTACACATGGCTGGTCTATACAAGCGATCAATTACCTGCGGCGTACAAAGAGCGTCTAGAGAAACAAAGAACAGATAAACTAAAGATCATATACGTAAGAAATTTTGATGAAATGAATTCTGATCTTAATAAGAGACTAAAGGGTAAAAAGAACTATACGACACTACGTCTTGATGATGATGATGGCCTATGTAAGACATTTTTAGATGTAATTAATACCTTTGCCAGTAATCCCAAGAATAAGGGAAAAATTATATCTATACCCCGAGGACGTATATATACCATACGCAATAATAAGATTATTTATGGATCTGATGTTAATAGTAGACGAATTGCCCTAGGATTAACCGCAGTAGGATTTAATATCATGAACGCTGGGAATCATACTAAAGTACATCATAAGTATAAGATGATATATCCTAGGATGGAAAATGCATATAGTCTCTTTGCGTCTAATCAGACTGCCACTAAACGAAAATTTCGTTAGTAGAATAGATGCCTGCTAAGACGCAGTCTAGATACCGTATAAATATGGCAAATAAGACACGAAAGATACGAAGAGTTAGGAAGTCTACTAAGGATCAGTATGTTATTTGTATGCCCATGGGAGGCCTCTGTGATATGATGGCACGGATATATGCTTGTGTAGAATACTGTAAAAAGCATAATCGAACTCTTATCTTAGATACAAGTAAGTCAACCCATGCCAAAGATGCTATAGAAAAGTATCTTCAAATCAATTCACCTGTTCTCTTTCACGGGAATCTACAAAAGAAATATGAGGCTCTCAAGGGTAGATCCTTTTATCCCCCACAACTTGCAGATACCTTTTTAACCATGGAGGTCGCTAATGTTAAAAAGAAAGGTATATATACCATAACAGATTATATTGATACAGCAACAGGGGTTCGTACATATTTTGACATAAAAAAAGCCTATTCTGAAGATATTTTATTATACCGAATACATGGTGGCAATTCAAAAAATGTGGTAAACTTCCTATCCCTCTGTAAACTAACTCCCTTAGTCAAACGAGTATATGAGAAACAAGAGGGACAGTTGCCTAAAAACTATATTTCCGTCCATGTTCGTAATACGGATTATACATCAGATGTTGATGGATTTCTTAGAAAGAATGCTAAGGTATTTACCGTGAGTCCCATGTTCTTAGCAACGGATGATTATAAGACTATACAGAAATTTAAAGGAGAATATGGTAAGCAGGTATATAGTTTTGCAGATATTAAACCACTCAACGGAGCATCTTCCTTACATACACGAAAGAGCACACTAACAGGAAATAGGACTCTCACTATCGATGCCATTGTTGACCTCTTATTACTGGCAGGTGGAGAAACTTTTTATGCCTCATCCAAGGAATCTGGATACTCTAAGGTTGCCAAGTTACTGCATGAGAGTCCGAAAATTATACAGCATCTTTTAGAGTAGATGTTTAATGGGATACCTATAATAAATAAGATCTTTACATCTTCTTTATTACCCTATCTGGCCATAGCACTATGTATCGTATGCCTTATATATGCTATACTATATCTAAGACAATTCCGGCAGTATACTATCGATAAATATGTCATCTGTATGCCTGAGGGTGGTCTGTGCGATATGATGGCCAGAATTCACGACTGCATTGAATATTGCAAGAAATACGATAGGACGTTACTGTTGGATACACGCCACGCAACCCACGCACGAGATTACATCCAAACATATTTTAGAATACAGTCATCTGTTATCTACAAGGGAGATCTAGATGCCAAATATGCAGCAATAAAGGGAAAATCCTTCTATCCTCCTCAACTCGCCAATACCTTTTCAACCATGGAGGTGAAGTGGACCAAGGAACACAGTATAATTGATCTGGCAACAAAGGTCCCCACATATTTTGATCTGACTAAACCCTACTCTGAAGACGTTCTGCTCTTTCGAGATTGCGGCGGTGGCGCCAATAAGACACTGGGTTTCTTATCCCTGTCTAAACTAACTCCGTTGGTGAAGAAAGTCTATACTGAACGTAAAAACAAGTTACCCCATGACTATATTTCTCTCCATATTCGCAACACCGATCGTAAGTCTGATGTCGATGGATTCTTAGAAGAACACGAAGCACGCATTGAAGGCAAGCCCATTTTCCTCGCCACCGACGATCATGCTACGATAATAAAGTGTAAGAAGATCTATGGATCGAATCTCTACACCTTTTCTTCTCCTAGTCCCGAGGGGGCAGAAATTGGCATTCACCATGTCAAGCAGACCATGGAAGAATCTAGGGTTACCACCATAGATGCTATCGTAGATTTATTACTGCTGGCTAAGGGGAAGGAACTCTATTACTCACATAAGACATCCGGATTTTCCAAGGTCGCTAAGGCTCTCAAGGATACTCCTAGCGTACTAAATGCCTTAATCGATTAATTGCTTGAGTTCATCCAATAAGCCCTTGGATTTTCGTATAATATGTTCAATCTTAATTGGCTCATTTAGTTCCGTAGATTCATAGAACTGACGTGTAAGAGTAATCCATTTCTTAATATAGTCTCGGTGCTCTTCCTTTGCATAATTGTCCTTAAACCATACCACATACAAATAATCCATGTTTTCTCGTTCCGACTTTGCATCGAAAAAATCCAGAACAGTCTCTCTCGAGCATTCTGGTTGATGATGAAAATGAAAGGAAATCGCCTCTAACTTCAGCGCCTGTCTATTTCTAAGTTTGAAGGTGTGAATATTAAATCGCGCAAGGCGAAACCGATCCAGTGCCCACGATATATTTCCCGTCGCCTTCAATGCAGTAAATACCGCAATATTCTGACCCAGGGTGAACTCCTCATTGGACAGAAGGTTCTTAGGCTCCAGGGGATTCACAAACATATAATCCGATGTAAGTAGTCGCCGTGTCATTGCCTTGTGTAAGGTAGATGCCTCGTAGACATAGGTGCATCTCTGTTTCATGTCAATCACATATATAGGGGTTACAGGAATTTCCATGGTAATCACATCGAGGGTATTAATAATCCGCTTCTTTGCCTTATGTACCTTAAAGCGATAGGCAAGAATAGACAGTGCCTTCGTTAATCTCTGTAAGGAAAGAAGCATATGTAAGATCATCTTCCACTCACTTCTCATCGTAGAGGAATAGCGCAGAATAGGATCGAGTAATTTGGGTGGAGGAGACCATTCATTACTCGGAGTATAATAGACAAGTTTAGCATAGCATAGAGTTCTGACACGGTTTATGATATCATCTATATTAGCACATGCTGATACTGATAAAAATTTCTGCTGAATTCCAATTGATACTGTAAGCCACTGTTCGGGAACTCGCCATCTGTATCCTGTATAGGGAGTAAAGGTATATTTCTTGTTTGGATTGCCATAAAGAATATATTTTCTTTTACACTTCTTCTCTGATGCATATACCGCAGGTCGATATCTACCTCTTACCCCAATGGCAAAGGTTGCCGCTGACATGTATATATATAATAGAAAAAGTTTAGACCGATACTTACTCTGTAAGATCGAATAGGGTTATACGTTGCCCATGTTTTATCCCACAAGCCACCCCCTCCAGAGTTTCTATGCGTGTCCCATGTAAGATATATATCGTATCTCCTATACTCAGACGGCTTACTGGCTGAGTATTTGGTGCACTAGTAGAGCAGCCCTTATGTTCACTACACAGATGATCCTCCGAAAAGACAGGCTTCTTACATCGCAGCAAGAGTTGCCCCTGGGGAATAAGAGCCTCACATTGATACAGGGTGTCCTCGGAATCTGGGAGTAACATAAATTTACCAAGTTCCATGGTCTTAAGATGTGCCAGGAGCGGCTGCGGTTGCACCTTTAGTTCTTTCGCAATCTCCTTGGCCAACTGCTGACCCTTTGCATGCAAGACAGCCTCTAGACTCTCCCAAATAGATCGCGGGACAGAAAAGGGTTCCATAGAGGCGTCTTGTGGTGTGCGGTTTTGCTGAACCACAAACTTTCATTTTTTATTCTAAGTATAATGGTGTCTCCACTAGAATGGGGTCCAAATGCCTGGGAACTCTTGCATGGTATAGCAGAAAAGGTTGGTCGCCAACAGCACACCTCCATGATCCGCGATGAGCAAAATGAATTATCCTTTGTTCTAAAATCCTTCGGTAGTCTCCTACCCTGTAAGACATGCCAGGAACACTATCGTGAATGGCTAACGAAACACCCTCCCGACAAGTTTATTTTTAAACCCTATGAACTCCAGGAAGAGTGTCGAAAATGGGTCTATACCCTACACTGCGCTGTTAATGAGCGAAAGGGTACGAATGAATTCAAGGAAGAGGATTTACAGGATACATATTCGTATGTTGATTTGCGCAAGTGTGCAAATACACTCAAAACCTTCTATCAAAGGGGGCTTCAGACAGGTGTTCTGAAGTCTGAGGAGTGGAAGCGGGCATGGAAACATTTGGATTTGCTACTCAGGCTGCTATAGAGGCTTAGTTAGTAGCCGAACAGACAACAGGTCTAGGATTAGTGGCACTCGGCGGCATGATCTGAGATAGAATGCCAAACAAGTCAGATGATCTCGCTCCGCAGTATTTTGACAGGTAATATGTGTTATTTCCAATCACAAATGCGGAGGCTCCAAAGACGACTATACTCAGAACCTTGCCCATCAACCCCTTCCCCTCACAGTCACCCATGTAGGTAAAGCGCACACCCAAGAGTATAATGAACAAAATGATAGACGCTATCGCTAAGAAGAGTGATTGCGTGTTTCTCTTTTCCTTACTTATTTCACTAGCACCCTTTTCAAGCGGTGCATAATATGTGTCATACGCATTCATCAGTATGTATCCGAAATAAAAATTAATAGCAAGAATCCAATAACTCGGAACAACACCTCCTGATGAATACGAGGCCGTATAATCATATGGTCTTATGATATTACATGTATCTCCTGATGCACATGTCCAATCTGCCTGATTTTCCTTTGATATGAGGGATAGGAAATATCCGCCAATTGTTCGTAGGAGTAAACCATAGATGGGCATTAATACAACTAAGCCGAGTAATAGGCTTGTGTGTGCCGCAGACCCCGTAGTAATGACAAAGAGCAGAGAGGTTAAGATTAAGACGAGAGGCATTTCTTGAATTCCTCGATATATATACTCTTTTACACCGCCTATAAAGCCAGAGGCCGAAACCAACGACATTCTACACTAGACAAGTATTTAATCAGTAGCGCAAACATACATCGGCTTTCCCTTCTCTAATGCCGAGACAATCATGGGCAGATTCATTATATTAATTGCTTCACGCCCAAAGAGGGACATATTCTGATAGATCAACAAGCATCCCGCAACGAATCCTAGAACAATGGAGACTAATAGGGATCCCATAGATTCACACCCATTCATGGCCCTGAAACATAGCAGCATAAAGATTAATAGGATGCTCAGCACCATGGCAACAGTACTGCGAGCCTGCATGTCCGTGCCAAGAGTCTTCAGTTCGCGCTCAAAATTCCTCACACACCCGTTCATATAGGTTAATACGGCGGCTAAGAAAAACATCGTCGGAGATGGAAACATAGAGGGCACTCCGATTGTCTCGAGAAGGGAAATGCGCATCTTATTTGCGTACATGAACCCTGGCATGCATACTGGAGATTGTGCATTCGATCCAGCCCCCGCCGGTGAAATGTTTCCTACTACAGACGCAAAAGACCTCTGAATAAGCATTACTTCCACCATTGTTAAGAGCAATATAGCATAGGATTTACAGAAACTAATGATTGTTAATATCGCTACTCCTAAAATAATTCCATCCGGAAGTAAACGTAATAGTTCAATGAAATAAGGAACAACCATGAGCGCCTGCTTTTTCATCGTTTCAAATGTACCTTGTCCATCTTCTACTCCTGATAATGTTGAGGGTTCTGCTGGCATAAGGCCTATCTATCTTACTTCTATAAAGCAATGGGTATCCCATCGTATTATAGAACACTCGTTCAAAAACTCCCCCACTCTATTCAACGCACTCCTCCCAAGGGCACTACAACGCTCGTGATTGATATGAATTGTATGATCTATCATGTGTTAAAAGAGCCTGCCATGGCCAATATAAAGTATCCTGGTGAGGAAGGTCGCCTTGCTTGGGAGAAAACCTTATTCAAGGAAGTCTGCACATACTTGACTCACATCTGGAGATCCTCAGGCTCTCCACTGAAGGTATTTATTGCCTTAGATGGTGTTGTTCCTTATGCTAAGATTAAGCAACAACGCTTTCGTAGATTTAAATCAGCGGCTGCACGTGCTCCAGATGCATGGGATACAAATGCCATTACTCCAGGAACAGCCTTCATGGCCTCTCTCGCCAGCGAGTTACGTGCAACCGGATCCAAGTATGGGTGGATTCTTAGTGATACAGATGAGCCAGGTGAGGGAGAACATAAGGTCTTACGCTGGCTTCTCAACAAGGGCAACCCTCTTCCTGAGGGGCCCATTGTACTCTATGGGCTCGATGCTGATTTGATTTTATTAGGCCTCCTAGCCGGAGAGTCTCTCGGCGACACACGACCTATATGTTTACTGCGCGAGGTGCAGGCCTTTGGTAAACTTGTCAGACCCTCTGAGTCTGAAGCCGCCCAACTCGGATTTTTTGCGCTATCCGAGTTAAGAAGGACCTTGCCCGGATCATCACCATGGACTAAGCAACATCTCTATGATTATATTTTCGGAATGTCCTTTTGCGGGAATGATTTCCTGCCTACCGGTCTATCCGTTCGTATTCGCGATGATGGACACGCTCTCTTACTAAATGGATTACATGACCTCTGGGCCTCAGGTCATACCCTTGTTCTGATTGACCCAACATCTGGACTAGCAAGACCATCTCCTCAGGGAATTCTGTGGATAAGTAAATGGTTTCAGAAGCAAGAAGAGCGTCTAGTTCTAGGAACAATTCGCAGGAAAATGGGGGCACGCCATGGCCCCGTAGAAGAAGATAATCTGCCGCTCATTGAGCAAGCAGAAAAGCCGCTCATTCACGTGATGGAGAATGGATTTGTGTCACTAAAAAAGGGCTGGCAGGAAACTTACAATCGTCTTGCCCTGGGTGACTCGCATATAGAGCATCGAAAGAGGTGTGTTGAAGATTACTGGAGGGGGTGGTGCTGGATTCTCGAGTATTACCAGGGTCTCCCTGTTGACTTGGAATGGGTGTACCCCAATGGATATCCTCCGTCATGGTCTGACTTAGTATCATTCTTTAGTATTACTGACGAGCCAGTTCAGTGGGCTGTTAGTGAGCCTCTGAAGCCCCAAGAGCAACTTGCCCTCGTATTACCCCTCAGTAGTTGGGGACTCTTGATTAAAACACAGTATCGTCTACTACCAACCCGGCTTTCTTGGTTTTGGCCTCAGACCTTTCATCTAGAGACCTTCGGTAAACGCTTCGGCTGGGAATGTGAGCCAATCATTCCACTTCTTACTCCGGCTCGCCTGCGCTATGAAGTATCAGGAATGATTCCCGCCTGATAGAAAGGATGGGGAACAATATCTCTGTGGCCGCTGGTCCAATTCCAGAACCGCATGTACGCATCTATAAAAATATACTTCAGATCCAATCTCCTGCCACGCGTCTTCAGATGTTAGAAACTCTCTTGGCAGGGCAGGAATATGTCGCTACTGCAAAGCGCACGGGAATCTATGGGTCAATTCTTTCATACATTGTATCAATTCGTCGTGGAGACACCGCCCTCCTTCCGGGCGAAAGGAGTACAGGAGGACAAGGAGGACAAGGACAAGTACAAGGGCATGGAGGACGATCTGAAAACCAACTTATTACAAGCCGAGGAGACACCTCCGCCCACACTAAGGCTATCTCATTCTTCTCCCAATGCCTCCAAATCCTAGGCCTCGAGGAGGAGGTCGCCCTCAATGAAAAGGCCCTCAAGGAAGCCTACAAAAAGGCATCACTCAAGGCCCATCCTGATAAGGGTGGATCTGAAGCAGAATTTGACGCTGTAACACGAGCCTATGCCTATTTAGGGGAAATCCTCCGGCGTGTAAGAGGTGGGCGCAATGAACTGGTCAATGTCTCTGAAGAGTCTCCCGCCCGTATTACTGCATCCAGGGAGCAGACCTCTGAAGCATGGAAGATGGCTGAGCCTGTCAAACTGAATCCTAAGAATCTCAATCTAAACACCTTCAATAAGGTCTTTGAGGAAACCCGACTCCCCGATCCTGATGAAGAGGGATATGGGGACTGGCTAAAGAATGCCGAAGGCGGTCCCTCGAATGGAGTCAAATTTACCGGCAAATTCAATCGCTCCGTCTTTAATGATGCCTTCGAATCTGAACTGCGAACCAGGGCGCCCGGAAATACAGTTGCTCTAAGACAACCTGAGGCTCTCACGATGGCGCCTAACATGGGAATCGAACTCGGTCGCGACAAACCCGAGGATTTCACCGGTGCAAATCTGAATGGTCTGCGCTATACGGATTTGAAACGGGCCTATACCAGCGACTCAACCTTCAGTCACCAAGTGGCAGACGTCAAGGTTACCAGCAAGACCTTCGAAGGTGTCACTGGAGAGCGAAAGTCGAAGGTCACTCCTCTCAGTTCCAGTGAACTGGATGCTATTGCAGACGGAGATCGCCGCATGGCCCAACGTCAAGCAAGCCAGGCACTTAGGATTAGCGAAGAAGATAGGCGCATCAGCGAACACTTTCAGCGTATGCAACGCTATGTCATAACAAATCACTAAGTAGAAGATGAAAGACTGGTATATGCCACTTGCTATAGGTATTGTTACACTTATAGCAATCGGAGTTGGAACAACACACAGTTATTTCATGATTCAGAGCAATCCCTTTGAGGCCAAGGATCTCTTTCAACGCGATATGGGAAAGCCCACCCTGTGGATCTTTTTTGATACCACGGTCTTAAATTCGAGAAACTACGCTGATTACGGCTCATCTACATCGAGGGCGTTGAACCTACCCTTCTTAAATCTCTGCTATGAATCCATTGCTAGACACAATACTTCCCTCTACAAGATTGAGGCGATTGATGGCCTCCCCGGTCTTGCCCACCATCTAGGCGGCTGGAACCAGTTACCTGCCAGACTTCAGAATCCTCTCACTACGCTTGAGCCTTCCGATTTTGCATGGATTCGATCTTCAATCCTCGCTGCAAAGGGGGGCCTGTGGGTGGCACCTACCACCATTTGCGTCAGACCCTTTGGCACCCTGCCTCAGCACCCCGTATTTTTCGGAACAGATCCCGATGAGTCCTTTGCTGGTACCGCAGGAACGGCTGTCCCTAATTTTCAGGCAGCGTGGTCGCCTAAGCCCAAGGACCCCTTCTGGGTAGCATGGGAGGCAAAGTCTAGACATCGGCTAAATACCTCGGGAGGTGGTGACACTGCGCGCTCTGCAGACAAATGGGAGTATCTGGCCTGTAAGGAAATGCACCCAGATCTGGAAGTCAGACCTCTCGCGGAAGTGAGTAGAAAGGGTGCGGCTGGGCGAAGGATACAGGTCGAAGATCTCTTATCTGCTGGGCAGGAAGGTAAGCCACTGTTTAATATAGGCGCCAATGCAGTCTATGTACCTCTCCCATGGCCCGAACTCAGGGATAGGAGGGCCTTTGGATGGTTTCTGAAACTATCTGAAAGCCAGATTGCCGAGAGCGATCTGGTTATCAGGGACTTGTTTAAGACGGCGGGAGTTGTCTAACTTAATTCGTACCAAGGGCAAATGCCTTCTTTGCAACACCACAGGGTGCCTGATTTTGCTGTCCTAATAAATACTGCATGCGCTCAAAATTACTCTTAAATAAGACGGTCCCTGTTGCTTGCGTCGCACTTAGTGTACCATTTGTCGCAGCAGTTACTTGAGCGAGTTTATTCTGATATACATTATTCGCAGCATTCTGAACATCAGGGCTAGAAAACACAATAGGTAAATACTGTTGAGTGGTGCACGCACATGTTCGTGTATTATCAGGCATACTACTATACTAGTATACTACTATAAAAACAGGACCTGGACCTCCTGATTTATACTATTTGTCCGAGGGGTCGCAGGGTGTATTTGATACACCGTGCGTTTCTTTCCATTGTAGTTTCGCTCATATGTCTGTAAGCGAAACCCATGTACAGGTAAGATATGCCGGAGGATTGTGATCACCCTCCTACTATCCAGTGCCTCAAAGTATCGTTTTGCCTTGCATGGTAAATAAAACGGCTCTAGCAGCGGGGCCCATGTGACAACTGTGTCAAGTTTGATATCTTCCAGAGAGAATAGCCGCGTATCAGTGATTCCAGAAAAGCCAATCCCTGTTAGTACTGATGCTACAACATCCAAGGGCGGCTGTTCTCTAAAGAGTTTTGGCGGCATCGGGCACCTCCTTATTGGATAGAGGGATACTCCATGGCTTTACTTCCCCGCAGACTGTCATAAGATCTAGAATACTTGAACGCGATTGGGAATGATAAATCCAACTCTTGATTAGGAACTGTTGTACATTATACCATGCACGATGATCAATCACATTCATCATGATAATACTGTGTTCCAATTCAAATAAGATATCTTCAAAAGAATATCCTAGTTCCCAAATGGTATACATCATCTTCTGCGCTTCATCCCATTGAGAATTCATTAGCATCTTTAATAAGTCGCACATGGTTCCCCAAATATTCGGATCAAAGGATGATTTGATATAGTCTACTGTGAGAGTATCCCATCCTTCTGCGCACTTCAGCGTATATAACATTTTTGCGAGACTCTGAAACTTCATGACTGAACAGAATGACATGGAAATTAATTCAGTATATGCATCATCATCAATATGGGCCCTGTCTAAGCCCTCTCGACTCAATATTTCGTTGAAGATATGCGAATTATTTGTGGGCTCAATCAGCATCATGTGACACCTAGATTGCAGGGGCGTGATCAGCGCTTCTTGATTCTGACTAATAAAGATGAACCTGGTGATATGAGTGTAGGTTTCCATAGGGCGTCTGAGAGCCTGTTGAGATATCGCGGGAAGAGTGTCACAATCATCAATAATAATCCACCGATACACATCCTTCCTAGGGGCAACCCATCTGACGTGATCATTCAAGATCTGTCTGAAGGTGTGAATTCCACGATCCTGGTGGGATGAAATTTCAACACATAATTCCGCCTGTTCCCGCTCCGTAACTCCATGATGCTTGAAGTATGCCTTCAAGAAATCCTTCGCTAGAGTGGTCTTTCCCACTCCTGAGAATCCTACAAGAAAGATATGAGGTGGGTGTTCAATACAGGCATTTAATTGTGCGACAATTGAATCCAGACCAACGAGGCTGGTCTCGATAGGCATATTTATTTGTATAGAGTGATTCTTAGACCACCTGGTTTACGCACATACCTAAACCATTCTGTACTCATGAATATAAGATGAATTCTGACCTCTATGCAAGCCTCGGCGTAAGTAGGCAGGCAAGTCCCGAGGATATTCGCAAGGCCTATAAGCAACTCGCCAAAGAACATCATCCAGACAAGGGTGGCGACCCTGAGAAGTTCAAGGAAATCAGTCAGGCGCATGAGATTCTGAGTGATGAGCGTAAGAGGCAGCAGTATGATGTCACGGGTAGCATTTCTGATCAGCCAGAACAGGGCAACCCCTTTGGTGGTGGCATGCCCTTTGGCATGTCTGAGATGTTTGGCCACATGTTCCCTGGCGGGTTTGCTAATGGGTTTCCTGGCTTCCCTGGCAATCCTGGTAGACAAAGGGAGAGCAAGGGCCCAGGGAAGTCTCAGGACCTTCCTCTGCGTATCTCGGATTACTATCATGGGAGATCACTGAGTATTAAGTTAGGCCGTCACTGCTTCTGTAAGGCCTGCAAGGGGTCTGGTGCAGCGTCTACCAAGCAGTGTGAGGAGTGTGGTGGACAAGGCCAGGTTCGTCAATTGATTCAGATGGGGCCTATCCAGATGCTCAATCAGGGGCCCTGCATGCCATGTAAGGGAAAGGGGCAGGTAAATATCGGACAATGTACGGCCTGCCAAGGCCGCAGTCTACTTCCTGATGAGAAGACGCTTGACATTAAGATCGAACCCGGAATGATGTCAGGTAACACGCTCATCTTTCCTGGGATGTGCTCAGATACTCCACAATTCAAGGAGGCAGGAGATGTCACGATTGTCTTACGTGATGCAGATGAAGAGGGGGATGCCGGGCAATGGATTCGTGACGGGACGAGGCTCAAGACGTCGATCACACTCACCCTGTCTGAAGCGCTTCAGGGGACACGGAAGGTGCTGAAGGGTCATCCAGGATTTCCGAATGGTGTGCCTATCGAGATTCCACCCGGAGTGCAAAATATGTGGTCTGGTACGATTCCAACCTTGGGTATGCCTGTAAGAGGAACGCCCAAATTTGGTGATGCATATGTATCAGTGCTAGTTACTCCAACAGCGGAGGAACTAGAGGCCTTGAAGGTGCAATCAGTATTACTGAAGTCTATCATGCCGCCGCTGCCCCCAGTTCCTGAGTGCCCGGAAACCGCGAGGGCGGGGAGATGGACTGCAATCTAAGACTTAGGCATTCTTGGGAGCCCAGTAATTAGGGTCCTTTGCGGCACTCCAGTCATTGTTCAGTTGACCCGCGGCAGGATTGACCCCAGTCATGTAGGAGGCAGCGGCAGGAGCAGGGAGCGCAGAGCCCCATCCAGTAAAGCCACCGCGCTGCTTTCTGTTCTTGCGACTCTTGCCCTTGCGACTCTTGCCCTTGCGACTCTTGCCCTTCTTTACCTTGCGTCTGCCGCCAGTCTGGTCCCTCATTCCAGAGATCTGAGAAAGAGCATCATTCAGAGGGCCAGTTCTAGTGCTATCGACGATCGAGCCAGTTAAGACACTTCCCGTTATTGCAGCCATGGGCGCACCGCCGAAAACGGCACCACCCTTCTGCAGTAGAGATGATCTAGACACCTCACCCGGATAGGCGCCTGCGTCTAATCCAAGAGAACCCCCATGCTGGGTGGCATGGATACTAGCAAATTGCTGACCCTGGGCATACGAGGCTGCCGCGGGGCCAGCCATGCTCTTATCACCTACGGGTGCCATAAAGCCACCACGGTGCCTTCTGCTGCGATTAAATCTACGAGACTTACGGCTAGTTCTAGACTTACGAGCAGTGCGTCCACGAGAAACCATTCTGTTATAGCATAGAGTTTTTTTATCCTATATGTAGAAATGGAGGAACCTGCCTGGTCTAAATCAATCGATAATTCTACGGTGTGCACATGGTTTTACATGCTTGCCCTTATTAACGCAGTATTCGGTGTTGCCGGAATTCTTGCCGGTATCTATTTAGTTTCTCAGGGCATTCTTAAATCAACGTCGTTAGTAAGTTTATGTCTTGGAGTTTTAATTGCTTTAACTAATTCGTGGTTTTTATTTCTTCAATGCAGTCGCACATTAAAAGTCTAGGTGATTAAATGTCTAGGGTAAAGTATGAGTAACCTGGGTGGATCTAGCCCTACATCTGAACTTTCAAGTCTTGGTAGTTTAGGAAGTAATGCAGTGTATACACCTGAGGCATTAGCAGTCATATCTCCTATGACACTAACACCTCGTGAAATTATAAAAGCAATTCTAAATATAGATGAAGGGGATGAAGATAACTTAACTATTAAAGAAATGGAAGGGGCTGGGCATGGTCATGTGTATTATGTTTCTATTGATGACTATCAGCGTATTTTTAAAATAGCACATAAAACTGAAGAAGGAGTTGAATTAATTGATCAAGAAGTATCTATCTACAGGAAGATTGACTCTTTTCCAGAAGATGAACAACGCTACTTTATCCAAGGTGTTTCTGGATGTTTATCGTATGAGAAAAATGACCAGTATCCTTATTCTGGATATGCTATCTTAAGTATGCCATTTCTTAACGGAGTTGAGTTTCATAGATTTATAGGCAGTCAACCAAAGCCTTCAGTCAAAGATATATATCGCATCTTAAAAGGCACTGCAGAAGCCCTATTAATTCTTCTAAGGCATGGAATCTCTCATGCAGACATTCATCCTGGAAATATTTTTGTCTTGGCCTCAGGTGAAATAAAACTCTTTGATTTTGATAGTGCGGGTGATCCCTTACATGTAATAGCAAATCCTACAACAGATGCTGCAGATATAACACGCTTAGAGTATAATATAACAGGTGTTTCTACACCTCGTTACACCAGGGGCTTTATTCCCATGTGTAAACATGTGTTTGCCCTTTTTGGATTAGGTGCCGCTGAACTTGATGCGATTGAACCTAAACCGTTAAGGCTAACAAGAAATAAAAAGAATAATGCGAATCTAAGAGAGATTCCATCCATTGATCATGGTATTGAAATATATGAACAACTCATTGCTCTTTTTCATAGAAAACTATCATCGGGAGGTAGGAGAACACGGAGGCTTAGGAAGGCGAAGAAGACAAGAAGGAAGTAAGAGTTTGCTGGCCCTTGCTGTGCTGACCTTTAGTGGCCTTAGCAGGCTTCAGAATCTCCTGCTCAACCTCATCACTAATCATATAGCGTGTCGCCTGATCTACTTCCAGTAGAACAGGTGAAACTGACTTGGCCTCCACAACATATACGCGACACTCAGGCCGCCGCTTAGCAATTCGCTCAGCCAAGTCTAACATATACCTGCTTCTTGGCCCCTCAAAGACAAGCAGCGCAGTTGACCCCTTTTCGATCGCGGCATCTCTCATAATTCCCGCTCGCTTACCATGCTGTACCCAATCAGACTTCATCGACTCGGTGGCAATAGCGTTCCTCCCTGCCCAACACTCAATGAAGGTACTCGATAGGGGCTCAGAGGGCAGAAGAATCTTCGTAGGCTTCTTACCCAAATCATCCAGGATGGGATTCAGAATCTCATCCTGCAGGATCTGCTTCGATAGCGAATTCCTTGCGCCTAGAATGCCAAGAACGTGCTGCATGCCTAATAAAAAGGTGAAGCCACCATCAATTTTTACCTTACTTACATGCTCCCCTCCCTCAGGCTTGCGGCCTCAATCTTGCGCTTCTGGATCTTCCCGCTCACCAGGTAAATAGAATTCTCTGTCATAATAATAAAGTCATCACCCGCCTTGTAGATCTTCTGAATGTGGCTGGTGAATTCCTCAGCATCCTTCACCAGCATCTTCTCCCCCGTCTGCGCATCCTCACCAAGGAATGCCTTGCCATTTGCAGAGTCTGCAAAATAGTCAAGTTGAATCGGCATATCCTTGCTCATGGCTAACTTTGCTGCATTGAGCAGAGTGGATACAGAAGGCATTGCTGCAGCAGCAGTGGAAGAAGCAGAAGCGCTGGGCCCTGAAGCCGGACCTGAAGCCGGACCTGAAGCCGGAGTGTTTGGCGTAGCAGTTGACATGTCTGCCGTAGTTCTGGAAAAGGGACTACAAAGTTTTACGCAGACTTACTAATAAGAATCTCAGACTGATGCATGGTCAGAATCTCATTAAAGAATACGTAGGCCTCATTGATCTGGTCCATGTCACGAGCGCCGGTAATGATGATTTTTCCAGAACTGAAGGGACTAATGGTAATCTTCTTGCATTCACCGTCACCGTCACCATTCCCCTGACCAGTACAGGGGTTCTTGCAACTGCAGATGCCAGGCTTGAGAATATCACCCTTCTTGTTATAATAGTATTTTGTGTTAACACCCTGATAAATAGTGCTCTCGTGTGATGAGAATAAATTATAGACGTTACTTAGCACCTTGTGCAGCTTGTCCTGATAGATTTGTCGGTTAATACTGTAGTCACTGTTAATTAGCTGAATACGGAACTTAGTGAGAGCTGGTGCAGCTCTTACTGTAGTGCCAACCGTAATAAACACATCAGGATCCTTTGCCACAATCTGGTCCATGACGAACTGAATGGCCTCCTGGCTGAACTCGGCTGTAGGAACTCCAGTCATCTGAATTCCGCCATTTGCAAACATCTTGATATTTACCTCCTTCCACCCTCGGCCAGGGAAGGCCTTGCGAATTACGAGAGTCGCCTGATTAAAGAAGGTCTTCTCGGTGACCTTGCGCTTTGTTAGAACATCACGTGTGGATGAGCCGACCACCTTAGTCTCGTATTCCATCTTTAGGAATCCCTCGCCTGGATAACCGAAGGGAATTGCCCAGAGCTTGAAATT
>Ga0114976_10000785_pt1 | contig 20097 bp, 20 predicted proteins | sample S_130805_EF_Meta_FD_87319 | JGI IMG/M metagenome (GOLD analysis project Ga0114976, IMG submission 87319) | Freshwater microbial communities from Lake Simoncouche, Canada to study carbon cycling - S_130805_EF_MetaG | ecosystem: Environmental > Aquatic > Freshwater > Lake | place: Lake...
GCCGGAAGCGCTTTTGGATGCGGCGCGCGCTATTGCAGCGAAAATCGCCGCCAACCCGCCGCAAGCGGTGCGGTTGACCAAGCGCCTGCTGCGTGAAAGCCAGCACACGCGGTTGTCTACACTGCTGGAAATGTCCGCGGCCTATCAGGCGCTGGCGCATGGCACGCGGGATCACCGTGAAGCGGTGGATGCCATGCTGGAAAAACGCGCGCCGAGTTTTGAGGGAAGGTAATGCGCTGATGTAGATCAAGACCGCGTCCGCGTAGTTGGCGCAGACAAACGCCAACGCAGCAAGGGCGCGATCATGACCTTGTTTGCGCAGACTCTCAGCGCTCAAGCCATCTGGAATTATGCTGATGGAAAGAAGCGCGCCTATGATTTACATGAACGCGAATTGGCGCCGCGCGGCGTTCAGATAGAGGCGCAAACCCTTGATGGGCCAGGCAGCATGCCTGGGGTGTCGGTTGGCTCATCACCTGGATACGTCTTGAGGCGGACTAATACGCGCCGAACTTGATATTGATCAATTCATCATCCAGCGCCCTGGCGTATGTAAGTGCCACCCCTCGGGAGGAGGCTTCGATGAAACTCTGCGATATTCTTGTACATGTTGATCAATCGCCGCGTGCGCAGATGCGGCTTGATATCGCGGCTGATCTGGCGCGCCAGCATGGTGCGCATCTGACAGCGCTACAGGTGATTGATGTCGCAATGCCCGTAATGGCGCTGGGCGATGGCGGCGGCGGTGCGGTGATTGCTGAATTGCTGGAGCAAATGCGCCAATCGGCCCTGGTCGCCGGCGTGAAGTTGAAAGTGGCTTTTGAAGCGGCACTGGCGCGTGATGGCATCATGGGCGAATGGCGGCAGGTAGAAGGCACCGCGCGGGAAATCCTGGCGCTCCATGGCCGTTACGCCGACCTACTGGTGCTTGGGCAGGATGATCCGGAAAGCGATAGTGCCGGGCTTTTGGAAGCGGTGGTGTTTGATTCTGGGCGGCCTGTATTGGCCATTCCCTTCGCCGGCAGTTTCAAGACCATCGGCAAGCGCGTGCTGGTTGGCTGGAATGCCAGCCGCGAAGCCTCTCGCGCGCTACATGATGCATTGCCGCTGATTGCCAAGGCAGAAACAGTGACTCTCTTCCTGGCCAATCCTAAGCGAGGCCTGGATGGGCATGGCGAAGAACCGGGTGCTGATCTTGCTAGGCATATCGTGCGCCATGGGCTGAAGGTGGAAGTCGCCAAGGTGATTGCGGATGATGTGCCGGATTCAGCTTTGCTACTCAATCATGCCAGTGACATGGGCGCAGATTTGCTGGTGATGGGTGCTTATGGCCATTCGCGCTTGCGTGAATTCATCCTGGGCGGCATGACGCGCAGCCTGCTGCGTGAAATGACGGTGCCGGTGCTGCTTTCGCACTAACACTCAAGCCAGCCGGCGAAAAATCACGGAAAGATTATTGGCCGGCATTTCTTCCACTACCGGCGCGGCGAATCCTGCAGCGCTGGCGATCTCAGCAACTGCTCCAAGGTCACGCACACCCCATTGCGCATCCTGGGCGCGCAGGCTTGCATCGAATTCTGCATTGCTGGGCGTGGTGTGCTGCCCGCCCTGCTTGAAGGGGCCGTAGAGAAACAAAATCCCATCGCGCGGCAAAACCCGCGCCGCACCGCGCATAAGCGCTGCTGTCGCCTCCCACGGCGCGATATGGATCATGTTGATGCAAAGTACCGCATCGGCCTTCTGCACCGGCCAGGCGTCAGCCATCACGTCAAGCATCAAGGGCAGCAGAAGATTGCTAAGCTGCGCTTCGGCCTGCCATGCCGCGATGCTGGCAAGGGCAGCCGCGTCTGGATCGGTCGGCTGGAATCCAAGCGCCGGGAAATGTGCGGCGAAATGCAGCGCGTGTTCGCCAGAACCGCTCGCGATTTCCAGCACCAAACCTGCTGCAGGCAAATGGCGCGCCAAGACTTCCGTGATGGCGGCCTTGTTGCGTGCTACCGCTGGTGCGAAGCGGCGCGCATCTTCTGACATTAATTCAGGCGGCCTGGGCGCGAAACCGTGCCAGCGTCCCGCCGCGCAACACAGCACTTGGCAGGCGCCGATCCAGGATGCGTTCCGCAAGCCTTCCCGCTTCCACCAGCGCTTCCAGATCAATGCCGGTCGCAATGCCAAGTTCCGCGCAGAGCAGCGCCAATTCCTCGGTCGCGATATTGCCGGGCGCACCTAGCTGGCCGGCAAAGGGGCAACCGCCAAGCCCACCCACTGCGGCATCAAAGCGCGCCACACCCATCCGCAGACCCGCCATGGCATTGGCAATGCCAAGCCCGCGCGTATCGTGCAGATGAAGCGCCAGGCGCAGTTCGGGCCAGCGGTTCCGCACTTCGCCCACTACGGCTTCAATCTGGCGCGGATTGGCCCAGCCCATGGTATCGGCCAGTGTCAAATCCTGAATGATGACGCCGGCTTCCACCGCTATCGCCAGCCCATCCGCCACGGCTGTCATCACCTGTGTGGGAGAAATATTGCCAGCGTAATTGCAGCCAAAGGCCGCTTGCAGCCCAATGCGCGTTACCGGCACGCCGGCTGCCAGATGCGCCGCAGTTTGCTTGCGCATGGCTTCAATCTGCCCAGCGCGATCGCGGTTCAGGTTCTTCAGCGAAAACGCTTCAGACGCGGCAAGGCTGATGGACCCAAAAAGATGCAAGCGATCCTTGAAGGCAAGCGCGCGATCCAACCCCGCCGCATTGAACCACAGCGCGGTGTAGTGAATGTCGGGTTTGGGTGTGAAGCCCGCGACAACTTGTTCCGCATCGGCCCAGCCAGGCACAAGTTTCGCCGAGACAAAAGAAGCCACCTGAATATGCCGCAACCCGGTTGCCGAAAGCGCCTCAATCAGCGCGATCTTGTCAGCACTTGGGATCGGGTTTTTTTCGATCTGAAAGCCTTCGCGCGGGCCTTCTTCGGCGATATCCACTTGGTGCGGCAAATCGGACATGGGCTGCTTCCTTGTGCGCGCATAGCTTAGCGCAGCATCAAGCGGCCGTGAATGCTGCGGCGCTCAGGCCGCGTCCTGCCCCTCGCCAGTGCCAAGGGCGATCAGCGCGCCTTCATTCAGCATTTCAATGCCGCTTTGACCATGCAGGCAAATCAGATTACGCCGCCGGAAGACGGAAATGGCGCGGCTCACGGTTTCCAGCGTCAGGCCCAGGAATTCACCGATATCGGCACGGGTTGCCGGTAGATCAAAGACTGGCCCTTTATGGCCCCGACGGCGCTGCGCATCCACAAGTGAGAGCAGAAAGGCGGCCACGCGTTCTTCCGCTGTGAAGCGGCCAAGCGCCATGATGTGTTCCTGGCTTTGCGCCAATTCCCGCGAGCAAAGGTCCAGAAAGCGCCGTTCCAGCAATGGATAGCGTCGGAATAATTGTTCAAGCTTGCGCCGTTCCATGCGGCAGACCTTGCCATCGGTCAGCATTTCGGCGCCGAAGGCGTGTTCTTCCGAAGGCGTGAAGCCCAGGATATCGCCAGAGAAGCGAAAGCCTATCGCGGTCTGCCGACCATCCGGCAGCACGCGCATCAACCGCGCCGTACCTTCCGTCAGCGTATAGACATAGCGCGCTGCATCACCTTGGTGGAAAATCGGCGCACGCGCTTCAAGCGATACTCTTTCGCTATCGGTGGCCATGTCATCCAGTGTGGCGGCGTCCAAAGGCGCGCAAAGCCCAAGGGACCGGGAACCGCATTTCACACAGGTATCGCCGTCAGCCCCAAGGCCATCCATCATCGAACGCGTGACATCAAGCGGATTCATGATTGTTTGCTTCCTCGCTTTGCCTTCATGGCGCGGACTTTTGCGCAGGTCGCTTCGTTCTGAATATACTCTACTTTTTTTTGTTCATTATCAACAAAAATCCACATTAGCAGCTTTATGCTGGACAAAGCCCCGCCAAGGGACAAGGCTTGCTCTTGCACAGCCCAGGACAGATGCTGGGGAGGAAAAAATGGCCTTATCAGTCAGGGTTTGCGGCGCGGCACGCACCGTTACCGGCTACTGCCTGGTTTTCGATACCGGGCGGAGCCGCTTTCTGGTGGATTGCGGTATGTTCCAGGGGCCTAAAACCCTGAAATCCCTGAATTGGGAGGAATTCCCCTTCAACCCGCGTGAAGTTGACGCGGTGCTGCTGACCCATGCCCATATCGACCATTCCGGCCTGTTGCCCAAGCTGAAGGCGGCTGGTTTTCGCGGCGTGATCCACGCCACGGCCGCTACGGCGGATCTGTGCGCTGTCATGCTGCCGGATTCCGGCCATGTGCAGGAAATGGAGGTCTCGCAGCTCAATCGCCGCAACCGCCACAGGGGGCGCGCACCGGTGGAGCCGATCTATACGGCGGAGGATGCAGCGGCAGTGCTTTCAGCCTTTCGCGCGGTGCCCTTCGGGCGCTGGGTGGAACCCGTGCCGGGGGTGCGGGCACGCTGGTGGAATGCGGGGCATATGCTTGGCTCGGCTTCGATCGAAATTGAATGCACTGATGGCAAGGATGCGCCGGTGCGCGTGCTGGTCTCGGGTGATTTGGGGCCGGATTGTTCGGTGTTTCATCATGAATCTGAAGCGCCAGCGGCGCTTGATCACGTGTTCATGGAAAGCACCTATGGCGATGAGGAAAAGCCCTGCGTGGACCATGTGGCGCGGCGGGCAAAGCTTGCAGCCATTGTGCAGGAAGCGGCGAAGCCGGACGGTGTGCTGCTGATCCCAGCCTTTGCGGTGGAACGCACCCAGGAAATCTGTTGGGATTTGGTGACATTGATGCAGGCCGGCACCATTCCGCAAGTGCCAATTTTCATGGACAGCCCGCTTGCCATCCGAGCGACAGAAGTATTTTTGGAACATGCCGCAGCGCTGGAAAACGGTGACTCCGTGCGTCGTGCCTTGCGTTCCCAGTTGATCCGCCCAACGGAAAGTGGGGAAGCAAGCCGCCGCATTGCGGAAGCCGAAGGCTTTCACATCATCATCGCTGGTTCAGGCATGTGCGATGCCGGGCGCATTCGGCATCATTTGAAGCGCTGGCTCTGGAGCCCCGCCGCCACGGTCATGCTGACGGGTTATCAGGCGGAAGGCACGCTCGGCCGGCTGTTGCAGGAAGGCAAGCCGGAGGTTCGCATTCAGGGCGAGACCATTCGCGTATCGGCGAAAATCACCGAGATTCGCGATTTCTCCGGCCATGCCGATGCAACTGAATTGGCGCGCTGGCTTGCGGCGCGCGGGAAAATTATGGGCGGCGTCTTCCTGGTGCATGGCGAAGCGCCGGCGATGGAAGCGCTGGCCAAGCGCCTGACCGAGGGCGGGATTACCGCCGCGGACCAAGTGATCATGCCGGTGCTGGATGAGGGTTGGGCGCTGCCTAAGGGCGCGCAACCACATCGCCTGGAAAGCGAAGGCCGCCGCGCTGATCCGGTGCACAGCATGCGCCCCGATTGGCATAATCAGCGCGCGGCACTGATGCTTGCGATTGAAACTGCGACGGAAAACGCGCGGGATGACGCCGCACGCGAAGCCATGATGCACAAGCTGCGCGCGGTGCTGGAGGCGCGTTGAGTCTTTGGCGTTCGCTTTTGCTAGATTATTGCCGACCTTCGGTTGGATTTGCGCCAGTTCCACGGAATGACTGGTAACACCGACGCAACGTTGGCGGCCAGCGCAGCACTCTCAAGCCAAATGGAGTCACCCGGCGGCTCGAGAAATGTGAGCAGGACGCGCGTGAAGCGCGATCAGGCAGCAGCCAAGCCTCGGCGCCAGCGTTGCAGCAGAAAGACAATCAGCGCGAATTGCAGCAGGTTGAAGCCAATGCCGGCCCACCAGGCGGCGGCGTAGAAGCCGAGCCAGTCATAGATATACCCTGCAAGCCAGGCGCCTGCCGCCATGCCCGACAGACTCAAGAACAACAATGTCGGCACGCGCCAATGCGCCTCCGACGCCGGGAATAGCGCGCGGAGCGTCAGCACATAAGCGGGAATGATGCCGCTGAAGCCAAGCCCGTAAGCGGCGGCCACGAAGAACAACCCAGCCTCATTCTGGGTTGCCAGAAAGCCGAGCATTCCCAGGATTTGTGCGAGGGATCCAAAGACAATCGTCCATAACCCGCCGATCTTATCCGAAAGCCAGCCCCAGAATTGCCGCGCCATGAAGGCTGCGAATGTCAGCACCGAAAGCATGAGCGCACCGCGCGACGCGGTAATGCCAAGATCACCACAAAACGCGACAAGATGTGATGCCGGCATGGCCATTGGGATACAGCAAAGAAAGGAACAGAAGGCGAGCAGGAAGAAAGCCAGATTGCCATTCATGCCAAGCACGCGCGCACCTGGCTTCATCTTCTCGGCAAAGCTGCCGGTGGTCGGTTGCGCGGGCGGCGGGCGCAGTACCAGCGCGGCGAGAGGCACGGCAATGACCGCCACCAAAATCCCATAGCCGAACATGGTGCGCTGCCAGCCGTAAATGGCAATGGTACGCTCAAAAATCGGTGGCCACAAAAACCCCGCGACATATTGGCCGGAAGCGACCAGCGCGAGTGCTGTGCCTCGACGCCGATCAAACCACAGCGAGACATAAGCAAGCATCGGCGGAAACAACGCGCCATTGCCAAATAGCCCAACGCCAATCCCAAGCCCCACCAGCAGTGACCAGCTTTCCCCGAAGGACGCCAGCATCAACCCAAGCGCCACGGAGATGCCGCCAATCATCGCGACCAGCCTTTGGCCAAAGCGCGCCACCATCACGCCGCAGACCATGCCGCCAATGGCGGTGCCGAAATAGGCCAGCGAATTGGCAAGCGATGGCAGGGAACGGCCGGAACCAAAATCCTCGGCAATCTGCACCAGGCCAACGACCACGGTGATGGGGCCACCAGCGGCGAGCGAGAGCATGGTCACCGCTGTCATGGCGACAATCCAGGAATAGCGCGTCTCGATACTGCCCTGATGCGTTCCGGCCACGCGCTGTTTCCCCGCTATTTATGGCGGTACAGTCCCCGAGGCAGCGCCGCGCCGCAAGCCCGCCATTGCGGTGGCCCCCTGGTTTATGCTGATCTTGGCGCAGGAGGCTGCCATGCTGATGATGCTTGCCCTGCTCGCCCTTGGTCCCTGCCTTGATGCGCCTGCCATTCCGGCGCCGCAGCAAAGCGAAAGCCCAGCACCGCCGCGCCCGGACCAGACCATTCCGCGCCCACCGCGTAGCTGCACCCCGCCGGCGCCGCCCACTAGCTGATGCCGCGACCCATTGTGATCCTGACCGGCGCGGGAATTTCCCGCGAATCCGGCTTGGCTACGTTTCGCGATGCCGATGGCATTTGGGCGCGCCACAGGATCGAGGATGTCGCCAAACCTGAAGCCTTCGCGCGCAATCCAGATTTGGTGCAGGGGTTCTACAATGCCCGCCGCGCGCAGTTGCGTGATCCCACCATTCAGCCAAACGCAGCGCATCTTGCCCTGGCGCGGCTGGAAGCCACCTGGCCCGCACCAGTCACGCTGGTGACGCAGAACATAGATGGCCTGCATCGGCGCGCGGGATCGCGTAATGTGATCGCCATACATGGCGAATTGCTGAAGGCGCGTTGCCTTGCTTGTGGCGGCGTCAGCGAATGGGCGCAGGATATCACAGCCCGGGCCACTTGCCCGGCTTGTGGTGCGCCTGGGAGGCTGCGGCCGCATGTTGTCTGGTTCGGTGAAATCCCTCTGGAGATGGAACGCATCGAAGCCGCTTTGGATGATTGCGGCATGTTTGTTTCCATCGGCACCTCGGGCCAGGTCTATCCCGCTGCCGGCTTTGTGCGGGCGGTGCGCGCGCGGGCGCGCTGCGTTGAATTGAACCTGGAAGAAACCGAAGGCACGGCGTTATTTCATGAAGCGCATCACGGCCCAGCGACCGAGATTGTGCCGGCCTTTATTGAGCGCTTGCTCGCTTCATGCGGCTGATTCTTGCTGTAATGCTGTGTTTGGCCTCGCCGGCTTCGGCGCAGGTGGCGGGGCTGAACCCTGGGCCCGATCCGCGCCTGCCTGTGCCGGCGGCGCATCCGCCATGGCATGCGGTCGCGTCGATTGAAGCAGAGGGCGCTGGGCTTTGCACGGGTGCCATGGTGGCGCCCGCGGTGGTGCTAACCGCGGCGCATTGCCTGAAGGATGCGCCGGGCACGGCGTTGCTGCCGCCCGCGCGGCTTCGTGTTTCAGTTGGTGGCGCAGAGGCGCGCGGCGTAGCGCTTCGCGTGGGTGCAGGCTTCGACCCGGCGCGGGAAGCGCCCTGGGCTTCGGATTGGGCGCTGGTTTCGTTGAACGCGCCGATTGGCGCTGGCCGTGTGCTGCCTCTGCTACGCGAAACGCCGCCCGCGGGCAGCATCCTTGCCCTGCCAGGCTTTCAGCGTGATGACCCCGGCGCGCTGCTGGTGGACCCAGCCTGCCGCTATTTGGGCCTGCGCCGGATTGAAGGGGAAGGCGTGATGCTGGCGCATGATTGCGCCGGCACAACGGGGTCTTCCGGCGGGCCATTACTGCTGCGCGGTGCCGATGGCCGCTTTGCGATCATTGGCGTGCAGAGCAAGGGAATTTTGGGCCGCGCTGGTGGGCTTGCCGTGCCGGCGCTGGTTATCCCTACCCCCTAACGCAGCGCTCCGGCTGGCTTAGGCGATGCACCAGCCGCATTGCCCGCCGAACGCCCGGCATCCACCGGCAGGGTCTGGCCCGTGATCCAGCGCGCGGCGGGTGAGGCCAAAAAGCACGCAGCTTCCGCGACATCCCAGGCGCTGCCTTCAAACTTCAACATGCCAGATTGCGCGCGCTGCTGGCGCAATTCTTCCGTCATGCCGCGTGATGCCACCATGGGTGTATAGACATAACCAGGTGCCACCGCATTGACGCGGATGTTATCCGCCCCGTGATGCCCAGCCATGGCGCGCGTCATTTGCACAATGGCGCCCTTGGTGGTGGCGTAGAGCAAGCCCGGATGCCCGGCGCGCAGCCCGGCGACCGATGACAAGTTTACAATCGCGCCGCCACCGGCCTTGCGCATTTCCGGCACGACGTATTTCGCCATCAGCATGACAGATTTCACATTGACCTGCATTGCGTAGTCCCAGGCTTCAGGGTCCACGCCTTCCGCATTGCCGGCCGGGCCGCTGATGCCGACATTATTCACCAGAATATCGACGCGCCCCCAAAGTCTGACCGCTTCCGCCACCGCCGCCGCGCAATCATCGGCTTTTGAGACATCGGCTTCCGCCAGCGCACAAACGCCGCCTTCGGCCGCGATCATTTGGGCGGTTTCTTCCAGCGCGGCGCGGTCCACATCCAGCAAAAGCACCTTGGCACCGCGTACGGCCATCAGCACTGCAATGGCGCGTCCATTGCCGATAGTGGTGCTACCCGCGCCAGGGTTACGAGAGCCAGCGCCGGTTACGATGGCGACTTGGCCGGTGAGGCGGGTGTTGTCTTGCATGGGTGGAATGTCCTCCTGGGGCGAAGGGTGCACCAAACAGGAGTCTCTTATCAATGATGGACACGATGGGGCAGGGCAGGGGGAGGAGGCATGATCAGTTAGACTAGATTAGGAGCAAAGCGTCAGCCACCTCTCATTCCGATGCAATAAACCGCTCCAGTGCTTCCATCATTGGCTCAATGTCTACCCGCCACTCCTCAGTCAGTAAATTCGCCGGTTCTAGCCATAGACAATGGCGATGACCGACAAGATGCGATAGTCGTGCGTAATTGAAGCGTAAGCTCCAATCCTGATTCGTGGGCACGATTTCAAATACGGATAAACCTGGCCTATTAGCCACAATATGAGAAAGGCCAGCCCCATGCGGCGCGACAATCACCGACGCGGAGATTACAATAGATATTTGCTCCGAAACCGTGAACTGCTCAAGAAGAACAGGAGTAAACCCCTCTTTTCTCAAACGATCCTCAAGCTCTTCCTCGTTTAGCATGCGTCGACGCTGCGCAAGACGTCGCGAGATATAAATTCGAGCACCAAAATTAATTGCTGAGCTACGCCTTAGAGCACTTTCTTTAATTCTATCGTATAAAATTGGATGAATTCGGCGCCCCTCCAAAAATCTTATTGAAGGCCTACAGACATGTAAGACTGCAACCTCCGCAGGATCAGAAATCCTTACAATTTGAGGCGCCTCGCTCCACAAAAGTTCTACCATATCATCTTGAAAAAGTTCGTTATGATCGCCAAACAAAAGACAATCCGGTCTTAGTCCAGCCTTGATGGCCAGCACTAACGTTGGTAACTTTTCAACGTACCAATGATACAGTCCCTTTGTTCGATCCGTTAGAAGAAAATTGGTTCCAAGGGCTGGAACGTTAGAAAAATTGTCAATAGTGGAACTGGGGCTGTTGAAATTTCCTGCACTGCTTTTCACTTCTTCGAAAACATTTCCGAATCGATCTACTAAAACATTGTTAAACTCTTTCAACTCGAACGCCACACCAGAAGGCCTCCATTTTTCCATATCGTAACGCATGCACTCGAAAGTGCGGAGTACCTCGCGCGGAAGCAATCTCGAACCAGAGAGAGTAATCTGAAATCGGGGAATGTGATCCGATTGTGGTGCCGGCAAAATATCATCGAATTGAAACTTCTGTGAACGTATTGCGGCGCGAGGCTGTTTCTTAGGGAAATTCAACTCAAGAAAATTCCGCATGAACTTGTTGGCAGCGTTTCGGATATTTGGTGGCACTTCGGAAAATTTGGCCCGCGAAATTGCCCCGCCAATACTCACATTAAGATGGTCCGGTACATCAAGGGAGTTGAGAATTTCAATGGCGCGACAGTAAGATGACAGATTCATATCAATGATGGATGCTCTTAGGTAATATAGACAAGCTCGCGCACGAAAAGTTTCCGGAGGACTGCTGTCGAAGATCTCGCGAACCTCGCGCCAATCGCCGCATTGAGCAGCTTCGGCTATAGAAGCCATAAGTTCCGCATAAGTCTCGGGCAAACTTTTCATCTTGCACCGCTAAGATTTATTTTAAAAATACCCCTCATTGAAATCTACGATTTTTTGAATAGGAAATTTGTTTTTGAAAGCATATCGGAACATTTGTATCCTAAACGCTCCAAAGCCAAGCTGGCGGGGGCGAATTCTTTGGAATGTAGTTGAATCCAGATTAGTGGCGCGTACTTCTTAAGAGTTTCCTCGCCCCCCTTCAAAACAGCCAACTGTGATCCTTCAACATCAATCTTGAGGAAATCTAAAGCGGGTACGTCAAGTGCATCTATCGTTGTAATCGTGTAAGAGCCGTTCTCATCACTGCGGACGGCGGCTGCGCCGAAATTATGATCTCGATATCCAGAAATCGCGGCCCGTCCTTGAGAGGCGCCCAATGCCGCGTTGATACATTCGATGCGGTCGGGAGCGTTTAGAAGAACGTTCCGCTGCAATATCTCGAAGGTTTGGATCATTGGCTCAAAGGCATATATCTTTTTGACCGCGCAGACGACCGAAAAGAACACAGAATGGTTACCAATATTAGCACCCGCATCAATGATTGTCGCTTCAGGTGACAACAGGTATCTGAATTTTTCGAGGTCTATATTCTCGTAAAAAGATTTTGTCTTGAATATTACACGCTGAATGAAGTCTTTCAAAGCATAAGGCAAGAAAAAGCGTATTTTTTTGTCGGAATACACAAACTCAAGCACTCTTTCGTCGCCTAGTGCTTGGAAACGATTAATTAATGTGAGGTCGTCTAGCTGAACCGTCAAACGTTCCAGCAAGCGCATGATCTTATCTTCATTCTCTGATTTGACATTCAAAACATCACCGACTGACACCTTGTCCTCCTTCGCACTGGAACGCTGCGTGAAACTTAGGTTGGGCGCCTTTTACGGGATCACCACGGCAACCCATCCAACAACCCTTCAGGCACCACCCAGCGTGAATCCCAAAAGGAAACTGCAGCCTCGCTCGGGAAGGCTTCAAACAATGCCTCACCAGAAAAGCTGATAGGCTCCCAAAGCTTATCCGCAGCCTTGATCACCTCTCCCCAGGGGGATTCCTCGCCACTCGGCAGGCCGAAGCCTTGCAGGCGGGTGCGCCCCATACCGCGATAGGCATCGGCAAAGCGCCGGTCCACATGGTCGAAGCCGGCCTCAATCGGGAAAACCTGCTCCCCCTGTGTGTCGCCAGAAAGGTACAGGCAAGGAATGCCATAGGCATCAGCCAGCAGCATGCCATGGAAACTGCGGGATATGATGCGGCGGCAGGAAAGCATTTCCGCAAGCTTGTCCTGAAACCCCTGCCAGCTAGGCTCGTGATAGGTGGAAATGAAATGCACCCCTTCGGCCGACCCGCCGGAATAGCGGCGGATACCCTCGCGCATTACCGCGGTAACACTCGGCGTAGCTAGCTCCGAAATATGGGAAATCACCCCCAATTCATATTTAATATCCCGCACAGGATTGAAAATACGGGGTAGGAACCAAGCTGGGTCCCCATAAATCGCTGGCGCCATGATGCCGTGCTTTAGTAATACCGCCCGGCTATAGGGACCGCGGATGGCGTGGATATTGTATTCAACGTCCGGCGCAGGCTCAAAAGGGCGCTCCTTGGGTTCAATCGGCGCGCGCCTGGGATCGAAGCCAGTGCCCCATACATGGATCGCGCCCGCCGATTGCCCTTGGCCAATGGTGCCAACGGCCACCATGCGCCGATGTTTGGAGTTAAAAGCGCGGGGCGCAACCTGCCGCCCACTGATGGAAGCGACAATAACCGCGCTCGCCGCATCGCCCAGATTGCACAGCTTCAAACTATTGCTGGAACGCACCCAGGAAAGAGGGACACAAGCTTCAGCCTCCTCGACAGCCTTGGCCATCAGGATATGCGCATGAGAAGCCATGGCGTGTGACGGCTTCGTGAAGTGAATAAAGGAATACAAATTTCAAACCATCCCAAAGAGAGAGGGAATAGATTACGATTAAAAAAAACAATGGCAAGAATAAACAAGATAGCAGCACGATTTGATGCCTTACACATATCAGCCGGCACGAAAGACACTAATTGCGCCGCCTTTCTCTGGCTGACGAACGAGACAAACCCCAACACCCATTTGGTGGGCGCACAAGGATTCGAACCTTGGACCCGCTGATTAAGAGTCAGCTGCTCTACCAACTGAGCTATGCGCCCGGCAGCCAGGGTGAACCCCGGCGCGACCAAGGCGCGCTACATAGCGCCCGGGGCGGTTTTGTCCAGCCCCTCCTCAACTGGTTAAAGCCTCACCTGGCAGAGGCCATCAGCATCCGGCCATGGATGAAGCCATAGGCCGGGAATTGCGTCGCGCCGAAATCATCCGCCGGGGGGTACCAAACCCGCACCATGGACCAATCCCCGCGCAGCGAGACATCCAGCACCGGCTGGTCCCGCGCGATCTGCCCGCGCGCCCGGCCGCTTGACCAATTGGCGTGATCCACCCGGATTTCGCGCGCCGAGACAACCCGGGAAACCACCGCCACATGCCCCTGCGGGTTGCGGTTGGTCCGCTGGAAAACGAGCACGCTACCGGGCTTAGGCGCCGCTGAACGCTCATACCGCCCTGCTGCCGCCTGCCACCATTGCCAAGCATCGCCGTTGATCCGCAGCCCCGAACGTTCCCGCGCATAGGGCACGCAGGAAAGATCGCCGCCGGAATAGCCCGGCACGCCTGAACGCGACGCCATGCGCCCCGAAGCGCAGCCGGCAAGTGCGAATAACAATCCTATCGTGACCATGCGGCGCATGATCGCGAACCCCCTTAACTTCCCCGGTTGGAACTCTACCAAAACCACCGCGATTTGCACTGAAAATCGCGCAATAAAAAAAGGGCGCCCCGTCACCAGGGGCGCCCTTTTCAGAAAAAACCCAGCAATCACACCGGGGTGAACATAAAGGCCGGCGGGCCATCACCCTGGGTTGGCTTGAAGACCAGCTTCACCTTCTGGCCGATCTTCAGGCTATCCAGATCGCAATCCACAATATTGGTGAAAACGCGGATACCTTCATCCAATTCCACGTAAGCGACGCAATGCGGTTCCTTGGTGCGCATTACAGTGAAGGTGTAGATGGTGCCTGTGCCCTTGGCTTCCACCAATTCAATATTGTTGGACAGCGTGAAGGGTGAACAGCCGCGCGGATACCAGAAGAACTTGCCGGTATCATTGCATTTGCCGATCAGCAGCTTGCCGGCGCGCGCGCCATCAAAGAAGGGCTGATTGGTCGGGTCCGTCTTGATTTCCGGCAGGGCCCTGTTGAATGCCATGGTGGCCATATTGCTTACTCCCTTTCCAGAATGACAGTGGCGCTGCCATGGCGCGTGCCAAGCAAGCCACCCGTGCCATGCGCCAATGCCAGAGAACAGCCAGGCACCTGCACCTTGGGGTGCGCTTCATGCCGCAATTGGCGCACGGCTTCGATCACTTTGGTCATGCCGCCACGATTGGCCGGGTGGTTGTTACACAGCCCGCCGCCATCGGTGTTGAAGGGCAGCTTGCCCACGCCGGAAATCAAATTGCCATCGGCCACGAACTTCCCGCCTTCACCCTTTTTGCAGAAGCCCAGGTCTTCCAACTGGATCAGCACGGTGATCGTGAAGCTGTCATAGATGGAAGCGTATTGAATGTCCTTGGGCGTCACACCGGCTTCTTCAAAAGCCTGCGGGCCAGACCAGACAGCGCCGGAATAGGTCAAATCCGTATAGCCGGCATTCTGGTTCTTGGTCGCTTCCCCATGGCCCTTCACCTTCACCAAAGGCCGCTTCAGCGATTTGGCGATTTCAGGGCGTGTCACAATCAGCGCGCCGCCGCCATCGGAAATCACGCAGCAATCCAGCCGGTGCAGCGGGTCTGACACCATCGGCGAATTCACCACATCTTCCACCGTCACCACCTTGGGCAACATGGCGTGCGGATTGTGCTGCGCGTGATGCGAAGCCGCCACCTTGATCCAGGCGAGTTGTTCTGAAGTGGTGCCATATTCATACATGTGGCGCATGGCGCACAGGGCATAGGCGTTGGCGACTGTGCGGCCATAGACAATCTCAAACGGATCATCCGGCACATTCACACCCCAGGAACGCGGCGCGGTGCCGGTGGCCATCGCCTCAGCGCGCGGGCGCCCGGCCAGCGTGATCAGCGCGATATTGCACTTGCCGAGCGCGATCGCTTCCACCGCATGGCCGACATGCATCACGTAAGAACAACCACCCATATCGGTGGAATCGAGGTGCTTGAGCTTCGTCAGCCCCAGATAATCCGCCATATTGAGGGGCCCAAGCCCCGGCGCGGCGCCGGTGCAGAAAAACCCGTCCACATCATCCTTGGAAAGCCCGGCATCCTGCAGCGCGCCATAGGCGACTTCAGCATGCAACTGGGCCACGGATGTATTATCGGCCTTGCGGGTCGGGTGCTCAAAGGCGCCCACGATATAGCCCTTGCCATTGGTACTCATGAGTGGCGTTTATCCTCCTCGATTTTGGTGGCGGGATGGAAGCAGCGCCGGGGCGGCTTGTCACCCCCCCCCGTCGCTCGGAAAAGCCAGTTCAGCGCGGCGCGGCCATCACGGGCACGGCAATGCCAAGCCCATCGCGCGGCAGTCGTGCGCCGGCGCGGCGGAGTTCTGCCTCGGCAGCGCGGATTTGGCGCGCGGTTTCTTCCTGCGTCAGATTGGAAACGCGTTCCTTCAATAGCGCATGGCCGCGGGCGATATCGGCCAGCACCGTCTGGTAATTCTTGATGGCGGCGGCGCGATTGGCGGATGCAGCCTCATAAAGTGCTGCCAGGTCGCGCAGGATTTGCCGGCTTGGCTCATCGCGCGCTTCGCGCAACAGGCGCTGATAGCGTGCGCGCGCCTGTTCAGCGGTAGCCCTTTCCGCTGGCTCAAGCGTGGTGATCGCTTCCTGCATCGCGGCGATCAGCGCCTGCACGGGCGCATCCGCTTCGCGGATAGTGGCGCGCAATTGCGGCGCGCGCGCCAGAGAACGCCCGCGCTCCCGCAGCAATGCACCAAGCGTCTGGATCGCCTCAGCGCCTTTGGGGCTGGTGGGCGCAACGCGCGGCGCGTAAGCGGCCAAGGGGTCTTCGCGGATCATCAAAAGCCCATCGGCCGCCAGTGTATCCAGCGCTTGCAGATAGTTGGCCAGCGCCTGCTGCATGGCGTTGATGGCGTCGGCAGCCGGCGAGACCACAGGCGCCGCGCCCGGGCGCGTCACCAATTCCGGATAGATCGCCGCATTGCCTGCTACATTCGCCCAATCGCGCACCGGCGTGTAATCCGGCGGGCCGCAGGCGATCAGCGCGGCCAAGGGCAGAAAGAAAAATCCGCGTCCCAGCTTCATGACACCATCCATACCCCCGCTTCCTGGCGCACCGCCCCTTCGGCCGCAAGCTTGATCAAATGCGCGGTGAGGCTGCGCGTCGCTGCTGGGATCAGCCTGGGATCGAGCGCCGCACCATAAACCGGTGGCACCAAGGCCTCAGCACTCGCGCGCCCGGCGCGGTGGAGTTCTTCCAGAACCCGCGCCTCTCTCTCCCGCCGATGCGCGGCCAGCGCAGCGACGAAGGGCTGCGGGTTGGGCAAAGGCGGCCCATGGCCTGGCAGATAAAGCTCATCATCCCGCGCCTGAAGCTTGGTGAGGGAATTCATATAGGCCGCCATATCGCCATCCGGCGGGCTGACCACGCTGGTGGACCAGGACATGACATGATCCGCGCTGAACAGCGTGCGTGATGTGCTGGCGTTTTCCAAAGCGAAACAAAGATGATTGGCGCAATGGCCAGGCGTGTGCAAAGCCGTCACGCGCCAATCCGCGCCGGCCACCGTGGCGCCATCGGCCAAGGTCACATCCGGGCGGAATGTATGATCGCCGCCTTCGCCGCCCTGTTCCGGCGGCGTCATATGCGGGCCGAAACCATAACTCGGCGCGCCCGTCGCGGCCTGCAGCGCAGCGACGCCGGGCGAATGGTCCCGATGCGTGTGGGATACCAGAATACGCGTGACGCGCTCACCCTTCGTGGCCGCGAGCAAAGCGTTCAGATGCGCCGCATCCTCCGGGCCGGGGTCCAGGATGGCGACTGAATCCCCCTGGCCAATGATCCAGCTATTCGTGCCGCGAAAGGTGAAAGGCCCGGGATTGCCACACAGCACGCGGCGAATACCCGGCGCGGTCTGTTCCACGGCGCCCGGGGCCAGGCTGTCATTTTTCAGGAAGGGAATGCTCATCGGTGGCGCCTCATTTTCAGGCTAGGGTGCGGCGAGGCCCGCCGCTTCGCAAGCCCTGCCTATTGTCCTTGGCGCTTCATCCGCCCGCGCACCAATTCCCGATGCAGGATGTACAGCCCGGACAGTACAATCAGCACCGCGCCGATAATGGTCGCGATGGTGGGCATATCCCCCCAGATCAGCCAGCCAAGCCCAACCGACCAAAGGATGGAGGTATAGGAATAAGGCCCAAGCGAGGATACCTGGGCGGAGGCATAGGCTTCCGTCAGCATCACCTGCGCCACACCGCCAACCAGCCCAACCAGGATCAGGATCAGCCATTCCCAAGCATTCGGCGTGGTCCAGAAAAACGGTAGCGCCACGGCGGTGAAGGCCGTCATCAACAGCGATTGCCACAGCACAATGGTGGTGGAGCTTTCCGTGGCCGACAGGTTCCTCACCAGCAGCGTCGTCAGCGCGGACCATACACCTTGGGAAACCGCAACCGCCATGCCGATCATCACGGCCCTTTCAGGCCAGTTACCGCCCTGAAAGGCGCCCTGACCAAGCGCAATCACCATAATGCCCACAAAGCCTAGGATCACTGCGGACCAGCGATGGATGCCAACCTTCTCCCCCAGCAGCGGAATGGAAAGTAGCGTCACGAAAAGCGGCGTGGTGTAGGTGAGTGCGGTTTGCTCCGCCAAAGGCAGTATGGTCAGCGCAAAGAAGGAACAGCCCTGCGCCATGGTGCCGGTAAAGGCGCGCAGCAAATGGGAAGGAAAGCGCCGCGTGCGCAAAATGCCCCATTGCCGGCCTCGCGCCACGATCACGAAAATCACCGGCAGGGCGAAGGCGGAACGGAAGAACATGATTTCGATGAAAGAAATGCTTTCCGCAATATCCTTGATCATGGCGGACATGATGGTGAAAAGCGCGGTCGCCCCCAGCATCAGTAGCGCGCCGCGGCGGATATCGTGGCGAAGTGCCATTACGCACCTTCCTTCATGGTGTTTTTGGTCGCATTTTCCGAGTCGCCAAGCGAATTCGCTTGGCTTGAAAATGCTCCGGTACGTTCCGCCGCCCGCCTCACCTGTTCGCGATACACATTGTAAAGCCCGGCTGCCACCACCAGGCACGCACCGGCAAGCGTGGTCCAGCCCGGCACCTCGGCCCAGATCAGAAAGCCGATCACGCCACCGATCAGCAAGGGCGAATATTCAAAGGGGGCAAGGACGGAAACCGGCGCCAGCGCAAAGGCGCGGGCGAACATCAAATGCGCCATGCCGTTGAAGACGCCAAACAGCACCAGCAGCAGCATGGTATTGGTGGAAGGCAGCAAGGATGGCGGCGGGAAGGCCGGCAGGAACAATAATCCCATCGGGATATGCGCCATCATCAGCCAGAAGGCGATTGCGGCCGGGCCATCACTGACCGAGAGCATCCGCGTCCAGATCCTTGTCACCGACATCAACACCACCGCGCCCAGCAGCGCCAAGGCTTCAATGCGCCACAAATCACCAGATGGTTGCAACATGAAAAGCACACCGCCAAAGCCGATCATGGTGGAAGTCCAGCGCCGCCAGCCCACCTTTTCGCCGAGCAGCGGAATGGCAAATAGCGTCATCAACAACGGCGTGGCGCAGGCAACCGCGTAGGAATCCACCAAAGGCATGCCGCGCGCCCAGGCCCAATACCAGGTGGCCGAAACGCAGCAATGCAGCAACCCGCGCCAGGCGAGCAGCCGGCGGTTATTCGGGAAAAGCCCCCGCCCGCGTGTGAGGATCACCACCGTGATGCCGCCCACCACGCCGCGCCAAATCATGGCCATGGCCGCGCCCACTTCCGGCAGCGCCCATTTCACCGCCGCATCGGCGCCGGTGATGACGATATAGGCGATCAAGATGATGCCAATGCCGCGGAGCGTCTCGGCCCCGGTCGGCACAGTAAGCGCAGTTTTGGGCGCCTCAGCCATGTGAAAGGCAGCTTCTGGCGGCTTGGTCTGGCATGGCCCCGGCAAGGGCACCCGCGCGGTGCGGCGCGGGCAAGGGTGATGGCGATTGCATGTTTATTGGGCGCAGTCTCGGCTCGGATGGGGGCCTATGCAAGCCAAATAAGGCAGGCTTAAGCGCGCCGCGCCTTGTTCCCGCCCCGCCGCGATGCGAAACACAAGCCCGTGGAAATCGCCGAATATGATTTGATGGATGCGGTGGAGGGGCGCATGTGGTGGTACCGCGCGCTGCACCTTCGCGTCCTTGATGCCTTGCACCGCCGCCCCGGCGCGCCTGGGGCGTTGCTCGATGCAGGCTGCGGTACGGGTGGGCTACTCCGGCGGCTGGCCGGGAAGTCCACGCGCGCCTTGGTTGGGCTTGATTTCAACCCGGAAGCCGCGCGGCGTGCGGGCGCCAAATCCGGCGCGCTCACCACCGGGGGGGATGCCAATCGCCTGCCCTTCGCCGGCGCCAGTTTCGGCGCGCTGGTCAGCATGGATGTGCTGTGCCACCGCGCCGTGGACCCCGGCGCTGCGCTGGCAGAGTTTCACCGCGTGCTTAAGCCAGGTGGCGCTCTGGTGCTGAACCTGCCGGCCTTTGAATGGCTCCATTCGGCACATGATATCCGGGTGCATAATGCCCGCCGCTTCACCGCCACTGATGCTCGAACGCTGCTGGAACTGGCTGGCTTTACCGCCATCGAAACCCGCTATTGGAATGCGCTGCTGCTGCCGCTCATGATCCTGCAACGCAAAGTGCTGAAATCGGATAGCGAGGCCAAAAGCGATGTCGCCCCCTTCCCGCCATGGTTGGATGCCATGCTTTACGCTGTAACGGGGCTTGAACGGTTCATGGCCCGGATCGGCCTGCGCTACCC
>Ga0114976_10000786_pt1 | contig 20061 bp, 20 predicted proteins | sample S_130805_EF_Meta_FD_87319 | JGI IMG/M metagenome (GOLD analysis project Ga0114976, IMG submission 87319) | Freshwater microbial communities from Lake Simoncouche, Canada to study carbon cycling - S_130805_EF_MetaG | ecosystem: Environmental > Aquatic > Freshwater > Lake | place: Lake...
CAAAACGCCGTGTAGGCACCGAAAGCGCCACGGAACACCAGGTTTTCCGCTGTTAGGGCAGCAAAAATCCGACCCCAGCACCAAGGCGGCCACAGCCACGACCGCTTTTCAGCACCCTGTTAGATTCGCGCGCATGGGGCAGCGCCCCTCCAGGCTTCGCCTCAGCGGAACGCCACCCCGGTGATCTCGTAGGCCCGCGCGCCGCCCGGCGCCGGGACCTCGACGCTGTCGCCGACCTTCTTGCCGATCAGCGCCTTGGCCAGCGGCGAGGAGATCGAGATCGAGTGGTTCTTCATGTCGGCCTCATAGGCGCCGACGATGCGGTAGGTCTTCTCCTCGTCGGTCTCCTCGTCGACGATGGTGACCTTGGCGCCGAACTTCACCTGGTCGCCGGTGAGCTTCGAGATGTCGATCACCTCGGCCGCCGGGATGATGCCCTCGAGCTCGGCGATCCGGCCCTCGATGAAGGATTGCCGCTCGCGCGCGGCGTGGTACTCGGCGTTCTCCGAGAGGTCGCCATGGGCGCGGGCCTCGGCGATGGCGCGGATGACCGCCGGTCGCTCCTCCGACTTCAGGACCTTCAGCTCCTCCTCCAGCTTCGCCAGACCTTCCGCGGTCATGGGGACCTTCTGCACGGCAGGACTTCCTTCACCCGATGGCGGGCGCCCGAGACTTGGCGCCCAGCCGGTATGCGACCAAAAAATGCCCGCCCGATCCAGCCAAAAGGCTGGATGGCCGGGCAGGGGGGAGTGGGACCGGCGGCCGGAGCAGGCATGCGTCGCCCGCGATCGTCGCCCTGGAGGCTCCCCCGGGGCGGCCGACCGGCCGCTCAGAATGTGCGGGCAAAATAGGACTGCAAGGGTGCAACATCAAGGGTACCGGCCCGAAGGGCGGCGATGGCATGCACCGCGGCCCGCGCCCCGGCGGCGGTAGTGTAGTGCGGCACGCCCTGGGTCAGTGCCGAGCGGCGGATGTCGAAGCTGTCGGAGACGCTCTGCCCGCCCGCGGTCGTGTTGATCACCAGCTGGATCTCGCCCGACTTGATGGCGTCGACGCAGTGCGGCCGGCCCTCCAGCACCTTGTTGATGATCTCGCAAGCGAGGCCGGCCTCGCGGATGCGGGCGGCGGTGCCGCGGGTTGCGAGGATCGCGAAGCCCATCTCGGTCAATCGGCGGGCGATGACGACGGCGGCCGCCTTGTCGCTGTCCTTGACCGAGATGAAGGCGGTGCCCGATAGCGGCAGCTTCACCCCGGCCCCCAGCTGGGCCTTGGCGAAGGCGCGCTCGAAGCTGGCGTCGAGCCCCATCACCTCGCCGGTCGACTTCATCTCGGGGCCGAGGATGACGTCGACATTGGGGAAGCGGTTGAATGGGAAGACCGCCTCCTTGACCGCGACGTGGCGGTAGACGGCGTCGTCGTCGAGGTCGAAGGAGGCGAGGCTGGCGCCCGCCATGACCTGGGCGCCGATCTTGGCGACGGGAACACCCGTGGCCTTGGCGACGAAGGGCGCGGTGCGGGAGGCGCGCGGGTTCACCTCGAGCACGAATATCTCGCCGTCCTTGACCGCATACTGCACGTTCATCAGCCCGACCACCTTCAGCGCACGGGCCATGGCCTCGGTCTCGGCCTTGAGCTCCGTCACGATCGCCGGCGAGAGCGAGTAGGGCGGCAGGGAGCAGGCGGAATCGCCTGAATGGATGCCGGCCTCCTCGATATGCTCCATCACGCCCGCGACATAGACCGCGCCGGTCGCATCCGCGATGCAGTCGACATCGACCTCGATGGCGTCGGCGAGGTACTGGTCGATCAGGATCGGGTTGTCGCCGGAGACCTTCACCGCCTCCTCGCCGAAGCGGCGGAGCTGCTCGGGGTTGTGGGCGATCTCCATCGCGCGGCCGCCGAGCACGTAGCTGGGGCGCACGACGACCGGGAAGCCGATGCGCTCGGCCTCGACCAGCGCCTCGTCAAGGTTGCGCGCGGTGCCGTTCTGCGGCTGCTTCAGGCCGAGGCCTTTCAGGAGTTGCTGGAAGCGCTCGCGGTCCTCGGCGATGTCGATGGAATCCGATGACGTGCCGAGAATGGGGATGCCCGCCTTGTTCAGGGACTGGCTGAGCTTCAGGGGCGTCTGCCCGCCATACTGCACGATGCAGCCCTTCAGCGTGCCGCGCGACTGCTCGAGCCGGATCAGCGCAATGACGTCCTCGGAGGTGAGCGGTTCGAAGTAGAGCCGGTCGGAGGTGTCGTAGTCGGTGCTGACCGTCTCCGGGTTGCAGTTGACCATGATGGTCTCGTAGCCGGCGTCGCGCAGCGCGTAGCAGGCATGGACGCAGCAATAGTCGAACTCGATGCCCTGGCCGATGCGGTTCGGGCCGCCGCCGAGGATGATGACTTTTTCCCGATCGGTCGGACGGGATTCGCAGACCGGGGTGCCGAAGCCGCCCTCGTAGGTGGAATACATGTACGGGGTTTCGCTGGCGAACTCGCCGGCACAGGTGTCGATGCGCTTGTAGACCGGGTGCACGCCGAGCCTGTCGCGCAGCGCGGCGACGGCGACCTCGCTGTGGCGCGAAAGCTGGCCGAGCCGGCGGTCGGAGAAGCCGAGCGCCTTCAACCGGCGCAGACCGGTCGCGTCCTGCGGCAGGCCATGCGCCTGCACCTGGCGCTCGGCGGCGACGATCTTCTCGACCTCGCGCAGGAACCAGGGGTCGAACCTGCTGGCCTCGGCGATCTCGGCGATCGACATGCCGGCGCGCATCGCCTGCGCCGCCATCAGGATACGGTCGGGCTTGGGCGTGGCCAGCGCCGCGTGGAAGGCGCCGAAGCTGCCATCGCCGGGGGCAGGGACCTCGTCGAGGCCGGAGTAGCCCGTCTCGAGGCTGCGCAGCCCCTTCTGCAGGGCTTCCGCGAAGCTGCGGCCGATCGCCATGGCCTCGCCGACCGATTTCATGCTGGTGGTGAGCGTCGCCGGCGTGCCGGGGAATTTCTCGAAGGTGAAGCGCGGGATCTTGATGACGACATAGTCGATCGTCGGCTCGAAGCTCGCGGGCGTGACCATGGTGATGTCGTTGGCGAGCTCGTCCAGCGTGTAGCCGACGGCGAGCTTGGCCGCGACCTTGGCAATGGGAAACCCGGTTGCCTTGGAGGCCAGCGCGCTGCTGCGCGAGACCCGCGGGTTCATCTCGATGATGACCATGCGGCCATCGGCCGGGTTGATGCCGAACTGCACGTTCGATCCGCCGGTATCGACGCCGATCTCGCGCAGGCACGCGATCGAGGCGTCGCGCATCCGCTGGTATTCCTTGTCGGTCAGCGTCAGCGCGGGTGCGATGGTGACGCTGTCGCCGGTGTGGACGCCCATGGCATCCAGGTTCTCGATCGAGCAGATGATGATGCAGTTGTCCGCGCGGTCGCGGACCACCTCCATCTCGTATTCCTTCCACCCCAGCACGCTCTCCTCGACCAGCACCTCGGAGGTCATCGAGGCATCGAGGCCGGCGGCGACGATCTGCTCGAACTCCTCCCGGTTGTAGGCGATGCCGCCGCCGGTACCGCCCAAGGTGAAGCTCGGCCGGATGACGCAGGGCAGCTTGACCAGCTCGAGCGCGGCGCGGGCCTCGTCCATGGTGTGGGCGATGGCGCTCTTCGGGCTCTCGATGCCGATCTTCGCCATGGCGTCGCGGAATTTCAGCCGGTCCTCGGCCTTGTCGATCACCTCGGCCTTGGCGCCGATCAGCTCGCAGCCGTATTTCTCGAGCACCCCGGCCTCGGCCAGCTTTAGGGCGGTGTTCAGCGCGGTCTGGCCACCCATGGTCGGCAGCAGCGCATCCGGGCGTTCCTTGGCGATGATCTTCTCGACCATCTCGACGGTGATCGGCTCGATGTAGGTGGCATCCGCCAGCCCGGGGTCGGTCATGATCGTCGCGGGGTTCGAGTTCACCAGCACGACTCGATAGCCCTCGGCGCGCAGCGCCTTGCAGGCCTGGGCGCCCGAGTAGTCGAACTCGCAGGCCTGGCCGATGACGATCGGGCCGGCGCCGATGATGAGGATGGACTTGATGTCGGTGCGCTTGGGCATGGTGGCTCCGGCGGCGGATCAGCGGAAGGAGAAGAGCGGGAAGCGGAGGCGGCAGGGCGGCCGCGGCAGGGCGTCGCTGCGCGACGGCGGACCGACCTCGCGGCGGGCCTGGTCGGCGGCGCAGGCATCGGCCTCGGCGGGGCTGAGGCCGGGGCCCGGGCCGGTGCAGGCGGGGAGCAGCAATGCGACGAGGAGAACGAGGCGGGTCATGGCCGGTGCCCGAAGACGAGGAAGCCGAGCGAGGCGATCGCCTGCGTAACCAGGGTGCCCATGAATGCGAGATACCAGGTGGGCTCCATGCTCGGGCCGCGCTGCAGCGCGGCCTCGGCGATCACGCCGCCCAACATCGCCAATCCGATGCCGCCGCCGGTGACCAGCGCGAGCCTCGGCCAGAAGCGGATGCGGCGCGCGAAGCGGGCTAGGATCAGCATCAGGATCGGTGCGCCGGTGGCCAGCAGCGCGGCGATGAAGAGGGGCCGGAAATCCAGGGAGATGTCGCTCATGCGCCGGGCTCCCGCGTGGCGGCCATCAGCAGGAGGGGCAGCACCAGCAGGTGGCAGAGCACGATCAGCACGACGGGCACGATTGGCTCGCCGGGGGCGGCGAACCAGGCGCTGATGCCGTTGAACACCAGCCCGACGCCGAAGGCCCGCCAGGCCGCCTGCCGCGGCGGCAGGATGCGGCGGAAGGCCATCGCCAGGATGGCGAGCGAGAGCCCGGTCCAGGACAGCGCCAGGATGGCGATGAGCAGCGTCGTCATGCCGGCCGTGTCGTCGCCAGCTTGACCGCGAGCAGCCCGAGCGCGCCGCCGAGCACCCAGCGCTGCGCGGCGAGCCAGGTGGGCCGCGTGCCGAGGAAGCGCGCGGTGCCGGCCGCGCCCCAGACCAGGATGGCGTCGAAGGCGGTGCAGACCGCGATCTGGATGGTGCCGAGCACGGCCGCCTGGAGGAAGGGCGCGCCGCGCGCCGGGTCGATGAAGGGCGGCAGCACCGCCATGTAGAAGAGCGCGACCTTCGGGTTCAGCGCGGCGGTCATGAAGCCGAGGCCGAACAGTCGGGCATTCGGCTCGCGCGGCAGCGGGCGCGCCGAGAACAGTGGCTGACCGCCGGGGCGCAGGCATTGCCAGGCGAGGAAGGCGAGGTAGGCGGCGCCGCCGAGGCGAAGCACGTCCCATGCATAGGGGATGGCGATCAGCGCCGCGGTGATGCCGGCCGCGGCGGCCAGCATGATGGCGAGCGAGCCGGCCTGACAGCCGATCAGCGAGACCATGCCCGCGCCGGTGCCCTGCGCCAGCGAGCGCGAGACGAGGTAGAGCATGTTCGGCCCCGGCGTCAGGGCGAGGCCGAGGGAAAGTGCCGCGAAGACGAGGAGGGTTTCGGGGGAGGGCAAGCGCTACCCCTGCACCGAAAACCCGCCATCTACCGGAATCGCAACCCCGGTGATGAACCCCGCCGCGTCGCTGGCGAGGAACGCCGCGATCCCCTCGAAATCCGCAGGGTCGCCCCAGCGCCCCTTCGGCGTCCGCGCGAGCACGTTGTCATTGAGCTGCGGCATGTCGGTCCGCGCCTTGCGCGTCAGGTCGGTGTCGATCCAGCCCGGCAGCACCGCATTCACCGTGATGCCATCCGCCGCCCAGGCGGTGGCGAGCGACTTGGTGAACTGCACCACGCCGCCCTTCGACGCCGCATAGGCGATGTGCAGCGGCAGGCCGAAGATCGACAGCATCGAGCCGTTGTTGATCACCCGCCCGCGCCCGCCCGCCTTCAGGTGCGGATGCGCGGCCTTCGAGGCCAGGTAGGCGCTGGTGAGGTTGGTGTTGATCACCGTGTGCCAGTCGGCTTCCTCATAGGCCTCCGGCCGGTTGCGGATGTTCGTGCCCGCATTGTTCACGAGGATGTCGAGCGCGCCAAAGACCCGCACCGTGGCGTCCACCATGGCGGCGATCGAGAGCGCGCTGGTGATGTCGGCCTCGACCGCCTCGGCGGTCGCACCCAGCGCGCGCAGTTCGGCGACGGCGGCGGCGTTCTTCCCGGCGTTCCGCCCCGCGACCATCACCGTCGCCCCGGCCTTCGCCAGGCCGCGCGCGAAGCCGAGGCCGATGCCGCCATTGCCGCCGGTGACCAGCGCGACGCGGCCCTTGAGGTCGAACATCAGCGGGCTCCCTTGTGCTTCTCGATGAGGGCCACGAAGCGGTGGAACAGGTAGTGGCTGTCGGTCGGGCCGGGATTGGCCTCGGGGTGGTACTGCACCGAGAAGGCCGGCTTGTCGGTCGCCATCAGCCCCTCGTTCGAGCCGTCGAATAGGGACACGTGGGTCGGCTTCACCGTCGCCGGCAGGCTCTCGGGGTCGACCGCGAAGCCGTGGTTCTGGCTGGTGATCTCGACCTTGCCGGTGGCGAGGTCCTTGACGGGCTGGTTCGCCCCGCGGTGGCCGCGCTCGAGCTTGTAGGTCCTGCCGCCCAGCGCCAGGCCCAGCAACTGATGCCCGAGGCAGATGCCGAACAGCGGCACGCCAGCCTTCAGCACGCCCTGGATCGCCGGCAGCGCGTATTCGCCCGTCGCCGCCGGGTCGCCCGGGCCGTTCGAGAGGAACACGCCATCGGGCTTCAGCGCGAGGATCTCCTCGGCCGTCGCGGTGGCCGGCACCACCGTCAGGCCGAGGCCGGCCGCCGCCAGGCAGCGCAGGATGTTCCGCTTCGCCCCGTAATCGACCGCCACCACCTTGTACCGAGGCGCCGTCTGCCTGCCGAACCCGTCGGGCCAGGCCCATTCCGTCTCGTCCCAACTATAGGCCTGGCGGCAGGAGACCTCGCGCGCCAGGTCCATGCCCGTAAGCCCCGGCCAGGCCGCCGCCTTGGCCCGCAGCGCGGCCAGGTCGAAGTGGCCATCCACTGGGAAGCAGATCACCCCGTTCGGCGCCCCGCCGTCGCGGATTCGGATGGTCAGCGCCCGCGTATCCACGCCTGCGATGCCCGGGATGCCGTGCGAGACCAGCCAGGCATCGAGATGCCGCACCGAGCGGTAATTCGCAGGCTCGGTGACGTCCTGCTTCACGACCAGGCCGCGCGCCGCGGGCGTCGCCGCCTCGAGATCCTCCGGGTTGGTGCCGACATTGCCGATATGGGGGAAGGTGAAGGTGATGATCTGCCCGGCATAGGAGGGGTCGGTCAGCGTCTCCTGGTACCCCGTCATGCCCGTGTTGAAGCACGCCTCGGCCGCCGGTGAGCCATCCGCGCCGGTGCGCGCGCCGAAGCCGCGGCCCCAAAGCACCGAACCGTCGCCGAGCACCAGGCAGGCAGTCGCGCCCTCGGGCGCGCGGGCGTCTGCTCCGCCTTCCGGGACGGCGTCGGTCGGGCTGGCAGGCATGGGGCTCTCCGATGGGGGCGTAGCCGTGGGCAGGTCGGCGAGGGCGAGGCCGGTGGCGGCGAGGATGGCGGGCCAATGCCGGGCCGGGATGGCACGGGCCTGGCGCCACTTGCGCACTGCCTCGGTGCCGATGCCGCAGCGCTGCGCAGCCGCCTCGGGGCCACCCATCAGGCGGATGATGTCCTCGACCGTTCGCATGGAGGCCAATATCTGGGAAAAGGTTTCCCAAGACAAGGGAAACCGCAGGGCTGGGAAATCACTTCCCAAGCCTGGCGACCGCGCCGCCGGATGCTACACCAGGGGCCAACCGCTTTGCCCGAGAAAAGGTGCCCCATGGCCGAGGATCTCCGCGCCCGCTTCACCGCCGCCCTGAAGGAGGCGATGCTCGCCAAGGATGCCGCCCGCGTCTCCACCCTGCGGATGATCACGGCCAAGCTGAAGGACACCGACATCGCCGCCCGCCCCTCCGGCGTCGCGCAGGTGCCGGAGGAGCAGATCGTCGCCATGCTTCGCGGCATGGCGAAGTCCCGCCGCGAGTCGGTCGATCTCTACCGCCAGGGCGGCCGCGAGGAGCTCGCCGCCAAGGAAGAAGCCGAGATCGCCGTGATCGAAGGCTTCCTGCCGCAGCAGATGGACGAGGCCGCGATGCAGGCCGCGGTCGCCGCCGCGGTCGCCGAGACCGGCGCCGCCTCGATCAAGGACATGGGCAAGGTGATGGCCGCGCTGCGGGCGAAGCACGCCGCCAGCCTCGACATGGCCAAGGCCGGCCCGCTGGTGAAGGCCGCGCTCGGCGGCTGATCACTTCGCCCGCAGCGAGGCGACATAGGCGCCGATCGCCTCCGCCTCGGCCGGCGTCCGCTCGGTGTTCAGCATGTTGGTGTGCGGCTTCGCGAGGAAGGCCTTGAACCAGGCCCGGGTCTTCTTCGCATCGGCCGCGATCGCCTCGAAGGTCGGCGCGTCGGTCCAGCTGCCGGCGTCCGGCACCATGGTGTGGCAGCGGCTGCAATAGGCCTCGGCGAGCCGCTTGCCCTGCTCGGCCTGGCCCGCCGCCGGGCGCTGCTGCGCGGCGGCCGGCAAGGCCGCGAGCAGCAGCAGCGCGACGGCCGCCGGAATTCCATGCCGCATGGCTTCTCTCCCCTGTCGCGGCGGCGCTAGCGTCGATCCACGCCATGGCTCTCGCCCCCGCCTTCCTCGACGAGCTTCGCACCCGCACCCCGCTCAGCGCCTTGATCGGGCGCAAGACGCGGCTCGCCCGCAATGGCCGGAACTGGAAGGGCTGCTGCCCCTTCCACAACGAGAAGACGCCGAGCTTCTACGTCTACGACGATCACTTCCACTGCTTCGGCTGCGGCGCCCATGGCGATGCGATCACCTTCCTCATGCGTGCCGAGGGCGCGAGTTTCCCCGAGGCCGTCGAGCGCCTCGCCGCCGAGGCCGGGCTGCAGGTGCCGAAGGCGACGCCGCGTGAGGCCGCGCGGGAGGCCCGCGCGCGCGACCTGCACGGCGTGCTCGCCGCCGCCGAGGCCGCCTTCCAGCGCCGCCTCAGGCTGCCCGAGGGCCGCGCCGGGCTCGAGTATCTCAGGCGCCGCGGCCTGACGGACGAGACCATCGCGCGCTTCGGCCTCGGCTGGTCGGGCGAGGGCCGCGGCGCGCTCGCCGCCGACCTGAAATCCGACGGCATCGAGCCCGCGCAGCTCGTCGAGGCCGGGCTGATGAAGTACCGCGAGCCGGACGACCCGGCCTCCGGCACCGTCGACCTCTTCTACAACCGCGTCATCTTCCCGATCCGCGATCGCCGCGGCCGCGTCATCTCCTTCGGCGGCCGCGTGCTCGGCGACGGCCAGCCGAAATACCTGAACGGGCCGGAGACAGAGCTCTTCCGCAAGCGCCAGGCGCTCTACGGGCTCGATGCCGCGCGCGAGGGCTGCTTTCGCGGCGCCGCGGCGCTGGTCGTCGAGGGCTACATGGATGTGATCGCGCTGCACCAGGCGGGCTTCGCCGGCGCGGTCGCGCCGCTCGGCACGGCTCTGACGGCGGAGCAGCTCGAGCTGCTCTGGCGGCTCTCGCCCGAGCCCATCCTCTGCTTCGACGGCGACGCCGCCGGCGCACGTGCTGCGGGGCGCGCCGCCGAGCTCGCGCTGCCGCTGATCAATGCCGAGCGCAGCCTGAAGCTCGCCATGCTCTCGGGCGGCGAGGATCCCGACACGCTGGTGAAGAAGGGCGGCCCGGCTGCCTTCCAGGCGGTGCTGGATGCCGCGCGGCCGCTCTCCTCGGCGCTCTACGACCTGCTCGCCAGCGGGCGGCCGGCGGCGACGCCCGAGCAGCGCGCCGCGCTGCGCGCCCGGCTCGAGGCGGCGGCGCGGGCGATCCCCGACAAAGGCCTCGCTTCCGAGTATCGCCGCGCGCTGCTCGACCGCTTCTTCGCCGGCCGCGGTGGCCGGCCCGCCCAGGCGCCAAAGCTCGTCCGTCCACCGATCCAGGAGGACGGCGTGCGGCGCGAGCGCGCGCGTAACATCATCGCCATACTCCTTGCCCATCCCTTGCTGCTGCCCGAGGTCGAGGAGAGCTTCGCCAGCCTCGACCTGCCCGAGGATGAGCCGGTTGCGCTGCGCGCGGCGATGCTCGGATGGCTTGCGGAGGCGCCAATGCTTGACTCGGCCGATCTGGCGCGCCACCTCGCCCAGTGCGGGCTGCAACACGTCGTCACATGGGCGCGGCGACCCGCCGGGCTCTCGGCCGCGGCGCGCGCCGAGGCACAACCGGGGGAGGCGCTCGATGGCTGGTGGCACTTCTTCGGCCTGCTGCGCGGCGAGGCCGAGCTGATGGTCGATCGCGCCGAAGCGCAGCGCGACCTGATCGAGAGCAACGACCCGGCGGCCCAGCAGCGGCTGATCCGCCTGAGCGAGGCGCTCGCGGCCCTCCGGGGCGGCGAGGGGGAAAGCGGCGGGCAACCGCACCTGAACTAGACGCAGGATGACGTGTTGGGGCGCGCTCCCGGCACGGAGCGCAGCCGGGGCGGCGATGGAGCGGACGGGATGGCGAGCAAGAACGCTGGCGGCACCGAGACGGTCGAGGCCCGCGACGAGGTGGTGGAGAGCGTGCTGCTCGACGCCACGCGGGCGGCGGTCAAGAAGCTGATCCTGCGCGGCAAGGAGCGCGGCTACGTCACGCATCAGGAGTTCGCCCAGGCGCTGCCGGGCGAGCAGTTCACCACCGAGGTGATCGAGGACACGCTCGCGCAGTTCAACGACCTCGGCATCACGCTGGTCGAGGCCGAGGAGGGCGAGGAGGGCGAGACCGCCGTCGCCAAGCCCGCCAATGGCGAGGATGCCGAGGAGAAGGAGGAGGAGGAGTCCGGCGGCAACGTCGACGAGGCCAATCTCGGCCGCACTGACGACCCGGTGCGCATGTACCTGCGCGAGATGGGCTCGGTCGAGTTGCTGTCGCGCGAGGGCGAGATCGCCATCGCGAAGCGCATCGAGGCCGGCCGGGACATGATGATCGGCGGGCTCTGCGAGAGCCCGCAGACCTTCAAGGCGATCATCGCCTGGCACGAGGCGGTCAAGGAAGGCCGCATGCTGCTGCGCGACGTCATCGACCTGGAAGCCACCCATGCCGGCGAGAATCCCGACACCACCCCGCCTGATCCGAACGAGGAGTTCGAGGAGGGCGAGGAAGGCGAGGGCATGGGCCTGTCGCTCTCCGCGCTCGAGGAGAAGCTGAAGCCCGAGGCGCTCGCCGCCTTCGATGCCATCGAGCAGGCCTATTCGCGGCTGCAGAAGATGCAGTCGAAGCGCATGGAGGCCTATACCGCCGGCGAGGACCTCGCCGGCCGCTCCGAGAAGACCTACGAGAAGGCCCGCGTCGAGCTGGTCGCGATGGTCGAGAAGGTCCAGCTCCACAACAACCGCATCGAGGAATTGGTCGAGCAGCTCAAGCAGATCAACCGCAAGCTGACGGCACTCGAGGGCCAGGTGCTGCGGCTCGCCGAGGCTTCCAAGGTCAAGCGCGAGGATTTCCTCGAGCAGTGGCGCGGCGCCGAGCTCGACCCCGCCTGGTTCGACCGGCTGGACAAGCTATCGGCCAAGCAGTGGAAGGCCTTCGTCGCCCGCAGCCGCGGCGATGTCGAGCAGGTGCGCGCGCAGATGGCGGTGATCGCCACCGAGACCTCGCTGCCGATCGGCGATTTCCGCAAGGTCTACGCCACGGTCTCGCGCGGCGAGCGCGACATGAGCCAGGCGAAGAAGGAGATGATCGAGGCCAATCTCCGCCTCGTGATCTCGATCGCCAAGAAATACACCAACCGCGGGCTGCAATTTCTCGATCTGATCCAGGAGGGCAATATCGGCCTGATGAAGGCCGTGGATAAGTTCGAGTATCGCCGCGGCTACAAATTCTCGACCTACGCGACCTGGTGGATCCGCCAGGCGATCACTCGCAGCATCGCCGACCAGGCGCGCACCATCCGCATCCCCGTCCACATGATCGAGACGATCAACAAGCTGGTGCGCACCAGCCGGCAGATGCTGCACGAGATCGGCCGCGAGCCGCAGCCCGAGGAGCTGGCCGAGAAGCTCGGCATGCCGCTCGAGAAGGTCCGCAAGGTCCTCAAGATCGCCAAGGAGCCGATCAGCCTCGAGACGCCGATCGGCGACGAGGAGGACAGCCATCTCGGCGACTTCATCGAGGACAAGGCGGCGATCATCCCGCTCGACGCCGCGATCCAGTCCAACCTGCGCGAGGCGACGACCCGCGTGCTGTCGAGCCTGACGCCGCGCGAGGAGCGCGTGCTGCGCATGCGCTTCGGCATCGGGATGAACACCGACCACACGCTGGAAGAGGTCGGCCAGCAGTTCAACGTGACGCGCGAACGCATCCGCCAGATCGAGGCCAAGGCGCTGCGCAAGCTGAAGCATCCGTCCCGGTCGCGGAAGCTGCGCTCCTTCCTCGACAACTGATGCTGTTCGGACTGGCCGGGATGCCGGAGCCGACCACCCCGGTCGCGGTCGACGTGACCTTCCTGCGCATGGACCGCCCGCCGGAGGAGCCCGCGCCGCCGCTGCCGCCGGGGGCCGAGGTGCGCGCGGCGACGCGCTGCACGGTCGGCTTCTACCGCTACCTCTACCACACGGTCGGGCACGACTACGTCTGGTGGCTCCGGCGCACGCTGAGCGATGCCGAGCTTGCGCAGGTGCTGGGCGACCCGGACATCTCGGTCCACGTGCTCTACCAGGATGGCGAGCCGGCCGGCTTCTACGAGCTTGATCGTCGCAACCGGCCGCTGCTCAACCTCGCCTATTTCGGCCTGCTGCCGCATGCGATCGGGCGGGGACTCGGCGGCGCGCTGCTGCGCCACGCGGTGGATGCGGCCTGGGCCGAAACCGGCCGCGGCGTGACGGTCAATACCTGCACCGCGGACCATCCGCGCGCACTGCCGAACTACGTCGCGGCCGGCTTCGTGAAGCTGCGCACGGTGCGCGAGGTCTGGCAGGTGCCGCAACGGCTCGGCCTGCCGATTCCGGCGCGGCTCCGCGTCCGGTGATGCGGTAGTTCTTGCAACTATGGGCTGCGCGGCCCATACAAGGCTTGTCAACCCGTCTGGTTCGGCCCGTTCCCGTCTGCCCGCAAGGGCTCCGAGCCTGGTTCCCGTCCCGCAAAAGGCTGTTTGGCCCGCTCCGCACGTCGCGGCGCGGTGACCCCTTATGGATAGGGAAACGACCATCATGACCACCGGCACCGTGAAGTGGTTCAACGCCACCAAGGGCTACGGCTTCATCCAGCCCGAGGACGGCACGAGCGATGTCTTCGTGCACATCTCGGACGTCCAGCGCTCCGGCCTGCAGGACCTGAAGGACGGCCAGAAGATCTCCTTCGAGGTGCAGCGCGGCCAGCAGGGCAAGCTCTCCGCCTGCAACCTGAAGCTCGACTGACCGGGCGGGGCGCGCCGGCCGCAAGCCGCGCGCGCCCCTTCCATCGCCGCGAGGCGTGAAGCAGGAGGAAGCCTATGGCCATCCATCTCTTCGGCGTCGGGCAAACCGTGGAGTTCGTCTCCGGACGCTTCGACAGCCACGTGCCGCGCGGCTTCTACACCGTCACCCGCCAACTCCCCGGCCCCGCCGAGGGCCGCGAATACCGGGTGAAGCACGTCAAGGACGGGCATGAGCGCGTCGTGCCGGAAAGCCAGTTGCGGGCCGCGGCCCCCGGTGTCTTCGGCTGACCCCGCCCGCCCGTCCGCAATGATCAGTGGCGGGCCGGCACAGGGCCCCGCAGGGGAACCCATGGCACGCAAACCGAATTACGGCCAGCAACGCTCGGCGGTGCGGCAGGGCAAGCTGGCGAAGGCCGCCGCGCGCGAGCAGGAACGCGCCGAGGCCGTGGCCCGCCGCCGCGCCGGCCTGCCCGATCTCGCCCCATCGGACGAGCCGGACGAGCCGCCGCCGGCCGATCGCAGGACCGACGAACCAGCCTGAGGGCCTTCCCCCACCAGCAGGGCATCGCCCCGGGCCGCCCCGCGGCCGGGCGCTCGCCGTTCCAGGAGACGAGCCATGGCCAAGCGCCGTGACGACGGGAAATGGGTGTTCTTCAACGTCCGCTACGCGGATGGCACGCAGGCCTCGAACCGCCGGGTGCCGACCGAACTGCTCGGCGGCCTCGATGGCGACGAGCCCGCGCGGACCGAGATCGAGGCACAGGACCGGAAGATCGCCGATGCCTCGGGCAAGCCGGCGCGCGCGATCCAGAGCCTCACGCGCGCACCGCAGGGGTAAGCGGGCGAGCCGAAGCTCGCCCGCCCAGTCTCAGCCGCTGTGGGCGAGGATCGCCAGCAGCAGCAACGCCACGATGTTGGTGATCTTGATCATCGGATTGATGGCGGGGCCCGCGGTGTCCTTGTAGGGGTCGCCCACGGTGTCGCCGGTGACGGCGGCCTTGTGCGCCTCCGACCCCTTGCCGCCATGGTGGCCTTCCTCGATGTACTTCTTGGCATTGTCCCAGGCGCCGCCGCCGGTGGTCATGGAGACCGCGACGAAGAAGCCGTTGACGATGACGCCGAGCAGCATGGCACCCAGCGCCTCGAAGGCCGCCGCCTTGCCGGCGATCGCCAGGATGCCGAAGTAGATCACCAGCGGTGAGAGCACCGGCAGCATCGAGGGGATGATCATCTCCTTGATCGCCGCCTGGGTCAGGATGTCGACCGCCCGCGCATAGTCGGGCTTCTCGGTGCCGGCCATGATGCCCGGCTTGGCCTTGAACTGCCGGCGCACCTCCTCGACCACGCTCATCGCCGCCCGGCCGACCGCCGTCATCGCCATGCCGCCGAACAGGTAGGGCAGGGCGCCGCCGAACAGCAGGCCGACGACGACGTAGGGGCTGGAGAGGCTGAAGGTCAGCGCGCCGACGCCCTGGAAGTACGGGTAAGTCGCCGCATTTGCCGAGAAATACGCCAGGTCCTGCGTATAGGCGGCGAACAGCACCAGCGCGCCGAGCCCGGCCGAGCCGATCGCATACCCCTTGGTCACCGCCTTCGTGGTGTTGCCGACCGCATCCAGCGCGTCGGTCGTCACCCGGATCTCCTTCGGCAGCCCGGCCATCTCGGCGATGCCGCCGGCATTGTCCGTCACCGGCCCGAAGGCGTCGAGCGCCACCACGACTCCGGCCAGCGCCAGCATCGTGGTGACCGCGATCGCGATGCCGTAGAGGCCCGCCAGATTGTAGCTCAGCAGCACGCCGAAGATGATGATGAGCGCGGGGACCGCCGTGCTCTCCATGCTGACCGCAAGGCCGCGGATCACGTTGGTGCCGTGGCCGGTGACCGAGCTTTCGGCGATCGCCTGCACCGGGCGGTACTCGGTGCCGGTATAGTATTCCGTCACCACGATGATCGCGCCGGTAACGGCCAGGCCCACGACGCCGCAGAGGAACAGCGCGAAGGCGCCGAAGGTCGCGCCGCCGGCGGTGATGGTGCCGCCGCCGAAGACCAGGTAGGTCAGCGGCAGAAGTGCGACCAGCGACAGCACGCCGGTGACGATGAAGCCGCGATACATCGCCCCCATGATGGAGTTGTTGGCCGGCAGCTTCACGAAATAGGTGCCGACGATCGAGGTGATGACGCAGACCGCGCCGATCGCCAGCGGATAGAGCATGCCGCGGCCCAGCATGTCGGCCGGGAAGGCGATCGCCGCCAGCACCATGGTGGCGACCATGGTCACCGCATAGGTCTCGAACAGGTCGGCCGCCATGCCGGCGCAGTCGCCCACGTTGTCGCCGACATTGTCGGCGATGGTCGCCGGGTTGCGGGGGTCGTCCTCGGGGATGCCGGCCTCGACCTTGCCGACCATGTCGCCGCCGACGTCGGCGCCCTTGGTGAAGATGCCGCCGCCCAGACGGGCGAAGATCGAGATCAGCGAGGCGCCGAAGCCGAGTGCGACCAGGCTGTCGATCACCGTGCGGCTGTTGGGCGCGAGGCCGGCCATGCTGACCAGGATGAAGAAGTAGATCGCGACGCCGAGCAGCGCGAGCCCGGCCACCAGCATGCCCGTGATCGCGCCCGACTTGAAGGCGACGTCGAGGCCGGCGGCCAGCGACTGCGTGCTCGCCTGCGCGGTGCGGACATTGGCGCGCACCGAGACGTTCATGCCGATGAAGCCGGCCGCGCCCGAGAGCACGGCGCCGATCAGGAAGCCGATCGCAACCGGGATGCCGAGGAAGATCGCGACCAGCACGAAGAGCACGACGCCGACGATGCCGATGGTGGTGTATTGCCGCTTCAGATAGGCCGAGGCGCCCTCCTGCACGGCCTGCGCGATCTCCTGCATCCGCGCGCTGCCGGCATCGAGCGCCATGACCTGCTTCGCCGTGACCACGCCGTAGGCGATCGAGGTCGCCCCCAGCAGGATCACGAGCAACAAGGATAACGTCATCGTCGGAAACTCCCCCCTTCTTGTCTGGTCGCGGGACGCCACCCTGTCCCGGCAGTAGCGGCGCGAAGGCTAGGCGGGGCAGGGCATGCTGGCAACGTCGCCCGCGGCGCGCTTGCCCCGGCGCGACACGGGGCGGCAGGATCGCGGTGCGGGGGGATCGGAAGCCATGGCCGAGGCAGCGGGGCAGGGCGAGGGCGCGGGGCAGCCCGGCCGCAGGCTGGTGGTCTTCGCCGACGGCACCGGCAATGCCTATGGCACGCACGAGTCGAATGTCTGGCGGCTCTACCAGGCGCTCGACCAGTCCGCACCCGACCAGATCGCCCGCTACATCAAGGGCGTCGGCACCTCGGGCTTCCGCCCGCTCGCCGCGCTCGACGGCGCGACCGGCTTCGGCGTGCCCTCCAACGTCCGCGAGCTCTACCGCTTCCTCTGCTGGAACTGGCAGCCGGGCGACGAGATCTTCGCCTTCGGCTTCAGCCGCGGCGCCTTCACCATCCGCACCCTGGCCGGGATGATCGCCAGCCAGGGCTTGGTGCCGACCGCGATCGAGGGCGAGCCGGTGACGCCCGCCGAGATGGAGCGCAACGCCATGGCGGCCTGGCGCGCCTATCGGGCGAGCAGCCAGTCCTTCGGCCAGCGCTGGCCGACCATCACCATCACCCGCGCGCTGCGCGACGCCGTGCTCTGGGCCTGGCACGGGCTGTGGCGGCATCGCCGGTACGCGGCCGTCACCGCGGCCACCCAGGCGCAGGGGCGCGACGCCGTCACCATCCGCTTCCTCGGCCTGTTCGACACCGTCGAGGCCTATGGCGTGCCGATCGACGGGCTGCGCGCCGCGATCGACCGCACCATCTGGCCGATCTCCTTCCACAACCGCACGCCGAGCGAGAAGGTGCTGGCCGCCCGCCATGCGCTCGCCCTCGACGAGGAGCGCGCCAGCTTCCAGCCGGTGCAGTTCGACGTGCCCGAGGCGCGGCTGCCCGCGATCCAGGAGCTCTGGTTCGCCGGCGTGCATTCCGATGTCGGCGGCGGCTATCCGGATGACGCGCTCGCCTTCCTGCCGCTGGCCTGGATCGCCAGCGAGGCCGAGGCGGCCGGGCTGCGCTTCGCCGAGGGTGCTCTCGAGCGGTTCGGCGCCGCCGGCTCCTTCGTCCCGCCGATCCATGATTCCCGCGCCGGCCTCGCGGTGCTCTACCGCTATGCGCCGCGCGACATCGCCGGCCGGGCGGGCGAGGGCGCGACCCGGCCGGCCCGGGTCCACAACTCGGTGGTCGAGAAGATCGCCCGCGGCGGCGACGCCTATGCGCCGGTCACGCTGGGCGGCGAGGTGCAGGCCCGGCTGCCGAGCGGGGCGCTGGTGCCGGTGCGCCCGGCCAGGCCGGAGCGCCTCGTGGTGCCGGAGGATGCCGCGACGCTCGCGGCACTCGAGCATATCGGCGTGCCGCCGCCCGAGGCGCTGGCGCGCGCCGCCGACTACGCCTGGTGGCGGCAGCTTGCCTATGTCGCGCTGGTGCTGGTGCTGGCCGGCATCGCCTCGCTGCCCTGGACGGCGGGCTCGCTGCCGGCGGCGCCCGGGTTCCTGCACGCCTGGCGGGACTGGCTCTCGGTCAGCTTCGGCGGCCTCATCGCGCTGCTGCGCGGGGTGCTGCCGGGCTTCCTCGCGCCCTGGCTCGAGCTGCCGCCACGCTATCCCTTCGTGACGCTCGGCGCGGCGGGCCTGGCTTTCGGCGCCTGGTGGTGGGGCAGCGAGCTGGCGCGCCGGGTGAAGACCGCTTCGCGCATCGCCTGGTTGCCGCGGGCACGCGAGGCGGCGCGGCAGCGCCTGGCGCAGGCCGGCGCCGCGCCGCGGCACGGCACCTGGCTGCGGCTGGCGCGGGCGATCCGCACCTCCTGGCTGCCGGGGGCGATCAGCCGGGTGGTCTCGCGGGTGGTGCTGCCGGTCGCGCTGCTGGCCGCGCTGCTGCTCGGCGCCACCCAGGCGGTGGCGACCTTCCAGGCGGCGGGCGATGCGCTCTGCGCCGGCAGCGCCGCGCCACGGCCGGTGCAGGGGCGCGAGGCGGCGGCGAGCGAGTTCGCCGCCAATACGCCCTGCTGGGCGAGCGGCCTCGCGCTGCGGCAGGGCGAGCGCTACCGCATCGTCATCGAGGAGATCGAGCCCTTCTTCGACCGCGGCGCCCGCGCCGGGCTCGGCGGCTTCAGCTCCGCCGAGGCGCCCTGGCGCTTCGGCGTCGCGCTGCGGCGCTGGTGGGGCGCGGCCTGGTTCCGGGTGATCGCGCGGGTCGACAACGGCATCGGCGCGGAGGCGCCGCTGCTGCCGCTGGACGCCACGCCGCCGCGCGCCCTGCCGCCCGCGCGGGTGCCGCCCGAGCCGCAAGGGATCGGCGCCTTCGAGCCCATGCCCGCGGCCTGGCGCGCCGAGGCGGCGCGGCGCGACGTCGTGCCGCCGCCGCTCACCCGGCTCGTGTCGGAGTTCACCGCGGCCAAGAACGGCGAGCTCTTCCTCTACGTCAACGACGTCATGCCGGGCATCCCGGCCTACGGCCCGGTGCGCGCCTTCTATGCCAACAATGCCGGCACGGCGCGGGTCACGGTCGAGCGGCTGCCGCGCTGAGGCTCGGCGCCTGATCCGGTGAGGCGGCATCGCCGAAGCGGCGAATCAGCCGCTCTACCCAGCCAGGTGCGGCCGCCGCCGCCAGCGCGCCAGCAGCCCGTCGACCGGCCCGCAGACCACCGAGACCGCCCAGAGCGCCCCCGCGCTCAGCACCACCGCGGGTCCGGTCGGCGCATCGCTGTGGAAGGACAGCAGCAGCCCGGCGAAGGAGGCCAGCAGCGCGATGCCGACCGAGGCATAGACCACGCCCGAGAGCCCGCGCGCCCAGTGCCGCGCCGCGATCGCCGGCAGCATCATCAGCCCGACCGCCATCAGCGTGCCCATGGCCTGGAAGGCCGCGATCAGGTTGATGACAACGAGCGCGAGGAAGCCGAGATGCCAGAGCCCACCGCGCGCGCCGACCGCGCGGGCATAGTCGGGGTCGAAGCATTCCAGCACCAGCGGCCGCCAGGCGAAGGCCAGCGCGAACAGGGTCAAGGTTGCGCTGCCCGCCATCAGCAGCAGCGCCGCATCGTCGACGCCAAGCGCCGAGCCGAAGAGCAATTGCGTGAGCTCGCCGGGGCCGCCGCGCATCGAGACCAGGATCACGCCGAGCGCCAGGGCCACCAGGTACAGCGCGGCGAGCGAGGCATCCTCGCGCCCGCCGGTCGCACGCGACAGCGCGCCGGCGCCGACCGCGACCGCCAGCCCCGCGACGAGACCACCGGCCGCCATTGCCGGCAGTGAGAGCCCCGCGAGCAGGAACCCCGCCGCGACCCCCGGGAGCACGCCATGCGAGAGTACGTCGGCCGAGAGCGCCATACGCCGCAGCACCAGGAAGACGCCGAGCGGCGGCGCGGCGACCGACAGCGCGAGGCACCCCACCAGCGCGCGGCGCAGGAAGCCGAATTCGAGGAAGGGGTCCAGGATCAGGCGGCGTCGCGCCTATGGGCGAGGCCATCGCAGGCCGAGGCCTCCTCGGCCCAGGCCTCGGCCATCATGCGGGCGCGCAGGCGGTTCGGCGCGGTCAGCACCTCGGCGGTCGGGCCCCAGCCGATCGGGTCGCGCGCCAGCAGCAGGGTCTCGGGGAAGACCTCGCGGACCAGGTCGAGG
>Ga0114976_10000787_pt1 | contig 20034 bp, 17 predicted proteins | sample S_130805_EF_Meta_FD_87319 | JGI IMG/M metagenome (GOLD analysis project Ga0114976, IMG submission 87319) | Freshwater microbial communities from Lake Simoncouche, Canada to study carbon cycling - S_130805_EF_MetaG | ecosystem: Environmental > Aquatic > Freshwater > Lake | place: Lake...
CGAGCGCGTCCCCCGACCGACCCGCACCACGCTCGATGCGTCAATGGTTTGCGACTGGTTACCAATCCGCAATATCTCTCCATTTCGCACGTACCACACCGTCCCGTCGTCACCACGCAACGTCGTGACGCGAATTCCAACGGATTCCACAACGCCACTCGCGAGACCCAAGTCGACAACGTCCCCTACGCCGAGTTGGTCCTCGAAAACAATCATGAGCCCGTTGATGACATCTTTGATGGTGTTTTGCGCACCGAAACCCACGATCGCGGCGGTGATTCCGGCGCTCGCCACGAGTGCCGTCGGTGAGACGTCGAAACCGTAATAGAGCACGGCAAAAAACGCGAAAATCCCAATTGCCCACGTGGTCAACCCCGTCAGAATTGTGCCCATCGTGCGGGCACGCTGAACGATACGCGCATGGGCGGCGACACCGTTCTTGGCCACCTGCTGACCATCTTGATGCTTGCGGGCCGTGCGAACCACACGCGTGACGACGAGATGGACAACCCATACGAGAATGGCGCGAAGTGCAATGGCAATGACCGCGATGAGAACAATGATGGCCAGGCCATTCCACGGGGCGCGCAGCCCGTCAAGCCAATCGATGACGGACACCCAGCCATCGCCGAGGCTCATTAGTCACGCACCGCCTCAACATAGGCGTCCGTTCGACCTGCCTCCCGGTCGCACTCTTGCGCACGCAAACTCCGTTCAATGCCGGCAAGGTTTTCGCGCACGAGGCGAACGAGTGGCGCGTCAGCATCCGGATTATCGCGGATCCACGCATGCACACTGTCGGCGAGATATTGGTTCGCGAGTCCGCCCGGGAAGAAGTCGACAATGAGCGTCTCCGCGATGGCGTATGACCGATTCGACCACACGTCGCGCAGCGCCGCGGTGTACTGATCAACGAACGGAGTAAGTAACGTGACGTCAGTTGTGCGCTGGAAACCGAGCGCGGTCTTCTCCACAATCGTGTTGGGCTCCGAGTCTGACTGGAACACGGAATCCCATGCCGTCTGCTTGTCGGCCGGTGTTGCCAGCGCCGCACGCGCGTGAGCAGCCGACTGGCGACCCGTCGCGGTGTCATCCTCGGCAAGATAGGCGTCGATGTCTGCACGCGTGGCCTTGTTTCCTGCCGCCAGGCTGATGAGCAGTTCCCACCCGAGGTCGGTGTCAATGTCGAGACCACTCAACGTTGTCGCGCCAGCCCGAAGCTGTTCGACAATCTCGAGTTGCGCATCCGTCGTCGCAAGAGACGTAAACGCGCGCAGAAATTGGAATTGCGCGTCGGAACCCGACTCGGCCGCACCGACAAGATCCCACAGTCGATCCGCGACACGGATTATCTGCTTCTCGCGTGTGGTTGGGTCTACGTAAATGCTCGCGGCAAGCGACAACTGCGCGAGTACGGTGCGAATCGTTGTCGACTCGGTTTCGCTCGCGATGTTGTTCAGCACGAGATCAATAAAGTCACGAGCCGGTGTTTCGGCGTCGCGCGTCGAATCCCACACCGAGCCCCACACCAGAGACCGCGCGAGTGGTGATGCGATGTCTTTGAGATTGGCAATTGCAGATTTCAGTGACACCGAATCCAGCCGGATTTTCGCATACGCGAGGTCATCGTCATTGATGAGAACGAAGTCGGGCATCGTGTGGCCAACGAGTTCGGGAACCTCGGTGCGTTCGCCGTCGACGTCGAGTTCGACGCGATGGATGCGCTCGAGCCGTTTCCCATCGTGCGCGTACAGACCAATCGCCATTCTGTGCGGGCGAATGGTTGGCCATTCGGCTGGAGCGGTCTGCACGATGTGGAACGACGTGATTGTGCCGTCGGCGTTGACCTCTAGTTCGGGTCGCAGCGTGTTCACTCCGGCCGTTTCAAGCCACAGCTTCGACCACTCCGAGAGGTCGCGCCCGCTGGTCTTCTCCAATTCGACGAGCAAATCGCTCAACTCGGTGTTCTGCCACGCGTGCTTGGTGAAGTACGCCGAGACGCCCGCAAGGAACTCGTCGAGTCCCACCCACGCTGCAAGCTGCTTAAGGACAGATCCCCCCTTGGCGTAGGTGATGCCGTCGAAGTTCACCCGCACCGAGTCAAGATCCGGGATGTCGGCCACAATCGGGTGCGTCGACGGCAGTTGGTCCTGTCGATAGGCCCAACTCTTCTCCATGGCCGCAAACGTGGTCCAGGCTTCGTGCCACTCGGTCGCTTCCGCGGTGGCCAACGTCGAAGCCCACTCGGCAAACGACTCGTTGAGCCACAGGTCATTCCACCAACGCATCGTCACGAGGTCGCCAAACCACATGTGCGCCAGCTCGTGCAGAATCGTCACAACACGGCGTTCACGCACTGCGTCGGTGACCTTGGAACGGAACACGTAGGCTTCGACGAATGTCACGCAGCCGGCGTTCTCCATCGCACCCGCGTTGAATTCGGGAACGAACAATTGGTCGTACTTATCAAAGGGGTACGCCACACCGAAACGCGACTCGAAGAACGTAAAGCCCTGTCGCGTCTTTTCAAAGATGTAGTCCTCGTCGAGATACTCGGCGAGGGATGCGCGACAGAATACGCCGAGCGGAATCGTGCGGCCGTCGCTCCTGGTGAGCTCGCTTCGTTTGGCAACATAGGGTCCAGCAACCAGCGCCGTGATGTAAGACGAAATGCGAGGCGTGGGTTCGAACGTCCAGGTGCTCGAGCCGTCGCCATTGTCTGCCGGGGTGGGCGTGGGTTGATTGCTCACGACCTGCCAGTACGACGGTGCGGTGACCGTGAATTGGAAGGTCGCCTTGAGGTCGGGTTGCTCGAAGACGGCAAACATGCGGCGCGAATCCGGAACTTCAAATTGCGTATAGAGGTACGTTTCGTCATCGACGGGATCAACGAACCGGTGCAGCCCCTCGCCGGTGTTGGTATATGCGGCGTCGGCTTCGACGATGAGTTCGTTGTCGAGAGCGAGATTTTCGAGAGAAATTCGATACCCGTCGCTGACCGTTGCAGGGTCGACATCAATGCCGTTGAGTGTCACCCGATGCACGCGCGAGGTGATGGCATCAATCCACGTCGAGGCTCCCGCAATGTGAGACCTGAATCGCACTGTCGTGCTCGCGGTGAAGGTGTCCGGCCCACGCGTCACGTCCAGCGTGACGGCGTAACTGTCTACCTGCAGCAGTGCGGCTCGCTCTTGTGCTTCCTTGCGAGTGAGGTTGTCAGTAGGCACGGATGCTCCCTTGCGTGATTAGCAGTGCAAGCCACCAGCCTAATCGCCCTAAAATCCTGAGTATGCGAATCCATGTGGCGACCGACCATGCCGGTCTTGAGTTCAGCCAGCAGCTTCAGGCTTACCTCGCTGCGGCGGGACATGAGGTGGTTGACCACGGACCAACCGAGTATGACGCGCTCGACGACTATCCCGCGTTCTGCATCAACGCTGCGCTCGCGACGTCCCGTGACCAGGCAGCGGGCATCGACGCACTTGGCGTGGTTTTCGGTGGATCCGGCAATGGTGAGCAGATTGCGGCGAACAAAGTATTGGGCATCCGCGCTGCGCTGGTCTGGAGTATCGCAACGGCCAAGCTTGCTCGTGAGCACAACGACGCCAATGTCATTTCGATCGGTGCGCGTCAACACTCGTTTGACGAAGCCGCGTCGTTCGTCGATGCGTTCATCGCCGAACCGTTTTCTGGCGACGAGCGTCACGCGCGTCGCATTGCACAGCTGAGCGAATATGAGACGACCGGCGACGTTGCCGGCAAGGGTGTCGATAAGTAAGTGCCGGAGGGGCATTCGGTCCACCGCATCGCACGACAGTTTCGTGCGAACTTCTGTGGCGTGCCGTTGATAGCAACGTCTCCGCAAGGACGATTCGCCGACGGTGCTGCGGTGCTGTCCGGCCAGTCGATGACCGACGTCTTCGCCGTTGGAAAACAGATGTTCGCGCAGTTCGATCGGGGGGAGTGGCTGCGGGTGCATCTCGGCATTTACGGCGCATGGGACTTTTCCGGCGGTCTCGTCGTCGACTCAACCATTGCGTCGGCCAATGGACGTATGGGACAGACCAACCAACGTGGCACGGTATTAGATACCGCGGGCGAGAATTCACTCACGTCAATTGGATCGCCCCGTCTGGCTCGCATGAGAATGTCCGAGCAAAGCAAACTGTCGATCGCCAACGACGTTTTTCCTCCCGAGCCCGTCGGTGCGGTGCGCCTGAGGTTGTTAACCCCCAGCGTGTGCGCCGACTTGCGCGGTCCGACCGCGTGCGAAATTCTGACCGAAGCCGAAGTCGCCACAGTCATCGACCGGTTGGGTCCTGACCCTCAGCACGATGCATCCGAAGCGGCTGAGGAAAAGTTTGTTACCGCACTCCGTAAGCGAATCGTGCCGGTCGGGCAATTGCTCATGGACCAATCTGTTGTCGCCGGAATCGGCAACGTTTATCGGGCCGAAATGCTGTTCCGCGCGGGCATCGACCCGTACCGGGCCGGCACCACGATTACCCGTGACGAGGCTCAACAGCTGTGGCGAGACTGGGTCATGCTGTTACGCATCGGTATCGACACTGGCCAAATGATGACGATGGATGACCTCACTCCCGATCAGTGGCGTGCTGCCATGGCACGTCGCGACGAGCGCCACTGGGTTTACAAGCGGGAAGGTCTTCCCTGCCGCGTTTGTGGCACGAACATCGCGCTCGCCGAGATGCAAAACCGCAAGTTGTACTGGTGCCCCTCATGCCAGACTTGAGCCATGTCGACGACGATTGCCAACGCCCGCATTCCGGGCGATAGGGGGCTTCTCGGAAGCATTGTCAATATTCACATCAATGACGCCGGCAAAATCTCCGACATCGAGTTCGTTGGTTCTACAACGGCCATCACTATCCCCGCGCGTCGCTCTGAAGGCGCGAGCGTCGACGCCGACATCATCGACGCGGGAGGCCGATACGTCATTCCGGGCTTGTGGGATAACCACACCCACTTCACCAACTGGGCTCTCACACTCACGCAAGCGGACGTGTCACACATCGAATCGGCGGCCGACATGGCGGATTTCGTCGGACGATGGATGCGCGACCACGACGCTGACCTCATCGGGCGAGATTTTCGCCCGAGTCAATGGAACGAGCGCCCGCATTTTTCCATTCTTGACGCAGTTACCGGTGATCGTTCCGTTGCATTGATTTCCGCCGATAGGCACAGCGTGTGGCTCAACACCGCGGGACTGAAAAAATACGGCTACGAAAACCACGTCGACGGATACCTTGTCGAATACGACGCGTTCCGGGTTGAGATCGCCATTCACGATTCGAACCAGCCTGAGCACGATGCTGCCGTTTTGCATGCTGCGCAGTTGGCCGCCGCGCGTGGTGTCGTCGGCATCGTTGACCTCGAATTTGCCTGGACGCTGGATTCCTGGCGGCGTCGAATTGCGGCGGGAAATGACCTGTTGCGTGTAGACGCAAACGTCTACACCGAAGATCTCGATCGAGCAATCGAAGCCGGATTGCGCACGGGTGATGTCATCGCTTCCACGCACGGACTCTTACGATTCGGGCGACACAAAATCATCAGCGATGGAGCACTCGGCTCGCGCACGGCCTACTGCTTTCACGCATATTCCGGAATGTCCGGACCCGGCGCGCACGGCATCCTCAATATCGCACCGAGTGATCTCGTGCCATTGATGGCAAAGACGTGGGATGCCGGAATCGAGCTGGCCGTGCATGCCATCGGCGACCACGCCAATGCGATCGCCCTTGATTCTTTTCAGAAAGTAAAAGCGCGGGGCACCATCGAGCACGCGCAACAGCTCACCCATGCTGACGCCGTGCGTCTTGCCAAATCGGGGATTGTCGCGAGCATGCAACCAGAACACGCAATGGACGACCGAGACGCCGCCGAGGACCTGTGGGCCGGCCATCACGATTTTTGCTTTCCTCATCGCACGATCCTCGACAACGGGGGAGTTCTCGCTTTCGGTTCAGATGCGCCGGTTGCTCCGCTCGACCCGTGGTTTGCGATTGCCTCGGCTGTGCATCGCTCTCGCGACGGTCGAGAACCCTGGCACCCTGAACAGCGCATCTCCGCCCAGGAAGCTCTCGACGCATCGACGCGCACCCGCATTGCCGTCGGCGAGGTGGCTGATCTCGTTCTGATCGAATCCGACCCTCTCGACGCCGACGTCGAAACGTTGCGCACGATGGAAGTGAGCGCGACCTTTATCGCAGGTCGGCCGACGTTTCTCGCGCTGTAGGAACCCATGACACATCAGCGACGCGGTTACGGATGGTTTCTCTATCCCGGCTTTCTTGTGCTGGTCATCTTCTTCGGCTCGATGTTTGTCTGGAACATCGGAATTTCGTTTCTCAAGTGGCCAGGGTACGGACCGGCCAAATGGATCGGTTTCGATAACTACGTGCATCTGTTCGACAAACCAGAGTTTTGGGAATCCTGGACGCACGCCCTCTTCTACGTCGTTCCGTTTGCCCTACTGCCAGCCCTCATCGGGCTCGCTCTGGCTTCCATCGTGTATGAAGCATTCCGTGGAACCATCTCCCGGGCGCTCGTTCCATTTGCTCGTGCCGGGTTCTTCCTCCCTCAAATCGTCCCCATCAGCGTGGCGGGTCTTATCTGGTTATGGATGCTTGACTCCCTCTCGGTCACGTGGCTGGCTGAGCCCATACCGGCGCTACTCGTGCTCAGCGCGTTTATGTTTTGGTTGCAAATGGGATTCGCGTTCGTGGTCTACCTCGCGGGTTTTTCGCGCCTCGAGCCTGCACTACTCGAAGCGGCGAGTCTTGATGGGGCGGGCTGGTGGCATCGACTGCGATACATTTCGGGGCCGGCCGTGTGGCCCGAGACGTCGGTGATTCTTGTTTTTCTCGGAGTTGGGGCACTGAAAGTTTTTGCACCCGTCTATTACTTGACCGGCGGGGGTCCGTACGACAGCACTATTTCTCCCGCAACATACGCGGTCACGAGTTTCTTTGGCGGTCGTTCCGTCGGATTCGCTTCGGCGGTGTCAACCGTTCTTGCGCTCGTGATTCTCATTGCCGTGGTGACCGTGTTGACAATCTCCACTCGACTCCGACGGAGCAACCGATGAGTCGCGTCACGGGCAACATTGTGCAGCCCATTCTTGTGCGCGTCATCCTCGTGCTTGCGGCGCTGTGGGTGATTCCGATTTGGCTCGCCATCGTCGCAGGCACGAAAACCAACAGCGAGTACGCGTCGACGGGAATCTTTGAATTCGGTACGAGCGTCGAATGGATCAACTTCGGCATGTTCTTTGTTGCGCCGTTCAATTTCGGACTCAACATTCTCAACTCGTTGACCATCTCGGTCGGTGCCGTCCTTGTCAGCCTCGTCATCGCGTTCCCCGTCTCCTACGCAATATCAATTGGTCGGCACCGGTTGCGTGGCGTGGTGCTCGCCGTGTGCATCCTCATCTTTTTGCTTCCACTCGAATCGGTCGCATTCCCGATCTATCTCTATTCAAAAATGATCGGCATGTACGGCAACCAGGGATTTATGATTCTCACGCTCGGAATCACCGGCAGTGCGTTTGCCACATTCTTGCTCTCCAACGTGATGCGGCACGTTCCGGCCGACATCGTGGATGCCGCACATATCGATGGTGCGGGTCGATGGGTGACTCTCACGCGCGTGGTGTGGCCGCTCATGCTGCCCACCGTGCTGACGGTCGCGCTGTTGCTCTACGTCTTCAATTGGAACGAGTACTTGCTGTCACTTCTCCTGCTTCCCGATTCGTCGAGTTACACCGTTCCAATTGCCATCTCTGCCGTCGACTACGGACAGCGCGGGGGAGCGCCCGGGCAACTCGTCGCCGCCGGTGCAGTGCTCGGCTCGCTGCCGTCGCTCATCATCTTCTTGTTCTTCCAGCGCACACTCGTTCGCGGAATTACAGCGGGCGCGAGCTCGGGCTAGCACTCCGGTCAACGGTGAAGCTTGGCTGACAAAACCGAGGTGACCTCTTGCCCCACCACGATTCGCGTGACACGCTCACCCTGTTGACCCACGCACAACCCGGAGATGACCCCATGACGACAAAATTCACATACGAGCCGCACGAGCGCGTTCAAGAACGCCTTGCCGAGGGACCCGTCGTCACCCATGCCCCGCGGCGACCACCACGCTCGCATCGCATGCAGCGCATCAACGCGGCCATTGGTCTACGCATCACGCAATCCGTGGGAACGATGTGGGCTGCGTATGCGTTCATGGCACTCACGTTGGTGAGCCTGCCCGCTGCAATCATGAGCGGAAACGCCATCATTATCGTCGCGTGGATTGCGCAAACGTTCCTGCAGCTGGTGTTGCTCCCCATCATCATTGTTGGACAGAACATTCAAGCGAAAGCGTCGGATGCCCGCTCGCTTGCCACGTACAAAGATGCCGGCGCGATTCTCGACGAGGCGGCGCGCATTCAAAAGCATCTCGAGGAGCAAGACCGGGCGATGACGCACATCCTTGACCAGGTCGTCAAGCTGCAAAAGCAGGTTGCCGGTGAAGTGGATGAACTGGCTGCGGTCTCCAAGCCAAAGAAGTGAGTGGTGCGGCGCAAGAGCAAAAGTGTTACACCAAGAATTAGTGTTACGTTCCTCACATGCCGACCGCACGACCCCGTCACATGATCACCGAAACGGACGACATCACCGCGGCACTCGATGCGGCAGCACGCCGGTGGCCGGAGTCCGCGCCGGTGCTGGTTCACTCCCCGGGCTCTGGCCGGAGAACTGGCGCGACGAACTTCGTTCCGAGTGGCCCGAGTGATTGTCCTTGATTCCGGTGTGCTCCTCGCATATCTCAATCCGGCGGATGCGCATCACGAGCGGGTCGTTTCGTTTTTGGTTGAGCACGCAGACGAGCAGTTCAGCGTGGCGACGTTGACTCTGTCAGAGTGTCTCGTCCACCCCGCTCGCTCAGACAAACTGCCGATTGCGCTCGAATCGTTGCGGATGCTTGAACTGGATGTCGAAGATATGCGTGAACGCGACGCAATTCCACTGGCTCGACTGCGAGAAGAAACCCGGCTGAAAATGCCCGATGCCGTGGTGCTTCACACGGCGATGACGTTCGCTGGGTCGGTTGCGACGACTGACCGCGCACTCTCGATCGAGGCGATGCGTGTTGGAGTCGCGGCGCAGTTACTCGTTTAGTGCTAGGGCGGCGCGCACTCCCGCAACGGCGGCATACAGCACGAAGCCGAGCATCGTGAGGGCGCCTGCGCCGACAATCGCGATCGAGGAGGGAAGGGCGAGAGGCAGCAGTCCCGCAAGGCCCGCAGCAATCATGGCGAGGCCGCCGAGGGTGAGCGCGCGCTGTGCGCGCCGATGACACGCGAGCCACGCATCCTCACTCTTCATCGTGGAAGGGAAACGGATGCCGATTGCCCAGTTGCGCTTGATGCGACCGGATGCGCAGGCGCGAGCGGTCCACACAATCGCGCTACCCGACACAATCGGGAACACGATGATGAAAATGCGAAGTAGGACTTCCTCGTTGGGGCTCATCCCTGAAGGGTAACGCGCGAGGTCGGGGATGTCCCCGCGCGGGGGAGCAAACGCTTGCGCGTTTGAGTCATTGATTTGCGCGTGGGCCCAGGGAATCTTCGATTGCGCACTCCCGACAATGAGAAACGCCCACCGTTCGGGTGGGCGTTTCTCATTGGAGGGGATGACGGGAATCGAACCCGCGTAATCAGTTTGGAAGACTGAGGCTCTACCATTGAGCTACATCCCCGAGAGGGTCCGGGAGCCACGAAGTGGTCGACCGCCACGAGAAAGTCTATACGTTAGACTCGACGAGGTCATTTCGCCTCGCGCGAATCTCATGGTCATCGCATCCCAAAGTCGGGATGCGACACAACACCGGGGCGTAGCTCAGCTTGGTAGAGCGCTCGCTTTGGGAGCGAGAAGTCGCAGGTTCGAATCCTGTCGCCCCGACCATCCATAAAACGTCCCGACCGTAAAAGGAAGATCGAGAATCAAGTGAAGTCGTCCGTCGAAACGCTGAGCCCAACACGCGCCAAGTTCACCATCACGGTGGCTGAGGAAGACCTCAAGCCGGCAATCAAGCACGCGTACGAACACATCGCAGAGCAGGTTTCGATTCCCGGGTTCCGCAAAGGCAAGGTTCCCGCCCCCATCATTGACCAGCGCGTGGGTCGCGCAGCGGTCCTTGACCACGCCGTGAACGAGGGTCTCGACGGCTTCTATCGCAAAGCAGCCGATGAGCACGGCGTGGTGCCCATGGGTCGACCAGAGGCTGACGTTGTGACACTTCCCAACGAAAAGGACTTCACTGGAGACCTCGTTGTCACGATTGAAGTCGACGTGCGGCCCGAAGTGAAACTCCCCGACTTCAGCAAGATTTCTGTTGAAGTCGAAGCTGCGGAAGCCTCCGCCGAAGATTTGCTGACCGAGATGGATGCCCTGCGCGAGCGATTCGGCACACTCATCACCGTCGACCGCCCCGCGAAAAAGGGTGACTTTGTGTCGCTTGACTTAGTCGCCTCGATCAATGGAACGCAGATCGACGCAGCGAGCAACATTTCGTACGAGCTCGGTTCGGGCGAACTTATCGACGGCATCGACGAAGCTCTCGACACGCTGACTGCGGGAGAGAGCACGACGTTTGAGTCGACGCTCCTCGGAGGAGATCACGAGGGCGAGCAGGCACAGATTTCGGTGACCGTTCTCCAGGTGAAAGAGCGAGAACTTCCCGTTGCTGATGATGACTTCGCACAGGTTGCCGGCGGCGTTGACACGCTCGCGGAACTGAAAGAGACGTTGAAGTCGGAGATCATTGGTCGGAAAGGTCAGCAGCAGAGCCGGGAAGCGCGCACAAAGCTGCTTCAGAAGCTCGTTGCCGACGTCAAGTTTGACGTTCCCCAGGGCATCGTTGACGCAGAGGTCCACCGCCACCTCGAAAGCGAAGGCCGTCTCGAAGATGACGCGCACCGCGCGGAGGTCATCGAGGAGACCAACACGATGTTTGCTCAGCAAATCATTCTTGATGTCATCGCAGAGAAGAACAAAATCACGGTGGGCCAAGGTGACCTCACTCAAGCAATCGTGAGTGGCGCAATGCAGTACGGCATGGACCCCAACGAGTTCGCTCAAGTGCTCACGCAAAACAATCAAATTCAGGCGCTCGTCGGTGACGTCGCTCGTAACAAAGCGGTTGCCTACCTGTTGGGACAAATCAAGGTGGTCGACTCCAAGGGCAAAGCCGTGGACATGACCCCGTTCTCGTTCGATCCGGCGTCAGAACAAGGACCCGCTGTTGAGCTCGGTGGAGATGACCACGATCATGACCACGACCACTCTCACGACGAGAAGCCCAAGAAGGCGGCCAAGAAGAAGTAGTACTGGTTCATAAATTTGCACCCTTGGACTCGGTCTCGCCACCAAGTCCGAGGGTGTGATTCATTACAAGCCAAAAACGTGCTGTGCGAATGACCACAGCAGGCTCAGGCCTATCGCGCACATCACGACCGCAATGAAGGCATCAAGGATGCGCCAGGCAAGCGGCTTCGCAAACAACGGACGCAAGAGTCGCGCTCCGAAGCCGAGCAAGCTGAACCACACGACGCTGCCGAAAGCCGCTCCTGCGGCAAACCACCAACGGTCAACACCGTAGGTGCCGGCAACGGAGCCGAGCAGTAACACGGTGTCGAGATACACGTGCGGATTCAAGTAAGTGAGAGCGAGCACCGTCACCACGGCCGCGCCCCACTTCAGTGGTGCGCCCGACGGGTCTGCGGTGAGCTCTCCGGGCTTCACGGCGCGTTTAGCAGCGAGGAATCCATAGGTGAGCAGAAAGAGACCGCCGGCGACTTCGATGACATTGAGCAGAATAGGTAAGCCTGCGATCAGCGAGCCCAGTCCCAGCACGCCGAGCACGATGAGTAGCGCATCCGAAAGGGCGCAAATCGCGACAACCGTGAAGACGTGCTCACGCCGCAAACCCTGTCGGAGAACGAAAGCGTTCTGCGCACCAATGGCCACAATGAGCGACAAACCGAAACCGGCACCGGCAAGTGCAGCGAGAATGCTGGGAGACATGAACCCAACTTAGCCGACGGCGAACATGGCGATTTCGGGTCATTACCTACCGATAGATTCGAATTACTGCAGCGCCGGGACTCCGGCGGCAGGCAATGTGAGGAGCACACCATGGCAGACATGCCAATGCCGAACAGCGTGTTCGACCGGCTTTTGAAAGACCGCATCATCTGGTTGGGTTCTGAAGTTCGCGACGATAACGCGAACGAGATTTGCGCGAAAATGCTGCTGCTCGCGGCCGAAGACGACAAGAAAGACATCTTCCTCTACATCAACTCGCCCGGTGGCTCAATCACCGCCGGCATGGCAATCTACGACACCATGCAGTTCGTGCCGAACGACATCGTCACGGTTGGTATCGGAATGGCGGCGTCGATGGGTCAGCTTCTGCTCACCAGCGGAACCAAAGGGAAGCGCTACATCACACCCAACGCCCGCGTTCTCCTTCACCAGCCACACGGAGGCTACGGCGGCACGGCCAGCGACATTCAAACGCAAGCCGAGCTCATCAACTCGATGAAGCGCCGACTCGCTGAAATCACGGCGTCGCAGACCGGCAAGACGGTCGAACAGATCAACGCCGACGGTGACCGCGACCGTTGGTTCACAGCGCAAGAAGCGCTCGAATACGGATTCGTCGACCACGTTCGTGAGTCGGCATCGGACGTCGCCGGTGGCGGCGGAACGACCCAGGCCAAGTAGGAGAAACACATGGATATTCCACGCCTCGACGGCTCGGGCCAGACAATGCCCTCCGGTCGTTACATCATGCCTTCGTTCACGGAACGCACCTCCTATGGCTACAAGCAAATGGATGCGTACTCGAAGTTGTTCGAAGACCGAATCGTCTTTCTCGGGGTGCAAGTCGACGACGCTTCGGCCGATGACGTGATGGCTCAGTTGCTCGTGCTCGAGAGCCAAGACCCCGACCGCGACATCATCATGTACATCAACTCGCCCGGCGGCTCGTTCACCGCAATGACGGCGATCTACGACACGATGCAATACGTGCGACCGCAGATTCAGACCGTGTGTCTGGGGCAGGCCGCGTCGGCTGCGGCCGTGCTGCTGGCCGCTGGTGCACCGGGTAAGCGCCTCGCGCTGCCGAACGCGCGTGTGCTCATCCACCAGCCTGCATCTGGAGGAGACCGCGGCCAGGCTTCGGACATCGAAATCATGGCGAACGAAATCATGCGCATGCGCGAGTGGCTCGAAGAGACACTGTCGCGCCATTCGAACCGCACGCAAGAACAGGTCAACAAAGACATTGACCGCGACAAGATTCTCTCCGCGTCAGAGGCTCTGGAATACGGTCTCATCGACCAGGTTTTGACCAGTCGAAAGACTGCCGAACTAACCGCCTAATTACGTCGGACTGCGCGGGGCGCGACGGGTTCTGAACGAACGCGGCGCGCCTCGTTCAATGTGTCCAGAAGTGTCGGTTTTTGGGTTTAGGCTCACTCTGAACCCGTGTAAGTCATCGACGATGCGGTGAGCCGAAGAGGTCAGGAGGAACCATGGCACGAATGGGCGAGAGCGCCGACCTGCTGAAATGTTCCTTCTGCGGCAAGAGTCAAAAGCAAGTTCAGCAGTTGATAGCCGGTCCCGGTGTCTACATCTGTGACGAGTGCGTGGAACTCTGCAACGAGATCATCGAAGAACGTTTGGCTGAGACTGAACAAGATGATGTGAAGGACTTTGACCTTCCCAAACCGCGGGAAATCTTTGCGTTCCTCGAGGAGTACGTCATCGGTCAAGAGCCGGCCAAAAAGGCTCTCTCTGTTGCGGTTTACAACCACTACAAGCGTGTGCGCGCCGCCGAGACAATTGCTCCCGCTGATGTCAAAGCTGACGAAATTGAAATTGCCAAGAGCAATATTTTGCTCATTGGACCGACCGGATGCGGCAAGACGTATTTGGCTCAGACCTTGGCGCGACGACTCAATGTGCCGTTTGCCGTGGCCGACGCCACCGCGCTGACCGAAGCCGGATACGTCGGCGAAGACGTGGAAAACATCTTGCTGAAACTGTTGCAAGCTGCCGACTTCGATGTAAAGCGCGCCGAGACAGGCATCATCTACATCGATGAGGTCGACAAAATTGCCCGCAAGGCGGAGAACCCGAGCATCACCCGCGACGTATCGGGCGAAGGGGTACAGCAAGCTTTGCTCAAAATTCTCGAAGGCACTGTTGCCTCCGTTCCGCCCCAGGGTGGCCGCAAGCACCCCCATCAAGAATTCATACAAATCGACACCACTAACGTGCTCTTTATTGTTGCGGGAGCCTTTGCCGGACTCGAGGAGATCATCTCTCAGCGCGTCGGTAAGCGTGGCATCGGTTTTGGTGCTCCGTTGCAGTCCAAGAGCGACACCCGCGACATGTTCGCGGAGGTGCTCCCGGAAGACCTGCACAAGTTCGGGCTCATTCCCGAATTCATCGGTCGATTGCCCGTCGTGACCTCCGTCTCACCACTTGATAAGACCGCCCTCATCGACATTCTCGTTGGACCGAAGAACGCGCTCATGAAGCAGTACCAGCGCATGTTTGAGCTCGACAACGTGCGACTTGAATTCGAACCGGATGCTCTCGATGCGATTGCGGAACTCGCAGTGTTGCGCCAGACGGGTGCGCGTGGCTTGCGTGCGATCATGGAAGAAGTTCTCGGCCCGATCATGTTTGAGGTGCCGTCGAGTGAACACATCGAAAGCGTTATCGTCACGCGCGAGGCGGTTGTTGCCAACGCGGCACCCACAATTGTGACCCGACCGACCGCCGCCCCGGATCTCCAAGAAAAATCTGCCTGAGCCCGGTCGACCTGTTGGCCGGTCGGCCTGTTGGCGGGCTCGCTCGGAATTGCTCGGCGTCCCTGCGCTTACTCCGCCTCCGTCACAGTGACGTGACCTAACGCGTCGACAGTTACAAGCGTGCCGTCGTCGAGTTCACAGACGGGACGTCCCTCCAGCCACGTCAGTGTCCACCGCCACTCGGTTGCATCGACGCTTAATCGACTGATCTCCGATTCCACCGACCTAATGCCGTCCAGAATCGGGCCGGTCAACCGCGCAGGTGTCGGCGTGCCAAAGGTCCAGCGGGTACCAAGTTGCATGGACTACATGTCCGATTCGAAAATAATCCAGTCGGTCTGCCGTCCCAGATGCTCGGACATTCCGCGCGCCACCCTGTTGTTTGCGTCGACTGCCCAGGCCACGCTGCCCGCACCTCGGTTACGACCGTCCATCTTGACCGCTTCAATCAGCGCCTTCGCTACGCCTTTGCGTCGAACGGTTGGCTCAACGTAATGGTCCTGAATTTGCATTTGTACGTCGGCTTCGAGAGCGCGTGTCACCACACAGAAGTGCACGAAACCAACTAAATGGCTTGATTCAATCGTCGTTACCTCACCTTTGGAGTTGATAGTTTCAACGACGTGCCTCCGCTCGGCAACGAACGAGAACAGGTTTTCCCCCGGATCCGTTAGCCAACCCCAGGTCCTCAACGCCAGCGCATCGTTCACGGGACGGGTATAAAAAGTCGCATACTGCTGAAACAAGGGCTTCCACTCAAAGAAGTCACCGTCGTTCATGCGGCGAACCGAAATTGACATTCCGACTACGCCTCTTCTGCCGAAACGGCGAGTTCGATGGCTACCACGCCAACCTCGTCGCCGGTCGTGAACGAAAGGCTGGCAATGTGTCCCACGGCCGCGAGGTCGCCCGAAGCCTGTTCAATGAGCGCGAGTTGTTCGGCGGGAACCGCAATGGTCGCATTCAACACGGGAGTTCGTTGGGACGCTTTGGCATCCGTCTTCGCACGACGAATTCCGATGAGGGCGGCCGACGCGACTGAGAGAACGCCAAGCTCACCGAATTCTGGAAACTCATCAACGCTCGGCCATGCGGCGCGGTGAATGGAGGCCTCGTTGAACCACGACCACGATTCGTCTGTCGCAAAAGGAATGACAGGCGCGAACAAGCGCAGCAACACCTGGAGCGCGAGCCGCAGTGCAGCACCGGCAGACGCTTGATGCGGGTGCGCAGCGTTGTATGCGCGATCCTTGACGAGCTCGAGATAGTCGTCGGTGAACATCCAGAAGAATGATTCCGTCACTTCTAAAGCGCGTGCGTGGTCGTAGTTGTCGTAGCTGACGCTTGCTTCGGCAACAACAGAGCGGAGGTGGCCGAGCATTGACAAATCGAGCGGATGCGTGACGTGCGTCAGAAGGTCACCGTCAGGGGCGTCAACGCCGAGAATGAACTTTGACGCGTTCAGCACCTTGATCGCCAGACGGCGGCCAATCTTGATCTGAGTGGGATTCTGCGGGTCGAAGGCGGCATCGGTGCCCAACCGGCTTGACGCGGCCCAGTAGCGCACGGCATCCGAACCGTGCTGTTCCAGCATGTCGGCTGGCGTCACGACGTTGCCTTTTGATTTCGACATCTTCTTTCTGTCCGGATCGACGATGAACCCCGACAAAGCAGCATGTCGCCACGGCTTTTCATTCGACTCGAGAGCCGCCCGCAACATCGTGGAGAAGAGCCACGTGCGAATGATGTCCTGACCTTGAGGTCGTAAATCGAATGGCCAGACAATCGACCACAGTTTTTCGTCGCGTTCCCAGCCGCCGGCAAGTTGGGGCGTGAGTGACGACGTCGCCCACGTGTCCATGACGTCGACTTCGCCCTGGAACCCGCCGGGCTTTCCGCGCTGGTCCTCGGTGTAGCCCGAGGGAATATCGGTGGAAGGGTCCACGGGGAGTTGTTCGCGCGTCGCCGCAATCGGTTTGTCGAAGACCGGGTTGCCGTCGGCGTCGAGCGGGTACCAGACAGGAATTGGAACGCCGAAAAAACGTTGGCGCGAAATGAGCCAGTCGCCGTTGAGTCCGTTGACCCAGTTCTCGTATCGCACGCGCATGAAATCCGGATGCCACTCGAGCTCTTGACCAAACGCAAGCAGCCTGTCTCGAAGGGCGGCATCTTTTGAACTATTCGAGATGTACCACTGGCGCGTAGAAACGATTTCGAGCGGTTTGTCACCCTTCTCGAAAAACTTCACCGGGTGAACAATCGGCTTCGGGTCACCAATCATGCGCCCAGCAGACTGAAGCATTTCGACAATCGTTTTCTGAGCGGTAAATGGCGTCTTCCCCGCGAGTTCCGCATAGGCGGCAAGGCCGGTTTCCGACGCGATCGCCTCGGGAGCATCCGACACGAACCGACCATCGAATCCGATAACGGCACGCGTTGGAAGGGCGAGTTCGCGCCACCAGATCACGTCGGTCACGTCACCGAACGTGCAAATCATCGCAATTCCGGTGCCTTTATCGGGTTGCGCGAGGTGGTGTGGCAACACAGGCACCTCAACCCCGAACAACGGGGTGCGTACAGTCGTGCCGAACAACGCCTTGTATCGTTCGTCCTCCGGATGCGCGACGAGGGCAACACACGCGGGAAGGAGCTCCGGTCGCGACGTCAGAATCTCGATGTCTCCGCCGCCATCGGACTTCTGAAACAGCACCTGATGGTAGGCACCGGGCACGTCTTTGTCTTCCAGTTCCGCTTGCGCGACAGCTGTGCGAAATGTGACGTCCCACAGCGTCGGAGCCTGCGCCTGGTACGCCTCTCCGCGCTCAATGTTTCGCAAGAATGCAAGTTGACTCGTGGTAATCGACTGGTCAGAAATGGTGCGGTAGGTCTGAGTCCAATCGACCGAAAGCCCCAGGGCTCGCCACACATCCTCAAACTGTTTTTCGTCCTCGATGGTCAACTTTTCGCACAGCTCGATGAAATTTCGGCGACTGATCGGGAGTTGATCTGCCGCTTTCGAGCTTTTGTTGTCGCCTCCCTCGAACGGCGGAACAAAGTCGACAACGTAGGGCAACGTTGGGTCGCAGCGCACCCCGTAGTAGTTCTGTACGCGTCGTTCCGTCGGGAGGCCGTTGTCGTCCCACCCCATTGGATAGAACACCTCGAAACCCTGCATTCGCTTGTAGCGAGCGATGCAGTCCGTGTGGGTGTAACTGAACACGTGACCGATGTGCAGTGATCCCGAGGCAGTGGGGGGTGGTGTGTCGATGGAAAAAATTGAGTCTCGCGTGTGTCCCTCACGGGAGAAGCGGTAAGTGCCCGCCTTCTCCCACCGAGCATTCCAGAGGGTTTCTAGCCCTTCGAGAGCCGGTTTCTCAGGAACCTGGGGCGTGGTCGCCATTGCGTCTCTTTCGTCACGTGAGTCAGTAATCCCTCGATGTTACCGGGGCTACGGGGATGCTCACGCGAAGTGCCGAACCGGCGTCGGTCGTCTCAATCACCATTGACGTCGTGATGGAGTGCAGCGAATGACTACCGAGACCGGTCTCCTCGCCTCGGCGCCATGGCACACCGTCATTGACCACTCCGACCTCGATGTCCACCGGGGACACGAGCGCAGCGGTGACACTCACGTGTGTCGCGTGTGCGTGCTTGACGGCGTTGTTGATTGCTTCGTTGGCCACATCAAAAAATATGAATCGACCGAGTGGATCTCCATCCAGGGCAGCTCGTGCCTCATCAGAGATTTCGGTCGTCAGACTCAGGATGTTCGACCACGGTCTTACCAACGACTCCAGTCCATCCTGCAGGGTTGGTGGGTCGATTGAATCTAGTTCGGCAAGCGTAATCTCGTCGAGGAGATTGTCGATTCGTTCTCGCACTTGTTCAACCGATTCGCCTGCTTCCAGTCGCGTGCGAACGAGAAGCGAAGCCGCGATGAGCTGACCTTGCACGCGGCCGTGGAGGAAGTGCGAAACCGCCCCTTGCGTGCGAAGTCGTTGAGCATTGACTCGTGCCAAAACTCGAGAAATCTCCGCAGTTGTTTGTGCCGACTGCTCGAGTAAGACCACGTTCGCGTCTGCGAGTCCCGCTCCCAGGCCCACGCATGCCGCAATGGCAACTGCGACAAACGGTGCCACGACAAATTGGGTCAGCACGGGAACGTTAAACCCCGGCCCCACGACGCCGGTGACGAAGCTCGCCGTTTCGGCGGCCACAAATGTGGAGGAGTAAAAAAAGATTCCTTGCCAAACGGCATGGCGATCCCGTGACGGCCATAAACGACCGTGGCTCCATCTCGCGACCATGGAAAGAACCGCGGTCACCGTGAACCAGACGGCAATCAGCACGAGTGCGAGAGGTGGGTTCGGCGAGCGGGGGAGAACTGCGTAGGTCATCGCTCCCGCCGTCAGCGCCGCAACGGTGAGCGGTGCGTAAACATTTCGTGAGGCCGCGGCGCGCAGCAGGTCTGTGGTCTGCCAGAGCATCGGTGAGTCGGCGTCAATCGAATCGACTTTGGACCATCGCCGTGCGTACTCGCGGCTGAGAGTGCGGATTCGATTCGTCGAGTCAATCGTGATGCCGTCAGCAAGTTCTTGAAGTTGCCCGGAACTCCGCGGGCCGGTCAGGTTTAACCGGATGTCGGAAATGACATCATCAATCATGGTGCGCACGGTTGAATCGAGGCGCTGCGTCGGTCGGTCGAGTTCACTGTGAGCAAGCGTGAGGGCACCTCGCAGGCGTTCTCGTGTCACTTTCATCTGGTTCATTGCCCTTTGAAAGTCGCCGACGACGTTGATACTGAAAGAAACAACGACCAGAATCGCAAAGGTCACGGCGGTACCGTACGGCCGAAGTAGCGGGTTGTTCGGTTCGGCTGGGTTGACGAGGTCCACGAAGAGCGACAAAAAGACTGGCCGGATACCGCACGCCACGAGATAGGTGGCGCCCACGATGAGCGGGCGCATCCGAACTCGACGACGGACGAGCATGTTGACCATCAACATCAACAGCAGTGGCGGAACGCTAGCGAGAAAAGGCACCCAGGCCATGCTGAACGACGACCGAAAATCCACATAGGGGTCAGACACGAGATTGAGCACGCTGGTAGCTCCGAAGCCCCACACGCCGAC
>Ga0114976_10000790_pt1 | contig 20020 bp, 21 predicted proteins | sample S_130805_EF_Meta_FD_87319 | JGI IMG/M metagenome (GOLD analysis project Ga0114976, IMG submission 87319) | Freshwater microbial communities from Lake Simoncouche, Canada to study carbon cycling - S_130805_EF_MetaG | ecosystem: Environmental > Aquatic > Freshwater > Lake | place: Lake...
CTTCAACTCTTGCTGCCATCGAACTAGCTAACGCTCCGACTCCGTGCCCAGGAAGTCCGGGTTGGCCTGAAATAAAAGTCTTAATGATTTCTAACCCAGATGGTGCTGCGATGTTGCTTAGGTCTGTTAAATAAACCCCGCGTAGGAATGGCGCTAATACTCGGTCAAAAGTTTTACCCAAACCAGCATTAAGAAGGTACTGAGTGATCGAAAGTTCTGCTTTAGGTTTCGCGGATAGCGCTTTAAGCAGCGCTAACTTCTCGAAGATAGACCCAGTCGCCGAGTCAAATATCGATAACGGATACTTTCGCGGATCTCCCAACCGATGCAACTGATCATCAATCGACACATTAATTGCCCGATCTGCAAATCGAAAATCCAACTCTTGAACTAAATCTAAAGCAACCAACTCTGGATACTTGGCATTAATTAATTGAAAGCCACGGTCACAAGTAAAGCCATCGATGAGATCTGATTGAACTCGCCCACCGGCGCTTTTAGCTGCCTCCAGAACAACAACTTCTCGACCTGCTCGTTGAATCTGGATGGCAGCGCTCATGCCAGCTAAGCCAGCACCTACGACAATTACTGGCTTACTCACGAAAGTTTAATTCTCGAGCTCTATCAATAATCGTGGCAACGGCAATAATCTCTGACTTACTAACTGGCCAATCATTCTTGCCAGCAATAGCACCAGCAACTAGGGCGTAGAAATGCGCATAATTTCCATCTTCAACTAGCAGATAACTGACCACATCGCCGCGAATTATGCGCGCTTCAGATTTAGTTGAAACATCCCACCTGCCATCATGTGGAATCTTGCCAGCGCGCAATAGCGCTTCTTGTGGGTCCAGTTCGCCAATTACCAGCGCTCCGTTATTGCCTAACATTCGGATACGAGGACCCGGTGCGCCAACAATTGCGCTAGCCGATAAATAAGAATCAACTCCACTGTCGTGCTTTAAAACTAAAACCACATCATCATCAGATGCGCCACGAATACTGCGAACGCTTGCCGAAACTAATTGAGCTGGACCAAACCAATCAAGTGCAGTTGAGACTAAATGCGATTGCAGGTCAAGAAGTAATCCCCCGCCCTCTTCGACACTGCTTTGCTCGCGCCAAGATTGTGCCGCCAAATCAGGACGGTAACGTTCAAAGCGCGAATCAATCCGAAAGACTTTTCCAATTTCGTTATCTTTGATAACTCTTTTAATTGTTAACGAATCAGAATCAAATAAGCGATTGTAGAAAGCTGTTACCGGAATTCCGGTTTCATCAGATACTTTCAGGATCTCCAGAGTCTCAGCTAAATTCCGCCCCATTGGTTTATCGACCACTGTTGGGATTCCGGCCCGAAGTGCTGCAACCGCTTGCTCGAGATGTACCGAATTAACTGAGGCAATAATTACTAAATCAAGGTTGTGCGCCAATAGTTCTGAGATATTTGAAACAACTCTGGCATCTGGATAATCCGCATTTACCTGCGCAACACGGTCCGGACTTGTGGTTAGGACGGCAACTAGTTCCAACCCGCAGCCCTTAAGCAACGGCGCGTGGAAAAATCGACCTGCTAAACCATATCCAGCCATGCCAACGCGAAGCGCCATAAAAAACTCCGAGCTAGTAACTAGTCAGCTGATTTAGATAACTTAGATGGCCACCATACCTTAGGCCCGATTTGATGAACCAACGCGGGCACCAAAATCGAACGCACGATAATCGTGTCTAATAGAACGCCGAAAGCAACCGCAAAGCCCAGTTCGGCCAGGAATACCAATGGCAGAATTCCGAGAACACCGAATGTCGCTGCTAACACGATGCCAGCAGAGGTAATAACTGAACCAGTGACAGTTAAGCCCTTGATGACACCTTTTCTTGTTCCAAGTTTTCCGGCTTCTTCGCGCACGCGAGTCATAAGGAAGATGTTGTAATCAATTCCGAGAGCAACTAAGAAGATGAAGGCAAAGAGTGGGAATGAGGCATCTGCTCCAGCGAAGCCGAAGATGTGATTAAACACAAGAGCACACACACCTAGAGTGGCAAAGTATGAAAGAACCACTGTGCCAAGTAATAAGACAGCGCTAACAATGCTGCGAAGTAGTAGACCTAAGATCAGTGTAATTAGAAGTAGAACAACCGGAATAACAGTTCGATTGTCGTGACGAGCAGCAACATCAGTGTCGTAGAAGACAGCCGTTGTGCCACCGACCAAAATTGACTTATCAATACTTTTCACGGCTTCGCGAATAGCTGGAATTCGGTCACGCGAATCACGCGAATCTGGTGCTGTCGAAAGGGTCACGTTTAAGATCGAGAGACCATCTTTTACGATAACTCCGGCAGCGTTAGCTTCGGGCGCAACTGCCGTTACGCCATCTACGCTTCGAAGTTTTTCCGAAACCACAGGGATTAATTCATTTTTTAAAATAACTTTTGTTGGGTCGCCTTCACCGCCAGGGAAATGGTTTAACAGTAGTTTTTGACCAACTACAGATTCGGGATTTCCAGTAAAGCTTTCAGAAGTTGATAAGCCATCGGTCTTAAGAGTGGTAGAGAACGCTGCCAAAACAACCAATAAAAGTCCGGTAAAGACCCATGCTCTGCGTGGTCTACGTTCAACAACTTTGCCAATTTTCGCCCATGTACCTGTTAGTTGGGTATCGGCATCATCAAAACGAGGAATTCGTGGCCAGAAAACCCAACGACCGAACAGAACCAGAAAGGCTGGAAGCAGAGTTACCATCGTAATGACTGATACAACAACACCAATGGCTCCGATTGGCCCAAGTCCTCGGTTACCCGATAAATCACTTAGCAATAACACTAAGAGACCAAGCGAAACAGTTGAACCCGATGCAACGATCGGTTCGAAGGTTCCCTTGTAAGCAGCTTTCATAGCATCTATTCGAGATGCGTGATGATGTAACTCTTCGCGATATCTGGAAATTAGTAGTAACGCATAATCAGTTCCGGCGCCTAAAACCAATACAGAGAGAATTCCTTGTGATTGACCACTTACGTCAATCACATTATTTTTCGCTAATAAATAAATTACTCCACCCGCGGTAGATAGTGCGAACACTGCAGATAGCAAAGGCAGAATCCATAAGATCGGCGAGCGGTAAACAATAATCAAAATGAAAGCAACAACGCCGAGCGTCGTTAACAGCAGCGTAGAGTCCAAATCACCAAAAGCTCCAAATAAGTCACCGATTAGCCCACCGGCTCCGGTTACATATGAATCAAAGCCAAGTTCTTTAGCAAAAGGAGTGAAGTCTTCGCGAAGCGCCTCAACAATTGCAGGAAGGACTGGCTCGTCGTTTGGTAGGACTTCTCCAATTGCTGCGCCATCTAAGAGAATTGAGGCGAGGACAGCATTGCCATCTGGTGCTGGGAAGGCCGTAACTTGGCTACCTGGCAATAAATACTTTGACAGTGAAACTTCAGTTCCACCAAGTTTTAGATCTGAAACAGTTTCGAGGTGAGCATTAATTTGTTGCAGAACTTCTGGTCCGACAGTTCCTTCAAGCAAGACCAAAGTTGGGAAAGCGGTAGATTCACCGGCGGCAAAACTTTCTAACAACTTAACGGCCTTAGTTGATTCCGCACTATCTGGAAGAAATGCGGAGTTATCATTTTCTTGAACACTTGTTAATTTTCCAAAGAGTGGGCCAAAGAAACCAGTTACGCCAAACCAGGCAATTACTACCAAAATCGCGATCGCGATTGGCTTTCGCTTAGAACGCATAGTTTTACTACCCATAGGTGAAACTGACATTTAACTGGCCCCTTTTCGCGCCAGATCTACAAATCCGTCGCTTCGATTGGTAATGAGCGTGATTCTACCTTTAGGCTATTGGCTATGCCCATCGAAGCCGCGCTGACTACCGGCCAAATTGCCGTAGCTCGCAGTGGTTTAGTCGATTATGAGAATGCGCTGAAGATTCAACGAAATTTCCATGCCGAAATAGTTGCCAATGAACGACCTAACACTTTGATACTTCTCGAGCACCCTTCGGTTTATACCGCCGGTCGTCGCACTGCGCTTTCAGATCGTCCCACTGATTCAACACCAGTAATTGATGTTGATCGTGGTGGGAAGATTACTTGGCATGGGCCAGGCCAATTAGTCGGCTATCCGATAGTAAAATTAGCCAATCGCTTAGACGTAGTTGGCTTTGTGCGCCACCTAGAAACAGCGTTGATAAATACATGTGAGCACTTTGGCATAACTGCTTTACGTTACCCGGATCGATCTGGCGTTTGGCTACGCGATGAAAAAGGTGATCGCAAAATTGCCGCGATTGGTATCAGGGTCGCTAAAGGGGTAACGATGCATGGCTTTGCTCTAAATGTTAACCCCGATCTAGCTGGTTTTAATCAGATCGTGCCATGTGGAATCACAGATGCTGATGTAACCTCAATGGCTCGAGAGTTAAGACGCGAGATCTCAATCGCTGAAGTTTCGCCAATTCTAGAACGTGAATTATTTGAAGTATTAACTAAGGTGAGCGCATGACAATTGCACCCGATGGCCGCAAGATGCTACGGATTGAGGCGCGCAACGCCGAGACCCCGATCGAACGAAAGCCCGAATGGATTAAGACTCGAGCCAACATGGGGCCCGAATATACGCAACTTCGTTCACTGGTAAAGAGCGAAGGCTTACACACGGTCTGCCAAGAAGCGGCTTGTCCAAATATTTTTGAATGCTGGGAAGATCGCGAAGCCACGTTTCTAATTGGTGGTGACAGATGTACTCGCCGTTGTGACTTCTGCAATATTGACACCGGAAAACCACTTCCGATTGATCGCAACGAACCAACCAAAGTGGCTGAGTCAATTAAAAAAATGCAATTGAACTACGCAACCATCACTGGCGTTACTCGCGATGATTTGCCTGACGAAGGTGCTTGGTTATATGCCGAGACCATTCGCAAAGTTCATGAATTAAATCCTGGCACCGGCGTCGAAATGTTGGCTCCTGATTTCAATGCTAACCCTGAACTACTAAATCAAATCTTTGAAACCCGACCTGAAGTCTTTGCTCACAATCTCGAGACCGTTCCCCGTATTTTTAAAGAGATTCGCCCAGCTTTTACTTACGACAAATCACTTTCAGTCATCACCATGGCGCGCGATTACGGTCTCATTACTAAATCAAATTTGATTCTTGGACTCGGCGAAACTCGCGAAGAAGTATCACAAGCCCTGGTCGATCTACACGCAGCAGGCTGTGACTTGATCACGATTACCCAATATTTGCGCCCCACCAACAAGCATCATCCAGTTATACGTTGGGTAAAGCCTCAGGAATTTGTAGAGTTAGCCGCCGAGGCAACGGAAATTGGTTTCTCTGGAGTAATGAGTGGGCCACTTGTTCGCTCAAGTTATCGTGCGGGTCGTCTCTATAAGCAAGCTCAAGATGCCAAGGCAGCCTTGAATGGCTGATCGCGTCTATCCCCCAGTAATCGCAGTTCTAAAAACTGCTTGGAAATATCTTGGTTTGAAATTCACTTTTACTGGCGACGTAAATATCCCACGCAATGGTGGGGCTATTTTAGCAATCAATCACATTGGTTATTTGGATTTCGCTCTAGCGGGTACCGCTGCGCTACCTGTAAATCGCTATGTGCGATTTATGGCAAAGAAGGAAATTTTTAATAATAAATTGGCTGGGCCACTAATGCGCGGTATGCATCATATTTCGGTAGACCGAGCCAATGGTTCCGCTTCTTTCGTAGCAGCCCTGCGCGCTCTTCGCGCGGGTGAAATTATTGGAATTTTTCCTGAGGCGACAATTTCCAAGAGCTTTGAAATAAAAGAATTGAAATCTGGCGTAATCCGATTAGCGATGGGGGCTGGAGTTCCAGTAGTTCCGACTATCGTGTGGGGCAGTCAACGGATTTGGACTAAAGGCGTTAAGCGAAATCTCAAGCGAAATAAATTTCCAATTTTCGTGACTTTCGGCGAACCGATGCACTTTGCCAAGGATGCCGATGTTCAAGCTGGCGAGGCACAGTTACGAGCCACCATGATCGAAATGTTGCATGAAGTTCAGGGGCGATATCCCGATAACCACGTTGGGCAACGTTGGGCACCTGCGCGTCTTGGTGGTACCGCGCCTGCTCCACTAAACTCCTGACATGTTTAATCGAAAGAAGAATAAGTCCAGCGAACCAAAGGCACCAAGATTTAAAGAGATTCGTGATGCCTACAAAATAACTAAGGCCGCCAAACCTTGGATTGGCGCAGCAATGGCTGGCATCTTTGTCGCTGGCTGGGCAGTCGGAATCGCAATAGGTTTTGCAATCGGCCATCCGGTTTATCTTGGCTTTGTTTCAGCTCCATTTGCTGCGTTGTTAGCATTTTTCATTTTCACCCGCCAAGCTGGGTCTGCCGCATATGCCTCGATTGAAGGACAGATTGGTGCTGGCGCTAGTGTTTTGATGTCGATCCGCAAAGGTTGGTCAACTACTCCAGCCGTTGCCGTCTCTCGTAATCAAGATATGGTCCATCGCTCAGTTGGCCGAGCCGGAATTGTTCTAACCGGCGAAGGAAGTAGTTCAGTTCGTCAACTACTTCAAGATGAGAAACGCAAAACCGAACGTTACGCACCTGGTGTGCCAATTTATGAGTTAATTGTTGGAGATCAAGAAGGTCAAGTATCTCTTCGTAAATTACAGAAGCGCATGAAGAAGTTTCCTAAGAAATTAACTGCCAATCAAATGCGCGAAGTACGAGCTCGCCTGAAGGCAGTTGGCGGAATGGCAATGCCAATCCCAAAGGGGCCAATGCCAACTCGCGGGATGAAGATTCGCTAGTTATCTAACTTTGTTTCACTCTATTTAGGCACGTTCTAATTTAGTTTGACTGAACCGCTCGTGTATTCCACGGCCATCTTCATCGTAGGTAATAGCAGTTATAACTAACGCCATTAACCCAGTACGGATTAGTACTTGTCGAACACTTGGCATTCCCCCGTGGTTGAAGTCAACAACTTTCAACCTCAATAATCGATGTCCAAATGATGCTCCAGTCAAAGCTATCAAAATGGCGTATTCAGCGATAAAGATCGTTGCTGTCGTAAATCGAGTTCCCTCAATACGTTGGGAGTAATTTCCACCTCCGGCAAAAAAGGAGAACGCGATGGCATATGAGGCCAGCCAATCTATTGTGATAGCTGCCAATCGTCGGCCAAGTGTTACGCCCTCGGGGTGAGTCATAGCGTGAGCCTAGATGATTTAGCGCACATGAGCCCAGTTATACGCTCGCCAGCGGATCATTGCCGTCAAAATCGGTAATTTTTTAACATCGATGTAACACAGCAGTTATGAACTTTTGACCGCTGGGGCATAGATTTCCACCCATAAAGCACGGCCTCAAAGGCGAGGAAACCGATTGGTTGATTCGAAGCAGCCATCATCTGAAAAACAGGAGAAATATGTTTAAGAATTCTGCAGAAATCTTTGCATACATCAAGAAAGAGGACGTTAAGTTAATTGACGTTCGCTTTACTGATTTGCCAGGTATCCAACACCACTTCAACGTACCAGTTGAATCATTTGACGAAGCAGTTTTCACTGATGGTCTGATGTTCGATGGTTCTTCAATCCGTGGTTTCCAGTCAATTCACGAATCAGATATGAAGTTGCTGCCAGTACCAAGTTCAGCATTTATCGATCCATTCCGTGATCAAAAAACTTTAGTAATTCTTTTCTCAGTTCATAACCCAGTTGATAACTCAGCCTATTCACGCGATCCACGTGGTGTTGTGGCAAAAGCCGTTGACTATATGCGCTCGCTTGGTTTTGCAGATACTGCATTCTTTGCACCTGAAGCCGAGTTCTATGTATTCGATAGCGTTCGCTTCAAGACTGGTATCAACGAGGCCTACCATGAGATTCAGTCTTATGAAGGTGCCTGGAACACTGGTGTTGAATACGATGCTGATGGCACACCAAACCGTGGATATCGTACTCGCGTAAAGGGTGGATATTTCCCAGTATCACCAACAGATCAATATGCAGATCTTCGCGATGAGATGGTTATGGAACTTGGTCGCGCAGGACTTCTAGTTGAGCGTTCTCACCATGAAGTTGGTACCGCTGGTCAGATGGAAATTAACTATCGTTTCAGCGACATTCTTCAAGCCGGCGATGATGTAATGAAGTTCAAATACATCATCCGTAACGTTGCTTGGGAAGGTGGCAAGACAGCTACCTTTATGCCTAAGCCACTATTTGGTGACAACGGTTCAGGTATGCACGTTCACCAATCACTTTGGAAAGATGGCAAGCCACTGTTCTTCGGTGATGGCTATGGCGATCTTTCAGATATGGCGCGTTGGTATATCGGTGGTTTGCTAAAGCACGCACCTTCACTACTAGCTTTCACAAACCCAACTGTTAACTCATATCGCCGCTTGGTTCCAGGTTACGAAGCACCAGTTAACTTGGTCTACTCAGCACGTAACCGTTCTGCCTGTATTCGTATTCCAATTACTGGTTCAAATCCAAAGGCAAAGCGCATTGAGTTCCGTTGCCCGGATCCATCATCGAATCCATACCTAGCATTCGCAGCAATGTTAATGGCTGGCCTCGATGGAATTCTTAATAAGATCGAACCACCTGCCCCAGTTGATAAGGACCTCTACGAACTAGAAGGCGCCGAAGCAGCTGCAATCCCTCAGGTTCCAGGTTCACTTGATGAGGTTCTAGATAGCCTCGAAGCTGATCACGAGTTCCTGACTAAGGGTGGCGTATTTGCTGAAGATCTAATCGAAACTTGGATTGATTTCAAGCGCAAGAATGAAGTTGATTATGTTCGCTTGCGTCCACACCCAGCTGAGTTCGAACTTTACTTCGATATCTAAATCGAATTAAAAATAAAAACCCCGTCAGCATTGGCGGGGTTTTTATTTTCCCTACCACTTCATAGCGCGCCAGATAGTATTGCCTCATGCGACTGCGAATCTCAACACAACTACGCAAGTTCTTTGCGTTAGAGAGTGCCGGCGGCATATTTCTAGTGGTTTCAGCGATCATCGCTCTGATTATTGCTAACACACCTGCTGCTATTGATTTCAACGACGCAATTGAGCCTTTTCATGTTTTTATCAATGAAGGTTTAATGGCGATCTTCTTCTTTATGGTCGGCTTAGAAATTCGTAATGAAATTCGCCATGGCCAGATGCGTAATCCGAAGAACGCAGCATTGCCGATTTTCGCCGCAATCGGTGGCATGTTGTTGCCCGCCCTAATTTATACCTTCTTGAATTATGGCGGACCGGGTAAATCAGGCTGGGCAGTGCCCATGCCAACTGATATTGCATTAGCTATTGGCGCGCTGGCTTTGTTGGGATCTCGCATTGATACTTCACTTAAAATATTTCTGTTGACTCTAGCGATTGCTGATGACCTATTTTCGATTATCGTACTGGGCATCTTTTACTCATCTGGGTTATCAGCACTCAAGATCTTCTCAACAGTTGGAGTTGTCGCTATCGCACTTCTCATGCCCGAGATTAAACAACTTCCCACTAGCCGCTTAATTACGATTCTGCATCCCTGGACCGCATTTCTTATCATTCCTATCTTTGCATTAACAAATATTGGTGTCGCTATTGAATGGAGTTCACTAACCCAAACTCTGAGCTCGCCAGTTGCTGGTGGCATAATCATCGGCAGAGTAATTGGAAAGATTGTTGGCATCACTTTATTTGCCTGGATCGCGGTCAAGATCGGATTCGCCAGAAAACCCGACTCACTATCCTTCGCTGAAATTGCTGGTGCAGGTGCGTTAGCTGGAATGGGATTGACTGTCTCGCTATTTCTGGCTGAACTAGCGATCGCTGATCAAGCCATCATTGCAGATATCAAGATTGGCTTAGTGGTTGCTGCGCTTGTGTCAGCTATTCTTGGGTTATTGCTGTTGCGAAAATTCTCTACAGCTCAGGACTAATCCTTCTCTTGTAATTTGATCCGGGATCGACCAAGTAATAAGTAACCAAAGAAGCCAATCAATAGAGCGAAGATAACGCCGACATTGGCGTACGCCCACTGCCCTTCTTTGCCGCCAATAGCGCCCATAAAGTAGCCCTGCCAATTTAGCCAACCTGCGAAAGTGTTTGTAACAAATCCCCAGCCAACAATTGAGCCAATCGCAACCAGTGCGATAGCGATTGGATTTACTCGGCCATAGCGACCGTCTTCGGTGAATAAATCAGCTTCTACGTAATCACGTTTACGCAGAATCACATCGGCCACAAATATTGCTGACCAAACCGCCACCGGTACGCCGAGCGTGATCAAGAAACCTTGGAATGGAGCAAAGAAATCAGTTGCAAACCAAACAATATAGATGGTTCCAAAGAGCATGATGGTTCCATCAATTGCTGCTGCTACTGGGCGCTTTACCTTTACTCCAATAGAGATCAGAGTTAAGCCGGAAGAGTAGAGATCAAGGATTGCACCGCCAACTAAACCAAGAATCGCAACGAGTGCAAATGGAATAAGAAACCAAGTTGGGAGTAACTGTGTAAGGGCTCCAATTGGATCCATTGCAATGGCATCACTTAACTCTTTACTGCTGCCAGAGAGTGCACTTCCGTAGATAACTAAGGTGATTGGGACGATAGATGCGCCAAAGACAGTCCAACCAAATACAGCGTTGCTTGAAACATTGCGTGGCAAGTAACGCGAATAATCAGCGGCGCTATTTACCCAACCGAGGCCAATGCCGGTGATCGCAAAGATAATTGCCCCGATTAATCCAGCTGTGCTACCGGCCTTAATCGCAAATACTGAATTCCAATTAACTTCATCTAGCGATAAGGCAATATATGTAACTGTTGCCACAACAGTAATTCCAGTTATCCATCGCTGTAACTTCATGATTACTGAGTGACCTAATACCCCGCCGAAAACGGTGAGTGAAGCAGCAATTAAAAAACCAAGAACTAGTGCAATATTGCGATCAAGTGAAGTTGCTCTTTCTAAGACTGTGCCAGTTGCTAACGTGGCAAGTGAGACCAAAACGGTTTCCCAGCCCACAAAGACTAAATATGAAAGTAGCCCCGGCAATAAGTTTCCCTTAACGCCAAAGGCTGCGCGTGAAAGTGTCATAGTTGGCGCACTGGAACGTTTTCCAGCCAGTGAACTCACGCCAACTAACGCGAAAGAACCCACTGTGCCAATAACTGCAGCGATTGTTGCTTGCCAGAAAGAAATTCCAAAACCTAGGAAGAAAGCTCCATAAGAAAGAGCCAGCAATGACACATTGGCTCCAGCCCATGGCCAGAAAAGGTCACTAGCTTTTCCTCGGCGTTCAGATTCGCCGATGAAATTAATGTCATTTAACTCAGGTTTCATCCCGCAATTCTAACTTGTTGAGAACTTGTACTGCGCACTCAGAATATGACCATCCGCCGATGCGATCCGATATTTAACGAGGTATTTACCTGGTTTAAGAGTTCCAATGAATTCAACGCGTGCTACAGCTTTTTTAATAATGATTTTTGAGGTCGCAATTTTCTGAGCTTTTGAATCTAGGACGACAATCGAGTTAGAGTTCTTACTCTTTAGGGTAATTATCGCTTCGCCAAATTCTAGTTGCACATACTTTGGCGCCTTGGTTAAAGTTGAATTGGCGACTGGAAAGCTTTTCACTAATTCAGCATGCGCAAATGCACTTTGGGTTCCACCAAATACCAGTCCTAATGTGATCAATAGTACTTTTAGATTGCGCATTAGTCTAAGAAGAAATCGAGAAGGAAATCCTTGGTACCCGGTACAACTGAATACTTTTCCAGATCTGTAATTCCTTCAGATGCGAGCAGCTCGTCATCTACAAAGAAGTTACCTGTACATGCCTTAGATTCGCGATTTAAAATAATATAAGCCGCATCCGCCAAGATTTCTGGAGTTCGGCAAGCAGCCGTATCCACACCTGGAATCATCTGCAGAGCCGCAGTATCAATAGCTGTTCGTGGCCAGAGGGCGTTTACTGCGATGCCTTCTTTGCGGAATTCTTCTGACATTCCTAAAACGCACATGCTCATGCCGTACTTAGCCATTGTGTAGGCAACATGGTGTTGAAACCATTTTGCTTTCATCGAAAGTGGCGGCGACAGCGTCAAAATGTGTGGGTTGCGGCCAGCTTTAGCGGATTCGCGAAGGTATGGGATCGCTGCTTGTGACGTTAAAAAAGTGCCACGGACATTAACATCAAACATCAAGTCAAAACGTTTTGCTGGTGTTGCCTCGGTTTTGGTTAAGTTAATGGCACTTGCGTTATTGATCAAGATATCAATGCCGCCGAACTCCGCTGCTGCTTTAGCAATCGAGGCGGCAATCTGTTCTTCATCGCGAAGGTCGCATTGAATCGGTAGCGCTACTCCCCCGGCAGCCTCGATCTCTGCGGCAGCCGAATAAATTGTGCCGGGTAGCTTGGGGTTGACTTCGGTAGTTTTGGCAGCGATTGCTACTGACGCACCATCACGGGCTGCTTTCAAAGCAATAGCTAAACCGATTCCGCGGGATCCGCCAGTGACGAAGATTCTCTTTCCGGCTAGTGACATCATTTACCTTTCTTGCTCATGAAGTTCATGAACGCCATCATGGCTTCTTCGGATTGAAGTGCCATCGCAAAAATTTGGAACTCAGCTTTCATGACAGCTGAAACTGCATCATGCTTGCTTGCCTTAAGTAGTGCTTTGGTATTAATGATCGCTTGTGGCGGTTGTGCCGCAATTTGGCTTGCTACTAATTGTGCTTGCTCATAGACATCGGCAGCAATCGTGGTAACCAACCCCATCTCTTTGGCATCATCTGCTGAGAACGACTCGCCTGTTAAGAAAATACGCGCCGCTCGCTGATAACCAACGAGCGCTGGGAATAGATAAGTTGAACCGGCTTCAGGGACTAGGCCAAGTGATGTAAATGGCATGGAAAAGTTTGCCGTTGGAGATGCCAAAACCACATCGCAATGAAGCAGCATCGTTGTTCCAACACCTACTGCGTTACCTTTCACTGCAGCCAACAGCGGTTTAGGGAAATCTAAAAGTGCATTTAGAAAAGTAAGTACTTCAGAATCTTCACTCGTTGGCGGAATTTCCATAAAATCTTTTATGTCATTACCTGCTGTAAAGTGATCGCCTTCGTTAGTAATAATTACGGCTCGAATACTGAAATCTCCGGCAGCCTCATTTAGGCCCTTAGCCAGCGCCCCATACATCTCGCGGGTCAGGGCATTCATTTTGGCCGGCCGATTTAGGCTGAGTGTTAGCACTCCATCAGCGCTTTTAGTCGAGATAACGTCAATCATGGAGCTAAGCATAGGGTTACTTGCGAGTAATTTGGAGTAGCCTGACTATGACGGAGAGGTCACAGACATGGCTAGAGATATCACTATTAGTTCGCGCGAACTTTCCCCATTCGAACGATTGGTTTTGGAGTTGCTCTGTGAGGGCAAAACTAATGGGGCCATCGCTACCGATACCGGGCACACCGAGAAAGTAATTGAAAATACCGTAAGTCGCAGTGCTCATGTTTTCGGAATTAAGGCAGATGTAAATACAAATCTGCGAGTCTTGTTAGCGCTGGCTTATCGCACACATTATGGCGATCAAGCTTTTGAGAAACTAGGTGTGGCGTGTTCACACCTTGAAGTTGGACCCGATGGTCGGCAAGTCTGCAATATGCATATCGACTGAATTAGATTCACAGAAGAACAACCGAGAGCCAACACTCAGCAATTCACCTTGAGTGTTGGCTCATCTATATTTTCGTATTTCTCTCATCACGCCAAGATGTAATTACCTCGTACTCGAAATCGAGTGCCTAAGAGGGAGAGAAATAAAGATGAGACGTAAAACTTTTGATCAAATTGTTACTTTCGTAGGATTTGGATTATCGGCTCTGCTTCTTGTGACCGCTGGACTACTTAACTGGGGCGCAACATTTGCTACTGGCGCGGTCGGCGATCAACTAGCAGCACAAAAAATCTCAATACCTGGAACCACTGGAGACCCAGAAGCTTCAAAAGATGTGGTTGATTTCTTCGCTGCAAACGCTGACAAAATAATGACTACCGGCAAGCAAGCTCAGATGTATGCCGATCATTACATCCAGTTTCACTTAAATTCGATGCCTACGTATGCAGATGCTTCGACCGCAAATCGAGTAGCAAGTGGGCGTGCGGCGGCTGATCCAAGTAACGCTGACTTAAAAGCTGATGCTGAAAAGAAAGCCGCAATTGTTGAAACTGTCTTTAAGGGTCAATCACTCCGTGGCATGTTGTTAAATGCTTATGCGTTCTGGGAGTTAGGACAGATCGCTTCAATTTCAGCGATCGCTGCTCTAGTCGGCGCACTTCTGATGTTGTTGCTATCAATCGCAGGGTTAATTCATATTCGTCGCACCCCTGAGGATGCGACGATTTAGCCCTCAACTCTCCGTGAGGGAAAAAATCGCCCCCTAGGCCGTAAGGTCCAGGGGGCGATTCTCTTGTAAATTTTTTTCCTTTAGCGTTCAATCTTTCCGCTAATGAAATCTTCGGTCTTCACATGAGCTTGCTCATCTGTGTATTGCTCAGGTGGCGTCTTCATGAAGTAGCTAGATGGTGACAATAGTGCGCCACCAATCTTGCGATCAAGACCAATCTTTGCGCAACGTAGCGCATCGATGATTACACCAGCAGAGTTAGGTGAATCCCAAACTTCGAGCTTGTATTCAAGATTTAGCGGAACATCGCCGAATGCGCGACCTTCAAGGCGAACGTAGGCCCATTTACGATCATCTAGCCATGGAATGTAATCCGATGGTCCGATGTGAACGTTCTTCTCGCCCATATCGTGATCTAGTTGCGAAGTAACTGAGTTGGTCTTTGAAATCTTCTTAGACTCTAAGCGATCGCGTTCTAACATGTTCTTGAAGTCCATGTTTCCACCAACGTTTAATTGGTAGGTGCGATCTAGGTGAACGCCACGATCCTGGAATAACTTAGCCATGATGCGGTGCGTAATTGTTGCGCCAACCTGGCTCTTAATGTCATCGCCCACAATTGGAAGACCGGCATCTTCGAATTTCTTAGCCCATACTGGGTCTGATGCGATGAAGACAGGAAGTGCGTTAACGAATGCGCAACCAGCATCAATAGCACACTGGGCATAGTACTTAGCAGCTGTTTCAGAGCCAACCGGAAGATAACAAATCAAAACATCAACTTGCTCTTCCTTAAGAACTGCAACTACATCAACTGCTGGCGCATCTGACTCTTGAATGGTTTCGCGGTAATACTTACCGAGACCATCATTTGTAACGCCGCGAAGAACTGGCACGCCAGTCTTGGCAACATCACTGAACTTAATTGTGTTGTTCTCGCTTGCCCAAATGGCATCAGCCAAATCTAAGCCAACTTTCTTTGCATCAACATCAAAAGCTGCAACGAACTTAACATTGCTGATGTGATAGCTGCCAATGGTTGCATGCATAAGGCCAGGAATCTCCTGATCAAGGGCTGCATCTTTGTAGTAGGTAACGCCTTGCACCAATGAGTTAGCGCAGTTTCCTACACCTACGATTGCTACTCGGATATCGCCTTTACCGGTTGTGATATTCACGTTATTTCCTCTCGGTTTTGATCATGTCTTCCAGCCAAACAATTTCTCGTTCTGCTGATTCAAGAGAGTGACGTCGCCACTCCTCTAGGTACTTATCGATACCGATGGGCGACTTCTCTAGCTCGCCTCGCAGAATCTCGGCCTTCTCTTTGAGGCGTCTGTGACGCCCTTCCAAAATTCGAACTCGGTTGGTTGTAGAAGTTGGACTAAAAAAGGCGAAGCGAACTTCGAATCCTTCATCTTCCCAAGTATCTGGACCAACGGTGTCGGTTAACTTTTCAAAACGATCTCGCCCTTTTTCAGTAAGCCCATAAACAATTCGCGAGCGACGTGGGGTCGCGGCTTCAGTTGATTCTTCAATCAATCCAGCCAGCATCATTCGTTTTAGTTGCGGGTAAAGCACTGAAAAAGAGAGGGCTCGAAATGGCCCATAGATAGCAGTTAGGCGCTTGCGCAGTTCATAACCGTGAAGGCTATTCTGCGAAAGAAGCCCGAGAAGGGCGAACTCGAGTGATTCACTACGTGAGCGCACGACTTCCCCTTTCTGATTCCCACAGTCCGTTGGACGTTCTGTTGAATATATCGATTCGATATATCGATGCGATATTAAAGCCGATACCCCGTATGAACGCAACCTGAACACACCGTTAACAGGAATCTCGAGATTTCTGTGAACTCGCCGAGTGACCTAGGCGACTTACCAGTGGGTCGGATTTACCCTTTTTTTAGCGCCTTCAAACCTTTTGAAGGCCATTAGGAAGGGCCTATCTCAATATGTCTCTACTTACTTGGAAAATGCATGGCGATGGCAAGAGCGTTGCTGCCGGAGCCGTCGTTTCAACTGATGAACGCCTGAGCTGGCCGCGCACCATTGGTGTCGGCTTACAACATATAGCAGCCATGTTCGGTGCGACCTTTTTGGTCCCAATCATCACCGGGTTTCCACCAACGACCACGCTTTTCTTCTCTGGCGTAGGCACAATTCTATTTTTAATTATCACAGGAAATAAATTACCTAGCTACCTAGGTTCTTCGTTTGCATTCCTAGGACCAATTGGCGCGGCAATGGCAGCGAATAAAACTGGTGGAATGGCTGCAGCTCTCGGTGGAATCGTATTCACTGGCGCAGTTCTCGCAGCAGTTGGATTTGCGGTCAAGGCAGCAGGCATCGGTTGGGTAAATTGGTTAATGCCACCTGTTGTAACCGGCACCATCGTTATGGTGATTGGTTTTAATTTAGCTGGCGCAGCAAAAGGTAACTTCACTGCAGACCCACTAATCGCAATTATTACATTGGGCAGCATCGGACTATTCACTGTTCTGTCTAAAGGCTTTATGAGTCGCATTAGCATTTTCCTTGGCCTAGCTGTTGGATATTTAGTTGCTTTAGCTATGGGTGATGTAAAAACTGAAGGCATCACTGCAGCCAAATGGTTTGCACTACCTACATTTACTGCTCCTACTTTTGATATCAGCGTCATGATTCTTTTCTTACCTGTGGTTTTAGTACTAATCGCAGAAAATGTCGGTCACGTTAAGGCTGTTTCGGCCATGACTGGCAAGAATCTTGATGATCAAATGGGTAACGCACTAATGGCTGATGGTGTCGCGACAACTTTGGCTGGCTTCGGTGGCGGTTCGGGTACAACGACATATGCCGAAAATATTGGCGTAATGGCTGCAACCCGAGTTTATTCAACTGCTGCATATTGGATCGCTGGTCTTGGCGCAGTACTGCTATCAATGTCGCCAAAGTTCGGCGCAGTACTTAGTGCAACTCCAGCTGGTGCACTTGGTGGCGTATCAACTGCTCTATTTGGAATGATCGGCATCCTTGGTGCGCGAATCTGGATTGAGAATAAAGTTGATTTTGCCAACTCAACTAACCTATTGATCGCATCTTCTGCGCTCATTATCGGTATCGCTGACTACTCATGGACTCGCGGAGATTACACATTTACTGGAATTGTAAATGCAACACTAGTTGCGGTAATCGGCTATCGAGTACTACATGCGCTAGCAGAAGCACGTAAGTAAACTTACAAAATCTGTTCTGGCAAAAGGGGTCGGGAAACCGGCCCCTTTTGTATTTCCCCAAAGTTTTAAGGTCTTCGCATTAGAATCGCTAAATGGTTATCCCATCGCGCCTTGTTGAATACATCATCGCTGCCATGATTATTATTCTCGCACCTGGGCCCAGCGTGCTTTTTGTAATCGCACGAGCAATCGCTTGGGGCCGCAAAGTTGCCGTTGTTACGGTAGCTGGAAATGTAACTGGGGCGTTTGTTCTCTCCTCTTTAGTCGCTTTTGGTTTGGGTCCAGTTCTACAACGTTCCGACTTGGCATTTGCTGCAGTGCAGTGGGGTGGCGGTCTTTACCTGATATATCTCGGCATCGATGCCATTCGAAAGCGAAGAGTGCATGCCGCAGATATGACTAATCAAGGATCAATCGAACCGAGGGTTTTTCAATCAATTCGTGATGGATTTATGGTGGGAGTTTTAAATCCGAAAGGTTTAGTTTTCTACGCAGCTGTTTTACCGCAATTTATCGATCGTGATCGCGGTAACGTTACAAGTCAATTACTTTTTCTCGGTGCTTTGTTTTCAATACTCGCCTTCTTCAGCGATGGCAGCTGGGGCTTACTGGCAGGGACAGCGCGTGCTTGGTTAGCAGGCGATGCGAGTAGACTGGAAAAACTAAGAGGCACTGGAGGTTGCGTGATGGTTGTTTTAGGTCTGACCGTAATTCTTTCAACTGCGACTGGACTCATATGATAAAGAAACCCGCAAAACCTGCCCGCGACACGATTGCGCCGAGTGATCTGACATTCGGCTTAAGCACATGTAAACGTTGCATCTGGATTAAGTATTGGTTCAAGGTAACTCTGCCCGGGCAATTCCCCATAGTTGGCACATTATCTAAACTACAAGAGGCCCATTTCCGCGGTGCGAGCATGCCCGACCTAGATCCTTCATTACGCCCAGGCAAAATTACCAAGTGGGGCGAATGGGTAAAGAGTGATTACATCACCATTAACGGCACCAAAACGCCATGGCGAATACTAGGCATTTACGATGTTTTGGCCGAGAACGAAGACGGCACACTTGGGTTAATTGACTGCAAAGTTTCTGATTCAGAACGCGATAACGGCCAGTTCTATGCGCCACAACTCGAGTCATATGCCTTTGCTTTAGAAAATCCAGCTGCTGGCAAAGCGCGCGAAGTAGCCTCTATGGGTCTCTTGGTTTGGAAACCAAGTTCGGTAGTCGGGGATAATTCCAGTAATTATGGTTTTGGAGTTGAACAGAAATATGTAGCAGTAGAGCGCGAACCAGAAACTTTTTTCAGAGTAATTGAAGAGCTGGTAACCGTGATCGATGGTGATTTCCCTGATTCAGGTTCTGGTTGCGGCACTTGTAACTACTTAACTCAGCGACTAGGGCTAGAGTAAAAACTACTCTTCTTCCTCCGCGATCTGTTCTTTGCGCTTAGTCGCATAAATATCAACATACTCCTGACCAGAGAGCTCTTGGATCTTCTTCATAATTTGATCTGTTACTTCGCGCAAGTAATTAAGGTCAGTTGAATCGCCCTCGAAATACATTGGCTCACCAAAAATCATTTCAACGCGCATCACTTTTGGAATCACGGTGCCAGTAGGTTGAATTTTTTCGGTATTAAACATAGCTATCGGAATAATTGGTGCGCCTGAATCAATTGCTAAACGAGCGATGCCGGTGCGACCTTTGTATAGGCGACCATCGGGTGACCGAGTACCTTCCGGATAAATACCTAAACATTTTCCTTGCGCTAGAACACTCAAACCAGTTAGCAATGCAGCTTCGCTTCGGCGCCCACCAGATCTATCTACTGAGACTTGACCCAGCGCGATGAAAGTTAATTTCTTAAGTAGCCCTTTAGGGCCTGGCGAAGTGAAGTACTCGCTCTTGGCCAAGAATGTAACTTTGCGAGGAACAACTAGCGGCATAAAAATAGAATCACTAAACGAGAGGTGATTCGATGCCATGATGACCGGACCCTTGAGCGGAACATTGCGCAGACCTTTTACCTTGGGTCTAAATGCCAACATTAAAAATGGAGTTAGAAAAGAGCGCAAAAGACCATAAGGAACGTCGTCAGCTTTGCCCATTCGGCTACTCCTTATCTCGCTCGGGATCAGAGGGTAATCCTACGCACTTCCCAATTTAACGCTAAATCGGTTCCATTTCAGTGATTTCTTATGCGATTATGGCACTCGTGAACGAAGATTCAACTCCCCCAGATCTAATACTCAAAGGCTCTGGAGATAAAGCGCAGGTTGCCGTTCTAATAATTCTCGGCGCTCGTCAGCCGATTGAAGATGCCATTGATCTTTGCGCCAATTTTCAAGAA
>Ga0114976_10000791_pt1 | contig 20016 bp, 18 predicted proteins | sample S_130805_EF_Meta_FD_87319 | JGI IMG/M metagenome (GOLD analysis project Ga0114976, IMG submission 87319) | Freshwater microbial communities from Lake Simoncouche, Canada to study carbon cycling - S_130805_EF_MetaG | ecosystem: Environmental > Aquatic > Freshwater > Lake | place: Lake...
CCGCCGATCACCACCGGAAGTCCCGCCGCGCGGAAGGGCCGCGCCAGGTCGAGGGCGCGCGGCACCTGGTTCGACTGCACGCCGATCAGCCCGACCAGCGCTCGGCCGCCATCGCGGCGGATGTCGGCGATGATCCGCTCCGGCCGCACCCGCCGGTTGATCTCGTCGACCACGGTGATGCGCAGCTCGACCCCGGGCCCGAGCACCTGCCGCCGCTTCGCATCCTCGGCGAGCGCGTTCAGCGCGGCCAGGCTGTTCGAGGGGATCGCCGAGCGGATCCATTGGATCGGGTAGCCGTCATCATCGTAATGCGTCGGCTTGATCAGCACGACGTGGAACACGCCGCTGGGCGCGGCCTTGGCCGCCATGGCCTGTTCGGGGTCCATTCTGGATCCGGCTTCCCTGCGGTGCATGGGGCGGGGAATCCTGACTGCCCCGGTCGCATGACACTACCATGTCGCGAGCGGGCGGACGAGGTCGCGCTATGGCCGATTCCGGCACCCCGGTCAGGCCCGGCCGAGCCCCATCGCCCCCAGCACCCGCCCCAGCAGCCCCGGCCGCGCCACCGCGGGCGCCGGCGCCGTCACGGGCAGGCCGAAGAAGCCGGCGATCAGCCCGGTCGAGCCGATGCCGACATCGAGGAAATGCTCGCCCGGCCGGCCGAAACCCTCGCCGATCGGCACGCCATGGCCGAGCCCGTCGATCCGGTGCTCCTCCAGCAGCACCGCCCCGGCGGCGTCGCGCCAGGCCAGGTGGCGATGCGCCGGGGTCCTGCCGGGCAGCGCGACCGGCGCGCCGAGCCCATGCAGCGCCTGCCATTGCGCTACCAACTGCTCGGCATTGCTGGGCGCGACGGTCGCATCCGCCTCGCCCTGCCAGACCGAGACCCGCGGCCAGGGCCCGCGATGCGGCGAGGCAGCCCGCACCGCCGCGGCCCAGACCTCGGCCGGGCGCGGCCGGCCGGTCTGCATGGCCTCGAGCGCCTCGGGCACCGAGGCGGCGGCGCCGGCCGGCAGCCCCGCGACGATGGCGCCGGCGGCGAAGACCTCCGGATAGGCGGCGAGCAGCGCGGCGGCCATGGCGCCGCCGGCCGAGAGGCCGGTGACGTAGACCCGCGCCGGGTCGAGCGCTTGGCGCTCCACCATCGCCGCGATGCCGGCGCGGATCGAGGCGACCTCGCCGGCGTCGCGCCGGGTCTGCGCCGGGTCGAACCAGTTGAAGCAGCGTCGCGGGTTGTTGCGCATCGACTGCTGCGGGACGAGCAGGGCGAAGCCGGCGGCCCCGGCCAGCGCCGACCAGCCGGTGCCCTGGTCGATCACCGCGGCGGACTGGGTGCAGCCATGCAGCAGCACGACCAGCGGCGCGCCCGGCGGCAGCCCGGCCGGGACCTCGGCGAACATCCGGAGCCTGCCCGGATTCGGCCCGAACCCGGCAAGCTCGGCCAGTCGCCCCGCGGCGTCGCCGCCGAGGTTCCGCCGCACAAGATCGCGGAGCGAGACATGCTGCAAGGGCCGGTGTTCCCCCCTTCAACGGCAACCGGGGGAATGGTGGGCGCGACAGGGATTGAACCTGTGACCCTTCGCGTGTGAAGCGAATGCTCTACCGCTGAGCTACGCGCCCGGTGGGCGGCGAGATAGGGGGCGGGCCGCCGGGGTGTCAAGCACGGCAGGTTCTGGTTGCGGTGCAACAGACGCGGCGCCATGCTCGCCGGATGATACGCCGTCTCGCCCTGACCGCGGCCCTCGGGCTGGCCCTGCTGCCGCAGGCGGCCGGCGCCGACCCGGTGCTCGCGCGCTACGAGGTGCGGGCGGCCGGGCTGACGGTCATGCAGGTGATCGCCCGCTTCGACATCGAGCGGCCGCGCTACCAGGTCCGCACCGAGATCCATGCCACAGGCCTCGCCAGCATCCTCGGCAACAGCCACCAGGTGACCAGCACCGAGGGGCGCTGGCGCGGCAGCGAGCCGTTGCCCGAGCGCTACCGGGTGGAGGGCACCTGGCGGAACGCGCCGCGCGTCGTGGTGATGGACTGGGTGGTGCCCGGCCAGCCGGTGGTCTCGGCGCTGCAGCCACCAAACGACGCCGAGCGCGAGCCGGTGCCGGTGGCGTTGCAGCGGGAGACCATGGACGGGCTCTCGGCGCTCGCCAAGCTCGCCCGCACCGTCACCGAGACTGGCCGTTGCGAGACCACCGCCGCGGTCTTCGACGGCCGCCGCCGGGCCGATTACCGCGCCGTCACCGAGGGCCGCCAGGCGCTGCGTGACGGCGCCTTCCAGGGCGAGGCGCTGCGCTGCGGCGTCGAGATGCGCATGCTGGCCGGCCGCCGCGGCGACCAGGATGCGGAGGAGGCGGCGAAGCCGCAGCGCGCCACCGCCTGGCTGGCCCGGCCGCTCGCCGACCACGCCGCGGTGCCGGTGCGGATCGAGTTGCCAAGCCGCTGGTTCGGGACGATCCGGGTGGTGCTGATCGGGATCGAGCCCGAGGGGGGCGTACCGGGCTCACCCCAGCAGGCCGCGCAGCCCCGCCGCTAGCCCGGCCGGCGCCGCCACCACCCCGGCCGCGCCCTCTGCCATGGCGGGCGTGCCATAGCCCCAGCCGGCGAAGAGGCAGGGGATACCGGCGCCCGCGGCCGCCAGCACGTCGTTGCGATGGTCGCCGATCATGACCGCGCGCGCCGGATCGCCGCCGGCGGCGGCGATGGTGCCGAGCAGATGCGCCGGGTCGGGCTTGCGGACGGCGAAGCTGTCGCCGCCGCCGATCGCGGCGAAGCGGCCGGCGAGGCCGAGGCCGGCCAACAGCACCTCGGTCGCCGCCACCGGCTTGTTGGTGCAGATCGCCAGTTGCCAGCCATCGGACTCGAGCGCGGCGAGCGTCCCGGCGATGCCGGGGAAGAGCGCGGTCGCCTCGGCCGCGCGGGCGGTGTAGTCGGCGGTGAAACCCGCCAGCCGGGCCTCGGTGAAGGCCAGGTCGCGGGAAGCGCAGGCCCGCTCGACCAGCACCCGGACCCCGTCGCCGATCATGGCGGTGACCTCGGCGCGGGCGAATCGCGGCCGCGCCTCGGCCGCCATCAGCCGGTCGAGCGCGGCATGGATGTCGGGCGCACTGTCGACCAGGGTGCCGTCCAGGTCGAAGACGGCAAGGCGCGGGTAAGCGGGCTGTGGCATGGGTTGGGCCTATCGCCGGCCGGGGCCAGCGGCAAGCGTCACGCGCCGGCGCTTGCGTCCCGGCTGGGCTGGCGTCACAAGCGGAACCGCCGCCGAAACGGGGCTTGCGCCGCGCCGACGGCCCCGATACCCGGAGAGAGCATGCCCGCCGCTGCCATCATCCTCGCCGCCGGTCTCGGGACCCGCATGAAGAGCGCCCTGCCCAAGGCCATGCATGCGGTGGCGGGGCGGCCGATGATCAACCACCTGGTCGCCGCCTGCGAGCAGGTCTTCGACCGCATCGTCGTGGTGGTGGGGCCGGGGATGCCGGACCTCGAGCGCGCGGTCGCCCCGCATGCGACGGTGGTGCAGGCCGACCGGCTCGGCACCGGCCATGCCGCCCGGATGGCCGCGCCCCCGCTGCGGGATTTCGCCGGCGACGTCGCGGTGCTCTATGCCGACAACCCGCTGATCACCGTGCCGACCATCCAGCGGCTGGTCGCCAGGCGCGCCGAGGCCGGGCTTGCCTTGCTGGCGATGCGCCCGGCCGATCCGGGCCGCTATGGCCGGGTGGTCACCAACAGCCGCGGCGAGGTCGAGCGCATCGTCGAATGGGCCGATGCCGCTGACGCCGAGCGGGCCATCGGGCTCTGCAACGCCGGCGTGGTCTGCGCCCCGGCGGCCGACCTGTTCCGCTGGCTGGATGCGCTGAAGAACGAGAATTCCAAGGGTGAGTACTACCTGACCGACATCGTGGCGATGGCGGTCGCCGATGGCCGGCGCGTGCTGGCCGAGGAAGCCGAGGAGGCCGAGCTTGCGGGCGCCAATTCACGCGCCGAACTGGCGGTGCTGGAAGGCGGTATGCAGGCCCGGCTGCGCGCCGCGGCCATGGCCAATGGCGCGACGCTGACCGCGCCCGAGACCGTCTTCCTCTGCTGGGACACCGTGCTGGGCCGCGACGTCACCATCGCGCCCAACGTCGTCTTCGGCCCCGGCGTGACCGTCGAGGACGATGTCGAGATCCGCGCCTTCTCCCATCTCGAGGGCTGCGTCATCGGCCAGGGCGCGGTGATCGGCCCCTTCGCCCGGCTGCGGCCCGGCACCGAGATCGGCGAGAAGGCCCATGTCGGCAATTTCGTGGAACTCAAGGCGACCAGGCTGGGCGAGGGCGCCAAGGCCAGCCACCTGAGCTATCTCGGCGACGCCACCATCGGCGCGGCCGCCAATATCGGCGCCGGCACCATCACCTGCAATTACGACGGCTATGCCAAGCACCGCACCAGCATCGGCGCCGGCGCCTTCATCGGCAGCGACAGCGCCCTCGTCGCCCCGGTCACGATCGGCGCGCGGGCGATCGTCGCGGCCGGCAGCGTGATCACCGAGACGGTGCCCGATGATGCGCTGGCGCTCGGCCGCGGCCGCCAGGTGAACAAGCCCGGCCGCGGCATGACGGTGCGCAAGCCCGCGCCGAAGGAGAATGTCTGATGTGCGGCATCGTCGGCGTGGTCGGCAAGGCCGAGGCAGCCCCGCTGCTGCTCGACGCCCTGCGCCGGCTGGAATACCGCGGCTATGACAGCGCCGGCATTGCGACCCTGGTGAACGGCCATATCGAGCGCCGCCGCGCCGAGGGCAAGCTGATGAACCTGGCCTCGGCGCTCGACCGCGCGCCGTTGTCGGGCACCACCGGCATCGGCCATACCCGCTGGGCGACCCATGGCGCGCCGACCGAGCGCAACGCCCATCCGCACAGCACGCAGCGCGTCTCGGTCGTCCATAACGGCATCATCGAGAACCACGCCGAACTCCGCGCCGAGCTCGAAGCCAGGGGCGCGGTCTTCGAGACCGAGACCGATACCGAGACCTTCGTCCGGCTGGTCGACGACTTCCTCGGGAAGGGGATGGGGCCGCAGGAGGCCTTCTCGGCGGCGCTGAAGCGCGTCCATGGTGCCTTCGCCCTCGCCGCGGTCTTCGCCGGCCACCCGAAGCTGCTGCTTGCCGCGCGGCAGGGCGCGCCGCTCGCGGTCGGCTTCGGCGAAGGCGAGATGTTCGTGGGCTCGGACGCGCTCGCACTCGCGCCGCTGACCCGCCGCATCGCCTATCTGGAAGAGGGCGACTGGGTGGTGCTGGACGATGCCGGCGCCCGCTTCTTCGACGCCGACCACCACCCCGCCGAGCGGAAGATCGTGGTCACCGCGGTCTCCGGCGCCTCGGTCGGCAAGGGCAATTACCGCCACTTCATGGAGAAGGAACTGCACGAGCACCCCGCGGTGCTCGGCGACACGCTGCGGCAGTATCTCGACCCCGGCACGCTTTCGGTGCGGCTGCCGACCTTGCCCTTCGACCCCGCGAAGGTGCCGCGGCTGACCATCACCGCCTGCGGCAGCGCCTTCATCGCCGGCCAGGTCGGGCGCTACTGGATCGAGCAGCTCGCGCGGCTGCCGGTCGATGCCGACGTCGCCTCGGAGTTCCGCTACCGCAACCCGCCGCTATTGCCGGGCGGCGCCGCCATCCTGGTCAGCCAGTCCGGCGAGACCGCCGACACCATGGCCGCGCTGCACCTGCTGCGCGAGGCCGGGCAGAAGGTGCTCTCGGTGGTCAACGTGCCGGAGAGCTCGATGGCGCGCGCCTCGGATGGCGCGGTGCTGACCGTCGCCGGCCCCGAGATCGGCGTCGCGTCCACCAAGGCCTTCACCGCCCAGCTCGCGGTCATGGCCTGCCTCGCCATCGGCTTCGGCCGGGCGCGCGGCGAGATCTCGGCCGATGACGAGCACAAGCTGACCGCGGCGCTGCTGCAGGTGCCGAGCCACGCCGCCGAGATCCTCGACCGCGATGCCGAGCTGCAGGACCTGGCGCGCGAAGTCGCCAAGGCGCGCGACGTGCTGTTCCTCGGCCGCGGCTCTCTGTATCCGATCGCGCTCGAGGGCGCGCTGAAGCTGAAGGAGATCAGCTACATTCACGCCGAGGGCTATGCCGCCGGCGAGATGAAGCACGGCCCGATCGCGCTGATCGACAACCAGGTACCGGTGATCGCGCTCTGTCCCTCCGGCGCGCTGTTCGAGAAGACCGCGAGCAACCTGCAGGAAGCCGCCGCCCGCGGCGGGCGGATCTTCGCCTTCACCGACGAGGGCGGCGCGCCCGCGCTGCGGGCCTTCGCCGAGCGGGTGATCGTGCTGCCCAAGGTCGGCGCCTTCTCGACGCCGATCCTCTACGCCATCCCGGTGCAGCTGCTGGCCTATCACGTCGCCGTGCTGAAGGGCACGGATGTGGATCAGCCGCGCAACCTGGCGAAGAGCGTGACGGTCGAGTAGCTCAGGCGGCCGGGCGCTGCGGCGCCGGCGCCAGCGCCTCGTCCGGCACGGCGGCGGCCTGGCGCAGCCCGGCCGTGCCGGCCTCCAGCATCATGCCCATCATGCGCGTCGCCAGCGCGAACGCGGGGAACTCGCCCGCCTTGTCGGCTGGTGGCGGCCCGGGGAGCGGGAGGGCCGGCAGCAGAAGCTGCGTCGCCCGCAGCGCGAGGTCCTGCTGCTGGCGCATCAGGCTGCGCTGCAGGTCGAGCCAGTCGCGTCCGATATCGAGCATGGCGCGCGTCAGCTCGAACATCAGCGCGATCCGCGGATCGCCCGGCGACGGCTCGGTCACGTGCGAGAGCGTGGTCGGCATGACGCATCTCCTCCCTCTGGAACGGCGCCAGTCGAGCGCCGCCGGCGCCGCGGCGCGGTGATCCAGCGCAAGTCGCGGCGCACAGGGCCGTGCGCTGGGCCGAACGTGTCGGAACGACGCATCACAAGCCGGCGAGGCGCGCGTGCCGTTGCCCTGTGGCTTGCGCCAGGCCAAGGACCGCGGCCGCGTCCGGCGGTAGCAAGCGGCATGCAGCAGACCCCGCCCCCCGCCGGCTTCGCCGCGCTCGACCGCGCCATCCGCGCGGCCGAGGCGCGCCTGACCCAGGGCGTCTCGCCCATGGCGGTGCTCGGGCCCTGGGCGGACTGGGCCTTCCACCTCGCGCGGGCACCGGGCAAGCAGATGGAGCTCGCCCAGCGGGCGCAGCAGTTGGCGGCCGGCTATGCGCTCTGGCTGGCGCGCAGCGCGGCCGACCCCGCCCTGCCGCCGCCGGTGGAGCCCGCGCCGCGCGACCAGCGCTTCGCCGATCCCGGCTGGCAGCTGCCGCCCTTCCGCGGGCTGATGGCCGCGACGCTGCTGGCCGAGGATTGGTGGCTGGAGGCGGTGCGCGCGGTGCCCGGCGTGACGCCGCGGCATACCCAACAGATGGAGTTTCTGATGCGCCAGGCGCTCGCCTGCGCCGCGCCCGGCAACATCCCCTCGCTGAACCCGGCCATCCTCGGCGCGACCGCGCGCGAGGGCGGGCTGAACCTCTGGCGCGGCGCCCAGGCCTGGCTGGAGGATGCCGATCGCGCGCTGCGCGGCCTGCCGCCCGCGGGCGCCGAGGCTTTCGTCATCGGCCGCGACCTGGCGACCACGCAAGGCCAGGTGGTGGCGCGCAATGCGCTGATGGAGCTGATCCAGTACGCGCCGACGACGGCGCAGGTGCAGGCCGAGCCGGTGCTGATCGTGCCGGCCTGGATCATGAAGTACTACGTGCTGGACCTGACGCCCGAAAGCTCGCTGGTCCGCTTCCTGGTCGCGCGCGGCCACACCGTCTTCATGATCTCCTGGAAGAACCCGGGCGCCGAGGACCGCGAGACCAGCCTCGACGACTATCGCCGCGAGGGCGTGATGGCGGCGCTCGATGCGGTCACGCGGATCCTGCCGGACCGGCGCGTGCATGCCTGCGGCTATTGCCTCGGCGGGACCATCCTCGCGATCGCCGCGGCCACCATGGCGCGCGAGCACGACGACCGGCTGGCCTCGCTGTCCCTGCTCGCCGCGCAGACCGATTACGCCGAGGCCGGCGAGCTGATGCTGCTCGCCGATGAGACGCAGGTCGAGTGGCTCGAGGACCTGATGCGCGACCAGGGCTTCCTCGATACCCACCAGATGGCCGGTGCCTTCCAGATGCTCCGCTCGAACGAGCTGGTCTGGCCGCGGCTGATCCGGCGCTACTGGCTGGGCGAGGCCGATGGCATGACGCCGCTCGGCGCCTGGAATGCCGACCAGACGCGGATGCCCGCGCGCATGCATGGCGAGTATCTGCGAGGGCTGTTCCTGGAAAACCGCCTCACCGCGGGGCGCTTCGCGGTCGAGGGGCGGGTCGTCGCGCTGCGCGACATCCGCGCGCCGATCTTCGCGCTCGGCACGCTGCGCGACCACATCGCGCCCTGGCGCTCGGTCTACAAGGTCGCGCTATTCAGCGACACCGACGTGACCTTCGTGCTGACCGGCGGCGGCCACAATGTCGGCATCGTCAACCCGCCGGAGGAGAAGCGGCCGGGCGGGTACCAGCTGATGACGCGCCGGCATGGCGAGCGCTACCTCGACCCGGACAGCTGGGCAGGGCTGGCGCCGCACCGCGAGGGCTCGTGGTGGCAGGCCTGGCACGACTGGCTGGTCGCTGCCGGCAGCGGCGCGCAGGTGCCGGCGCCGGCGCTGGGCGCGGCGCTCGAGCCGGCGCCTGGGCGCTACGTGCTGATGCGCTGAGCGCGGGCGGTTGCCGGCGCCTCAGCGGAGCGGACGCTATTGCGGCCGCAGCCCTGCCAGCGCCGCGGCCTCGCGGTAGCGCGCAAGCTCGGCGACCAGATAGGCGCGCAGCCCGGCCGGCGAGCATTCGGCGGGCGTTGCCGGCGTCGCGCCGAGCCCGGCGAAGCGCTGCCGCACGGCGGGCGTCGCTAGTGCTGCGACGCAGGCCTCGCGCAGTGCCGCGATGATCGCATCGGGCGTGCCGGCGGGGGCGAGCAGGGCGGTGAAGCTGGTCGCGGTGAAGCCCGGCACGCCCGCCTCGATGAAGGTCGGCACCTCCGGCAGTTGTGGCACCCGCGCTTCGGCGGCGATCGCCAGGATGCGCGCCTTGCCGTCCTGCTGCAGCGGCAGGGCGGTGGTCAGCTCGACGATGGCGCCGTCGAAATTCCCCGCGATCAGGTCGGCGACCAGCGAGCTGCCGCCGCGATAGGGCACGTGCACGAGACCGGCGCCGGTCGCGTGGTTCAGCAGCTCGAGCCCGAAATGCGCGGTGGTGCCGATCGCGGGGCTGGCGATGTTGAGGCTGCCGGGCCGGGTCTTGGCGATGGCCAGCAGCTCCGGCCAGCTGCGCTCCGTGCGCCGTGGCGCCAGCACCAGCACGTTCGGCACCCGCGCCAGCAGCCCTACGGCTGCGAAGTCGCGCAACGGGTCGTAGGAGAGGTTGGCCTGCAGCACGGGGTTCGCCGTCAGCGACCCGCCCGAGCCGGCGAGCAGCGTATAGCCATCGGGTGCGGCGCGGGCCGCGGTCTCGGCGCCGAGCGTGCCGCCGCCGCCGACCCGATTCTCGATGACGAAGGGCTTGCCCAGCGCGTCGGACACTTGCGCGAGCACGGCGCGGGCCATGATGTCGGTATTGCCGCCGGCGGCGAAGGGGACGATGCAGCGCACCGCCCGCTCCGGCCAGGCCGCGTGCGCAGCACCTGGCAATGCGGTGAGCAGCAGGCCGAGCGTGTCGCGGCGCCTCATTCCTCGAAGATCGCGACGGCGCGCGTCCAGCCGGCTGAGCCGCGATGCACCTTCACCGGGAAGCAGGCCACCATGAAGCCGTCGGCCGGCAGGGCTTCGAGGTTGTGCAGCTTCTCGATGTGGCAGTAGCCGATCTCGCGCCCGGCGCGATGGCCTTCCCAGATGATCTCGGGGTCGGCGCCTTCGGCCAGCCGCTGCTTGGTCACGCTAAAGGGCACGTCCCAGGACCAGGCATCGATGCCCGTGACGCGCACGCCGCGCTCGAGCAGATAGAGCGTCGCGGCCTTGCCCATGCCGCAGCCGACATCGACGTAGTCGTCCTCGCCATAGCGGGACCCGGCACGGGTGTTCACCAGCACGATCTCGAGCGGCTTCAGCTCATGACCGATGCGGGCGAGTTCCTGCTCCACATCCTCGGGCTGCACCGTGTAGCCGTCCGGCAGGGCGCGGAAGTCGAGCTTCACGCCGGGCTGGAAGCACCAGTCGAGCGGCACCTCGTCGATCCGCATCGAGGGTCGGCCGCCCGGCGTCAGGCGTTCGTCCTGGCGCGGGAAGTAGTGGTAGGGGCTGTCTAGATGCGTCCCCGCATGGGTGCTGATCCGCACCTGCTCGCGCGCGGCGTAGTTGCCCTCCGGCAGGGCATCGAGGCCGATGCCGAAGTATTCCGCGATCGGCGGCGCCGTCATCTTGTGGTCGTGGTAGTCGATCTGCGGCAGCGCCCAGGGCGGGTCCGACTTGATGCCCTGCTTGAGGGCGACCGAGATATCGACGATGCGGCGCGACATGGCGCGTTCCCCCTGGTGCGTGATTCCGTGCCATGCTGGCGGCAAGACGGGGAGGCGTCCATGGGGCCCATCGCGCAGCGCGACATCGACAGCAACGGTCTGAAGATGCGGATTGCGGAAGCCGGGCAGGGGCCGCTGGTCGTGCTGGCGCATGGCTTCCCGGAAAGCTGGTATTCCTGGCGGCACCAGATTGCCGCGCTCGCCGCGGCCGGCTTCCACGCGGTGGCGCCCGACATGCGCGGCTATGGCGGCACGGACGCGCCCGAGGCGATCGAGGACTACACCATCTTCCACCTGGTCGGCGACCTGGTCGGCGTGCTCGATGCGCTCGGCGAGGCCCGCGCGGTGGTGGTCGGGCATGACTGGGGCGCCAATGTCGCCTGGCATGCGGCGCTGCTGCGGCCCGACCGGTTCCGTGCTGTGGCCAGCCTCAGCGTGCCCTTCCGGCCGCGGGCGCCGCGGCAGCCGACCACGGTGATGCCGCGCACCGGCGACGCCGCCTTCTACCAGTTCTACTTCCAGGAACCGGGCCGGGCCGAGGCGGAGCTCGAGGCCGATCCGCGCGCCTCCATCCGCGACACGCTGCTGCGGCTCTCGGGCGACGTGCCGGCGATTCCGGGCTCGGATGGCTTCAGCATGGTGCCGCTGCAGGGCGGGCTGGCGGCGCGGCTCGGCGAGCATGCGGCGCTGCCGCTGCCGGCCTGGCTGAGCGAGGCCGATCTCGACCACTACGCCGCGGCCTTCGCGCGCACCGGTTTCCGCGGTGGGCTGAACTGGTACCGCAACCTCGACCGCAACTGGGCGCTGATGCGGGCCTTCCAGGGGCGGCGGGTCGAGGTGCCCGCGCTGTTCGTCACCGGCGACCGCGACCTGGTCTATGGCTTCCCGGCCTCGCGCGAGTTGATCGAGAACATGCGCCGCCGGGTGCCGCTGGCGCGCGACCCGGTCGTGCTGCCGGGCTGCGGCCACTGGACGCAGCAGGAGCGTGCCGCGGAGGTGAATGCCGCGCTGCTCGATTTCCTGCGCAGCCTCCCCGGCTGACTATTCGGGCCTGACCCCCATCGCCTGCAGCACCTGGCCGAGCGCGGCGTATTCGCGTGCCAGCAGGGCGGTGAAGCCGGCGCGGTCGCGGTGGTCGACGACGATGCCGAAGCGCTCGACCGCGCGCCGCCAGGGCGCCGAGCGCATCGCCGCGGCGCAGGCCGCTTCCAGCTTCGCCAGGATCGGCGCCGGCGTGCCCTTCGGCGCGAGGATGCCGGCATAGGCCATCTGCTCGGCCGGGATGCCCTGCTCGGGGAAGGTGGGCACGTCGGGGAAGGCGGGGTAGCGGCGATCGGCGAAGACGCCGATCAGGCGCAACTGCCCGGCCTCGATCTGCGGCGTCGCGTTCGCCAGCATGGTGGCGGCGAAGTCGAGCCGCCCGCCCAGCACCTCGGCGAGCGAGGCGCCGTCGCTGCGATAGGCGACGCTTTCGTAGCTGCCGCCCGCCGCATCCTGCAGCTTGCGCACCCCGAGCGCCGACAGCGACAGCTGGCCGGAACTGCCGAAGATCAGCTGCCGCTGCTTCGCGGCGGCGACCAGCGAGCGGGCATCCCGCACCGGGCTGTCGGCGCGGACGACGATGCCGAGCATGTTGGTCGAGAGGTTGCACACCGGCGCGACGGCGTCCGGCGACAGGCCCGTGTCCTTCACGATCCAGGGCTGCGCGGTGATCGCCGTCATCGGCCCGATCAGCAGCGTGTAGCCATCTGGCGCGCTCGCCACCAAGGCGCGCGTCCCGACCACGCCAGCGGCGCCGTCGCGGTTCACCACGGGGAAGGGCTGGTTGAACTGCGCGGCGAAGGCCTCGGCGATGGCGCGCGCCGTCGCGTCCGAGGCCGTGCCCGGCCCGTAATTATGGATCACGGTGACCGGCCGCTCCGGATACTCGGCCCGCGCCGCCGGCGCGAGCGCCAGCATGGCCGCGATCACCACCAGGCGCCGCATGGCATCCTCCCTGCCTTTTGCGCGAGCCTAGGCGCAACGGCCCAAGGCTGACAAAGCCAAACCGCGTCCCTATCCTCCGCAGAATAAGAGCTGGGGCGGCTGATTCACCGCTCCGGCGTTCCGCCTCCGCGGATCAGACGCCCTAGGGAAGGAGCCGACCGATGCTCGACGCCGTGACACGCCTGCCGCTGAAGGACCCCGAGCTCTTCCGCCAGGCCAACTACATCGATGGCAAGTGGGTCCAGGCCGATAGCGGCCGCACCATCGAGGTGCGAAACCCCGCCAATGGCGAGGTCGTCGGCACCGTCCCCGCCATGGGCGCCACCGAGACCCGCCGCGCCATCGAGGCCGCGCATGCCGCCCAGGCCGGCTGGCGCGCCATGCTGGCGAAGGACCGCAGCGCCATCCTCCGCAAGCTCTTCGACCTGATGATCGCCAATACCGACGACCTCGCCGCGATCATGACCGCCGAGCAGGGCAAGCCGCTCGCCGAGAGCAAGGGCGAGATCGCCTATGCCGCCAGCTTCATCGAGTGGTTCGCGGAAGAGGCCAAGCGCGTCTACGGCGAGACCATTCCGCAGAACATGAAGGGCCGCCGCATCATCGTGACGAAGGAGCCGATCGGCGTCTTCGCGGCGATCACCCCCTGGAACTTCCCGGCCGCGATGATCACCCGCAAGACCGGCCCCGGCTGGGCCGCCGGCTGCACCGGCGTGATCCGTCCGGCGAGCCAGACGCCGTTCTCGGCGCTTGCGATTGCCGTGCTCGCGGAGCGCGCGGGCATGCCGAAGGGCGTCTGCAACGTCATCACCGGGCCCTCCGGCGAGACGGGCAAGGAGCTCACCGGCAATCCCCTGGTGCGCAAGCTCACCTTCACCGGCTCGACCGAGGTCGGCCGCATCCTGCTCGCGCAATGCGCGACGACGATCAAGAAGACCTCGATGGAGCTCGGCGGCAATGCGCCCTTCATCGTCTTCGACGACGCCGACCTCGACGCGGCGGTGCAGGGCGCCATGGCGTCGAAGTACCGCAACACCGGCCAGACCTGCGTCTGCGCCAACCGGCTGCTGGTTCAGGACGGCGTCTACGATGCCTTCGCGGCCAAGCTGAAATCCGCCGTCGAGGCGCTGAAGGTTGGCAACGGCATGGAGCCTGGCGTGACGCAGGGCCCGCTGATCAACGGCGATGCCGTGAAGAAGGTCGAGGAGCATATCGCGGACGCGGTGAAGCGCGGCGCCAAGGTCGTGACGGGCGGCAAGCGCCACGGCAATGGCGGGAACTTCTTCGAGCCGACCATCCTGGCCAATGTCCCGAACGACGCCATGATCTTCTCGGAGGAGACCTTCGGGCCGGTCGCGCCCCTCTTCCGCTTCAAGACGGAGGAGGAGGCCATCGCGCTCGCCAACGACACGCCCTTCGGGCTGGCGGCCTATTTCTACGCCCGCGACGTCGGCCGGATCTTCCGCGTGGCCGAGGGCATCGAGAGCGGGATGATCGGCATCAACGAGGGCATCATCTCGACCGAGGTCGCGCCCTTCGGCGGGGTCAAGGAAAGCGGTCTCGGGCGCGAGGGCAGCCTCTACGGCATCGACGAGTATCTCGAGGTGAAGTACCTCGCCCTCGGCGGCATCGGGACGTGACGCTCTACCTCGAGGACCTCGCCCCGGGCCGGCAATTCACCGCGGGCCCGGTCGAGGTCACGACGGCGATGATCAAGGAGTTCGCGGAGAAGTACGACCCGCAGCCCTTCCACCTGGATGAGGACGCCGCCGAGGCGCATCCGATCTTCGGCGCGCTCGCGGCCTCCGGCTGGCACACCGCCGCGCTGACCATGCAGATGACGGTCGCTGCCATGGGGCATTTCGGCTGGGGCGTGGTCGGCGGCGGCGGCGAGCTGCAATGGCTGAAGCCGGTGCGGCCGGGCGACCGCTTGCGCCTGGTCTCGGAGGTGCTGGAGGTGGCGCCGAGCAAGTCGCGCCCCGATCGCGGCAGCGCGCTGATGCGCAGCGCGACGCTCAACCAGGATGGCGAGGAGGTGCAGCGCTTCACGGTGAAGTTGCTGGTGCCGCGGCGGCCGGAGGCGGCATAGGGCGGACTCGGGAGGACAGCACCATGGCCGACCAGGGGAGCGTCTTCGCCGGTTCGGTGCCGGAGCTCTACGACCGCTTCATGGGGCCGATCTTCTTCGCGCCCTTCGCCGACGACATGGCACGTCGCTGCGCCGGCATCGCCGGACCAATGCTGGAGATCGCTGCCGGCACCGGCATCCTGACCGAGCGCCTCGCCGCCCTGCCGAGCATCGCCCTCACCGCGACCGACCTTGCGCAGCCCATGCTCGACCGCGCCAGGGCCAAGCCCGCGCTCGCCGGCGTCGTCTTCCGCCAGGCCGACGCCCAGACGCTGCCCTTCGCCGATGCCAGCTTCGGTGCGGTGGTCTGCCAGTTCGGCGTGATGTTCTTCCCCGACCGCGTGCTCGCCTACCGCGAGGCGCTGCGGGTGCGCGCCCCGGGCGGGCGCTTCCTGTTCAATGTCTGGGAGGGCCTGCCGGCCTCGCCCATCCCGAACGCGGTCATGGCGGCGGTCGCGGCCCGCTTCCCGCGCCCCGAGCCGTGGTTCATGGACCGCATCCCGCATGGCTACCACGACCCCGCGGCGATCCGGCGCGACCTGCAGGCGGCGGGCTGGGCCGACTGCCGGATCGAGCCGGTCGAGCTGACGGGGCAGGTGGCCTCGGCGCGCGACGCCGCGGTCGCGCTCTGCCAGGGCACGCCAATGCGGGGCGAGCTCGATGCGCTCGGGCCCGGCGCGCTCGAGGCGGCGACCGCGGCGGCCGAGGCCGAGGTTGCGGCGCGATTCGGGGCAGGGGCCGTCACGGCGCCGATGCGGGCGCTGGTCGTCGAGGCGACGCGGTAGGCCGCCGCTCGCGTTGTCGCCAGGACCCGGTGCGCCTATCTGAAGGGGCCGGCCCGGCTGCGCCGGCGGGCGCCAGCGGGGTCCAGCCGATGTCCTTCCAGGCCCATCTCGACTCGATCGAGGCGAAGACCGGCAAGACCGCGGCCGATTTCCAGGCCATGGCCGCCGCCCGCGGCTTCACCGAGGGCGGCACCTTGCACAAGGGCGTGAAGGCCGGCGAAATCTTGGCCTGCTTGAAGGACGAGTTCGGGCTCGGCCGCGGCCACGGCATGGTGATCGTCGCCGTGCTGAAGGGCGAGGCGCGCTGAGCCCGGTGCCCAGGAGAGGAACCAGCATGGCCTACGACTTCGACCTCTTCGTCATCGGCGGCGGCTCCGGCGGCGTCCGCGCCGCCCGCATCTCCGCCGGCCATGGCGCCCGCGTCGCGGTCGCCGAGGAGCGCTTCTGGGGCGGCACCTGCGTCAATGTCGGCTGCGTGCCGAAGAAGATGATGGTGCAGGCCGCCGAATACGGCGCCTGGGCCGACGACGCGCCGGCCTTCGGCTGGGACATTACGAAGGGCGGCTTCGACCTGGCGAGATTCGCCGCGACCCGCGACGCCGAGGTGGCGCGCCTGTCGGGCATCTATTCCCGCCTCCTGGAAGGCGCCGGCTGCACCCGCTTCGACGCCCGCGCGACCCTCGTCGGCCCGCACCAGGTCAAGGTCGGCGACCAGGTCGTCACCGCCGAGCGCATCCTGATCGCCACGGGCGGCCGCGCGCAAAAACTCGACATTCCCGGCGCCGAGCTCGGCCTGATCTCGGACGATCTCTTCACCCTGCCGGCGATGCCGAAGCGCGTCGCGGTGATCGGCGGGGGCTACATCGCGCTGGAATTCGCCTGCATCCTGCAGGGCCTCGGCGCGCAGGTCGACCTGATCTACCGCGCCGCACTCCCCTTGCGCGGGTTCGATGAGGATATCCGCGCCGCGGTAGCCGAGGCGCTGGCCGCCCAGGGTATCCGCCTGAACCCGGACGTCGCCCCGGCCCGCATCGCGCGCGTCGGCGACCACCTGATGATCTCGCGCGGCGACATCTTCATGCGCGAGGTCGATGCGGTGTTCTTCTGCACCGGCCGCGTGCCGAACACCGCCGGCCTCGGGCTGGAAGACGTCGGCGTTACGCTCAACGCGGCCGGCGCCGTCATCGTCGACGACGACCACCGCACCTCGGTGCCGCACATCTACGCGGTCGGCGACGTGATCGACCGGGTGAACCTGACGCCGATGGCGACCGCGACCGGCCATGCGTTGGCCGATACGCTGTTCGGCAACAGGCCGCGCCGGGTTTCCTATGAGAATGTCCCGACGGCCGTCTTCACCGCGCCGCCGATCGGCACGGTGGGCCTCTCCGAGGCCGAGGCCGCCGCCCGTGGGCCGGTTGACGTATACGTCACCCGCTTCACGCCGATGCGCCACACGCTGACCAAGCGCGAGGGCAAGAAGACCCTGATGAAGCTGGTGGTCTGCCAGCGGACCCAGAAGGTGCTGGGCGCCCATATGCTTGGCGAGGACGCCGCCGAGATCATGCAGGGCATCGGCATCGCGATCGTGGCGGGTGCGACCAAGGCCCAGTTCGACGCGACCATCGGCATCCACCCGACCGCGGCGGAGGAGTTCGTGACCCTCAGGACCCGGACGCGCGAGGCGGGGGTGGCGCAGGCGGCGGAGTAGTCCGCGCTTGCACTAAGTAAATATTCCTGGTGCACCTCGCCGATTGCTGCGACGAGGTGGCCAGGATGGCTGGGTGCCCTTCAGCCTCGGATGGGATGCGCGACGCCGCCGCGGCCCGGAGGCTGTCCGGACCGGGATCCCTGCGCCGCTGCTCCGCGATCCTGTCCAGGGCCCATCGCGCGCCTGGCGCGGCAACCCCGTCCCGCCCACGCCAATCGGCGACACCCGTGTCCGAAGCGGAATTCCGCGGCTTTGCGGCCTTCGCCACCCGATCCTGCCCGCATCCGCGCCGTTCACGGCGGGGGGATCGCCCGCTTTTCGGGCAAACCGAGAATTCGGTCATCCCACGGTCATATTTTGATAGGATACAATCTCCAGTGACCGAATCCGGAGCAACGCCCGCTCCGCCCCACCAACCCGAGCCTGCGACGTCAGAACCCCATGCCCAACGCCTGCACCATCACCCTGCTCGACGCCAGCGCCCTGATGGCCGCCGCCAATACCCGCATGGCCCAGGTGCTCGAGCACGGCAATCCGCCGGAGGACCTGCTGCCCCGCCTGCAAGCGGCGATGGAGGCCTGCCGGGCCGCCCAGCTGGCGCTCTGCGATGCGATCCAGCCGGTCCCGCCCGGCCGCGACCGGGTGATCGAGGTCACCGCCTCGCCCTGACGATGCGCTCCTGGGCCCCTGCCGGGGATTTGTCCGAAGAGGAATTCCGCGGCTTTCCCGCAGTTTTCCACAGAGCCGCCGGCGGCGCGGCGCCGCGCCGCCGCAGCCTCTCCCCTTGGCCCCCTAGCGAAGCCCGCCCGCCCGCCGCTAGGCTGCCGGAAACCACACGGAAACGCAGAGACTCCCATGCCCGCGCGCACCTGGCACCCCGGCTCCTGGCGGGAGATGCCGATCCGGCAGGTCCCGGACTACCCCGACCCCGCGAAGCTCGCCGAGGCCGAGGCCCGCATCGCCCGCTTCCCCCCGCTGGTCTTCGCCGGCGAGGCCCGCCGGCTGCAGGCCGCACTCGCCAAGGCCGGCGACGGCCAGGCCTTCGTGCTGCAGGGCGGCGACTGCGCCGAGAGCTTCGCCGATTTCACCGCCAACACCATCCGCGACACATTCCGGGTGCTGCTGCAGATGGCGGTGGTGCTGACCTTCGGCGGCGGGACCCCGGTGGTGAAGCGCGGCCGCATGGCCGGGCAATTCGCCAAGCCGCGCTCCTCGGACACCGAGACCCAGGGCGACGTCACGCTGCCCTCCTATCGCGGCGACATCATCAACGCCCCGGCCTTCACGCCGGAGGCCCGCATCCCCGACCCGTCGCGGATGGAATTCGCCTATCTCCAATCGGCCGGCACGCTGAACCTGCTGCGAGCCTTCGCGACGGGTGGCTATGCCGACCTGCACCAGGTGCACCGCTGGAACCTCGGCTTCGTCGCCCGCAGCCCGCTCGCCGACCGCTATGCCGACCTGGCGTCCCGCATCGACGAGACGCTGGGCTTCATGGGCGCCTGCGGGCTCTCGGACATGCCGCAGGTGCGTGAGACGGATTTCTACACCAGCCACGAGAGCCTGCTGCTGCCCTATGAGCAGGCGCTGACCCGCGTCGATTCCACCACCGGCGACAGCTACGCGTGTTCCGCGCATTTCCTCTGGATCGGCGACCGCACCCGCCAGCCGGACGGCGCGCATGTCGAGTTCCTGCGCGGGGTGAAGAACCCGATCGGCATGAAGGTCGGCCCGAGCATGGAGCCGGACGAACTGGTCCGCCTGACGGAGATCCTGAACCCGGCGAATGCCAAGGGCCGCCTGACCCTGATCTCGCGCATGGGCGCGGAGAAGGTCGAGGCGAAGCTGCCGCCACTGCTGCGCGCCGTGAAGCGCGCCGGCCGCGAGGTGGTCTGGCTCTGCGATCCCATGCACGGCAACACCACCACCGTCGGCGGCTACAAGACCCGGCCCTTCGACGCGGTGCTCACCGAGGTCCGTCGCTTCTTCGACTGCCACGCCAGCGAGGGCACCCACCCGGGCGGCGTGCATGTCGAGATGACGGGGCAGGAGGTGACGGAATGCCTCGGCGGCGCCCATCGCCTGTCGGAGGCCGACCTGAAGCTGCGCTACGAGACCTTCTGCGATCCGCGGCTGAATGCCGAGCAGTCGCTCGAGCTCGCCTTCCTCATCGCGGAGGAGCTGAAGGCGCGGCGCGTCCCGAACCCGGCCTTGCCGGCGCAGGCGGCGCAGTAAGGTGGACGGGTCGCCAGCCAAGCCGGCGCTGGACCAGGCGATCGCCTCGCACACCGACGCCTATTTCAACCGCACGCGCGCGATCGTCGAGCAGTTCGGCGATTGCCGCGTCACCTACGCGGTCTTCCTGCGCCGCCCGGTGGTCAGCGCGCCGCGGCTGATGCTGGACTGGCTGGCCGAGGTGGCGCGCGAGCGCGGCACGGATTTCGAGCTCGAGGTGATGCACCCCGAGGGCACCTGGGTCGGCGCCGGCGACCCGATCCTCTACCTTTCGGGCCGCTTCACCGAGTTGGCCGATCTCGAGACGCTCTACCTGCAGAAGCTCGGCCCCGCCTGCGTCGCCGCCTTCAACGCCTACCAGATGTGCCTCGAGTTGCCGCAGGTGCCCTTCCTGGCGATGGATGCGCGGCACTGCGCCGGCGCCGAGATGGCCGACATGATGGCCTATGCCGCGAGCGTCGGCAGCACGGCCGCCCGCAAGGAGGGGGCGAAGGGTTTCATCGGCAACGCCACCGACGCCACCGCCCATTGGTTCGGCGCGGCGCGCGGCTACGGGACCATGCCGCATGCGCTGATCGGCTATGCCGGCAGCACGCTCCGCGCCGCCGAGATGTTCCATGAGACCTTCCCGGCGGAGAACCTCACCG
>Ga0114976_10000793_pt1 | contig 19997 bp, 19 predicted proteins | sample S_130805_EF_Meta_FD_87319 | JGI IMG/M metagenome (GOLD analysis project Ga0114976, IMG submission 87319) | Freshwater microbial communities from Lake Simoncouche, Canada to study carbon cycling - S_130805_EF_MetaG | ecosystem: Environmental > Aquatic > Freshwater > Lake | place: Lake...
CATCAATGTGGCGCGAGTAATTCTCGATGCCTGAGCAGGTGCCCATCTGTCGCATCATTTCGATGTCGTAGGTCGTACGCATGCGCAGGCGCTGTGCCTCCAAGAGTCTGCCCTGACTTTCGTATTCGGCCAGTCGCTGTTCGAGTTCGGTCTCGATTCCGGCAATCGCACGCTCCATGCGTTCGGGCCCGGCCACATAGTGCGAGGCCGGAAAGACATAGATTTCTTGGTCTTCGGTGATGATTTCGCCGGTGACCGGGTGCAACGTCATGAGGCGCTCAATTTCGTCACCAAACATCTCGATGCGGACGGGATGCTCCTCATACACCGGAAAGACCTCAACAGTGTCGCCGCGAACACGAAATGTCCCTCGCGCGAACGCGATGTCGTTGCGCGTGTATTGGATGTCGACGAACATGCGCAGCAGTGCATTGCGATCGATTGACTCCCCCACCCGCAGGCGCACCATGCGATCCACGTACTCCTGAGGTGTACCGAGACCATAGATGGCAGACACGGTGGCCACGACCAGCACATCTCGACGTGACAGGAGGCTATTGGTCGCCGAGTGACGCAGTCGTTCCACCTCCTCATTGATGGAGGAGTCCTTTTCGATATAGGTGTCGGACTGGGGTATGTAAGCCTCGGGTTGGTAGTAGTCGTAGTACGACACGAAGTATTCGACCGCGTTGTCGGGTAAGAGATCGCGAAACTCCGAGGCAAGTTGGGCCGCGAGAGTCTTGTTGGGCGCCATCACGAGTGCCGGGCGCTGCAGTTTCTCGACAAGCCACGCGGTAGTCGCACTCTTGCCCGTGCCAGTGGCGCCAAGGAGCACGACGTCCTTGTCACCGGCTTCTATTCGACGAGCGATCTCTTCAATCGCTGCTGGCTGGTCGCCCGCGGGCTCATACGGTGCCTGCACGTGAAAGGGGGCTACCCGGCGCTGGAGCTCTGTCACGGGCCGGGTCATGGAGCCACGCTACGGGACAACACCGACACGGGCTCAACGTCGCTTCTGGAGTTCCACCCAGAGCGCATCGACCTGCCGGGCCGTGTCCTCGACAGAGCCGGAATTGTCGATGACGACGTCGGCGAAGGCCAGTCGATCCTGACGAGACACCTGTGCTGCCATTCGACGCTCGACATCCTCAGCTGTGAGCCCGCGTAGCCCCACCGCGCGATCAAGCTGAGTTGTCTCAGGAACGTCGACAACCACGACAACGTCCACCACATCGTGCTGGCCGGTCTCGACGAGAAGCGGCATATCGTGGATCACGATCGCATCGGGACCCGCGAGGTCCACCAGTCTCGCCGTTTCGGCCTTGATGGCAGGGTGCATGATCTCGTTCAGTTTTTTTGTGGCTTCCGGGTCGCCGAAGGCAACGCGCGCCAGCTCTCCACGGTTCAGGGTGCCGTCTGCACGCAAGATCCCATCGCCGAATTCAGCGACTAACTCCGCAAGTGCCGGTTGGCCAGGTTCTACGACTTGACGAGAGATGGCGTCTGCATCAATGACAGTGGCGCCGTGCTCGCTGAGCAACGACGCCACTGTCGACTTCCCTGATCCAATCCCGCCTGTGAGGCCGACGCGCAACATGACGTCAGCCTAGGCGGGCAACTACTCGCCGGTGAGCTTGTCGCGCAGCGCCTGCAGGGCCTCGTCGGATGCGAGTGAACCCTCGACGGATGTCGACTCAGATGAGTACGACGACACACCCTCGCCCGACTCCACGGCCGCGGCCTGGTCAGCGACCCGAGCCTCGTCTACCTGCTTGCGGTGAGCCTCCCAGCGGGCATGGGCGTCGGCGTACTGCTTCTCCCACTCGGCACGCTGACCCTCAGATCCGGCCTTCCATTCGCCCGTCTCGGGATCGAACCCGTCCGGACCGATGTAGTCGCCGGCCTCGTTGAACGCGGGTGCCATGCCGTACAGGTAGGGATCGAACTCCTCGCCCGTGATGACGTCTCCGGAATCGTTGGCCTGCTTGAGCGACAGGCTGATGCGACGACGCTCGAGGTCGATGTCGATGACTCGAACGTAAATATCGTCGTTGACCTGGACGATCTGCTCGGGCAACTCGATGTGGCGCTCGGCCAGCTCGGAGATGTGCACCAGACCCTCGATGCCATCCTCCACGCGCACGAACGCACCGAACGGCACGAGCTTGGTGACCTTGCCGGGCACGACCTGCCCGATCTGGTGGGTACGGGCGAAGTGCTGCCACGGGTCTTCCTGCGTGGACTTCAACGACAAGGAGACACGCTCGCGGTCCATGTCGACGTCGAGAACCTCGACGGTGACTTCCTGGCCCACCTCAACAACCTCGGACGGATGGTCGATGTGCTTCCACGAAAGTTCGGATACGTGCACGAGACCGTCGACGCCACCAAGGTCGACGAAAGCGCCGAAGTTGACGATCGATGACACAACACCGTTGCGGATCTGGCCCTTCTGGAGCTGGGTCAGGAAGGTCTGACGGACAGCACTCTGGGTCTGCTCCAGCCATGCGCGGCGCGACAGAACCACGTTGTTGCGGTTCTTGTCGAGCTCGATGATCTTCGCCTCGAGGGTCTTTCCGACGTACGGCAGGAGATCGCGGACACGACGCATCTCGACCAGCGATGCCGGCAGGAAGCCGCGCAGGCCGATGTCAATGATGAGCCCACCCTTGACGACCTCGATGACCTGGCCTTCGACCATGCCATCTTGCTCCTTGATGCGCTCGATGGTGCCCCACGCACGCTCGTACTGTGCGCGCTTCTTCGACAGGATCAGCCGGCCTTCCTTGTCTTCCTTGGTGAGGACAAGGGCCTCAACGTGGTCACCCACGGAGACAACCTGGCTTGGATCGACATCGTGCTTGATGCTGAGTTCACGGGAGGGAATGACACCCTCGGTCTTGTAGCCGATGTCGAGAAGAACCTCATCGCGATCGACCTTGACGATGATGCCTTCGACGATGTCGCCGTCGTTGAAGTACTTGATGGTGGAGTCAATGGCCGCGAGGAAGTCCTCTACGGAGCCGATGTCGTTGATCGCGACCTGGGCGGACGTGGTGGTAGGAGTGGACATGTGTAGTAGGGAACCTTTGATTGTGGGAACTTCCCGCGAGTGCGAGGAGCCCGCCAAGGCTACGGCCTAGGGCATCAGCCACCAAATCCACCCAAACGGGTTATTTAGGCAGCTTTGCCTAACTGTCCGCACCAACGTCCCCGGACAACAGACGCTGGTCAACGCTCGAGAACGTGTAGCTGACCTCATCTGCCCCGCGGCGCAGAATCCAGATCATGTCGAAGCGGTCATCCGGCCACTCGTCCGGCACCTGGTCGGGGTTGGCTATGGGGAAACCCCGCACGAAGTGCGCGAGCGAACCGTGGTGCCAGACGACAAAGGTGTCTCTTCGTTGACCGAGGATGTCTTGGCGAGCCGCGGCCTCGCTTCCATGGCCGTGGGTGCCCTCGACGTCGACGCGCACCCGACTGCCCAAAGGCATGGCCGTGTCCATCTCCCGTCGACTCTTGGCATTTCTCGACGGGGCGGTGGCCACGATCCGCTCCGGACGCACCAAGTGGGGGTGCGAGCCCATGGGCGCATGGGCAAGAAGCGCCGCCAGAGCTCCCGCCCGAGTCCAGCCTCGAACAGACAGGGAGTGCTTGTCCGTCTCACCACGATCGTTGATGCCATGTGGCGGGCCGGAATCCCCGGGCTTCTCCCCGTGACGCGCAAACATCACCACCAAGGGGGCTTGAGCGGGATCAAAGGCGTCCACTAGTGCGCTGCCTCATGCCACGAGGCCCCCACGCCTACGGATACGTCCAACGGCACCGACAGGACCGCGGCCGCGCCCATGGCCTTCCGCACGAGTGACTCAAGGGCGTCACGCTCCCCCGGAGCCACCTCCAACACCAACTCATCGTGTACTTGCAGGAGCAGGCGGCTTGCCATTTTTTGACGTCGGATTTCGGAGTCAACCTCAAGCATGGAGACCTTGACGATGTCGGCCGCAGTGCCCTGAATTGGCGCATTGAGGGCCATGCGCTCGGCCATCTCGCGGCGTTGACGATTGTCACTCGTGAGGTCGGGCAAGTAGCGCCGGCGTCCCAACATGGTCGACGTGTACCCGTGAGCACGTGCCCGTTCGACAACCTCGCCGAGATAGTCGCGCACGCCGCCGAAGCGCGTGAAGTAGTCGTCCATCAGGCGCCGGGCTTCATCGGGCGAGATACCCAACTGTTGAGACAGCCCGTACGGCGAGAGCCCATACGCCAGTCCGTAGGACATCGCCTTAATGCGGCGACGCATTTCCGCATCGACCTGCTCTCGAGCCACACCGAAAACCTTGCTCGCCACCGTCGTGTGTAGATCCTCACCACTGCGAAACGCCGCGATGAGACCCTCGTCCTCAGACAGGTGCGCCATGATCCGCATCTCGATCTGGCTGTAGTCGGCTGTCATGAGCGACTCATAGCCCGAGCCCACGACGAAGCACTCTCGAATACGTCGGCCCGCCTCAGTTCGCACCGGAATGTTCTGCAGATTGGGATCGGTACTACTGAGCCGGCCCGTCGCCGCAACCATTTGATTGAACGTGGTGTGGATTCGTCCTGCATGGTCTACGAGCGGCAACAGCCCATCAACGGTTTGCCGAAGCTTGGAACGATCGCGCCACGCGAGCAGCTGCTCCAAAAGCGGGTCACCTGTGGTGACGAACAACTGCTGCAGCGCCTCCGCGTCCGTCGTGTACCCGGTCTTGATCTTCTTGGTCTTCGGCAACCCCCGTTCGCCGAACAAGATCTCCTGCAGTTGCTTAGGGGAACCGAGGTTGAATGACCTACCGACGAGCTCATGCGCCTGCTCCTCCGCTTGGCGCATGGATTCCGCGAACTCCGCAGACAGCCCGCGCAACTTCGAAGTATCAGCGGCGATACCGGCATGCTCCATCGCTGCAAGCACCGCAACCAAGGGGATCTCGACCTGTTCGAGCAATGCGGCTTCACCCTTGGCCACGAGCCGTGGCTCTAACAGATCCACCAGGTCCCGGACAGCGACCGCGGCCGAGGCGAGTTCGGCATCACCCGCGTCATCGCCGAATTCGAGCATGCCGTCTGCTGCCCCCGAGACCTGCTCGCGGCCCAACACGCGCTGCGTCACATCGGTGAGTGTGAAACTGCGATCGCCGGGCGAATCGAGGTAGGCGGCTAGCGCGGTGTCAAAGCGCAGGCCTGCGAGCGGCGCACCCTGAGAGACAAGTGCAAGAGCAGGACCTTTGGCGTCATGTATCTCCTTGGCCTGCCGGGGATCGGCAAGCCACGCGAGGACCTCGGGCCCCGGCGACAGCACGCCTACGTCCCCCTGCGCGCCCACCGCAGCCACGCGAGTGAGGTCACCAGTGCCGGCGCCCCAATGGCCCCGTATTGCCACGGCGACCGGACCAGTCTGCGCGGTCAACCATGACGGTTCGACGACAGACCATGCAATGTCGGGCTCAGCGGCGCTCGAACTCTCCCGCTCACCATCGTCTGTGCCGCCCATCGGGCGCACCTTGGCAAGACGTTCGCGAAGTGCCGTGAACTGCAGGGTGTCGAACAACTGATTTACGCGGGCGTTGTCCCACGGACCCAGAGCACATTGCGACAGGTCGATATCCAGTGGAACGTCGTCGACCAGGCGAGTCAGGTGACTGTTGATGAGCACCTGAGGCACGCTCGCCCGAAGGGCGTCGCCCACCTTGCCCCCTACCTCATCGACATGGTCAATGAGGCCGGCCAAGGAACCGAACTCCGTGATCCATTTCGTGGCCGTCTTCTCCCCCACGCCGGGGATGCCCGGGAGGTTGTCGCTCGGATCTCCCCGCAGCGCGGCAAAGTCCGGGTACTGAGCAGGTGTGAGTCCGTACTTCTCCTCGACCGCCGCGGGGGTCATTCGAGCCAGGTCGCTGACGCCCTTGCGGGGGTAGAGCACCGTGACGGATTCGTCTACCAGTTGAAATGAGTCGCGGTCACCGGTAACGATGTCGACGCTCATAAGCTCCTGACGAGCCCTACGAGCCAACGTTGCAATGACATCGTCGGCTTCGTAGCCCTCGACTCCGACCACGGTGATGTGAAGAGCCTGAAGCACTTCACGAATGAGATCAATCTGGGGCGCGAACTCGGGTGGCGACTTGGCTCGGGTGGCCTTGTACTCCGGAAACGCCTGCAGACGGAATGTAGCCTTGCTGATATCGAACGCCACGACGACATGCGTGGGCTTCTCATCACGCAGGACGTTGATGAGCATCGACGTGAATCCAAAGACCGCATTGGTGGGTTGACCGGTGGTGGTGCTGAAGTTCTCGACCGGCAGCGCATAAAAGGCTCGATAGGCCAGCGAGTGCCCATCCAGAAGAAGAAGGCGCGACTCGGACACCCAACGATCCTAGGCGCCCTATCGTGGGACTGTGGATCTTGACTTGATGCAGGCCTATACGGGTGCGCTCGCCGACAAGATGGGCATCGTCCTTACCGAGGCCAATATCGATCGCGTATGCGCATCTATGCCGGTCGAGGGCAACACGCAGCCTTTCGGCCTGCTGCACGGAGGAGCCAACGGTGTCTTGGCGGAGTCCGTCGGATCCATTCATTCCGCCATCCGTGCTGGCGCAGGGGTGTCCATCGTGGGGCTAGATCTCTCGTGCACACATCACCGCGGCGTGACCTCGGGATCGGTTCACGCCACATCGACCATCCTGTCGGCCGGTCGCACAATCTCGTCCACGCAGATCCACATCGTCGACGATGCCGGCAGGCCGGTGTGCACTGCCCGTCTCACCTGCCTCCTGCGGCCCCTCACGACCTAGCCACATGTCAGTCAGGTTTCAGCCCCGCCGGAACCACGCATAGATGGGTCCATCGGCGTTATGCTCCCGGGCAATAACGCGGCGACGCCGTGACTCACCCGAAAGGAGCCCTGTGCGCCGACTTGCCGCCGTCACGGGCGCACTTGTGGTGGGCTTCCTGGCTCTGCTCCTCCTTGCGCCGCAGGCCAGCGCGGCCGACACGGGGTACTCCATCGGTGGACGTCTGAACAACCAGGTTGGGACCCAGAAAGTTCCCGTCCCGGGAGTCATCGTCAACGTGACAGGAGCCGGCTTCACAGGATCAGGTACGAGCGCTGCCGATGGGTCGTGGCGGGTGGATGTCCCCGCCGAGGGCGAATATGACGTCACCCTTGACCAGGCCTCATTGCCGTCGGGCATTGCCCTCACCGATCCCTCCCGTGGGACCATTCACACCACGGTCAAATCCCCAGCGGTCAACCGCACGGTGATCTTCCCGTTGGGCGAGAACACCCAAAAGACGACAAGCCAGTGGACGCAAGTAGCGCAGCTCACGGTCGAAGGTGTGCGCTTTGGGCTCCTCATCGCTCTCGGCGCAGTGGGCCTGTCGCTCATCTACGGCACCACCGGCCTCACCAACTTCGCCCACGGCGAGATGCTGACGTTCGGCGCACTCATGACGTGGGTCGCCAATGTGACCCTCCATATTCCATTTCTGCTTGCGGCCATCATTGGGCTGGGACTGTCGGCGGGCTTTGGCTGGTTACAGAACACTGCTCTATGGCGCCCGTTGCGCAAACGGGGTACCGGCCTGCTGGCCATGATGATCGTGTCCATCGGCTTAGCCATGTTGCTGCGCAATGTCTTCCTCTTCTTCTATGGAGGCGACAAGAACGCCTACGCGGATTTCTCCGGCCTGGCCGGAATTCCCATTGGCCCCGTGTCCCTCACACCCACGGACCTCGTGTCCATGGCAATCGCCATCGTCGCCCTGGCCCTCGTGGTGATCGCGGTTCAAAGGACCCGGCTTGGCAAGGCGACGCGCGCGGTGGCGGATAACCCGGCGCTTGCGTCCAGCGCCGGCATCAAGGTGGAAGGCGTTATCCAGAGCGTGTGGATTGTCGGGGCGCTGATGGCGGGCCTGTCAGGCATCCTGCTCGGCTTCAATCAGCAGGTCTCGTATCTCATGGGCTTCCAGGTTCTCCTGCTGATCTTCGCGGCCGTCACCCTGGGTGGTCTCGGCACCATCTGGGGAGCCATCGTTGGCTCTCTTGTCGTGGGCTTGTTCCTGCAGCTCACCACCTTGATCATTCCGCCTGAGCTCAAAAATGTCGGCGCGCTCCTCGTACTGATCGTGATCCTGCTGGTGCGGCCCTACGGCCTTCTGGGCCGCAGCGAGCGAGTGGGATAGGGGCGGACGCTATGGACTGGGGATACATCTTTTCCGTGACGCTGCAATCGGCGTTCGGTATCGAAGCGATCGTGTTTGGCCTGATGGCGATCGGCCTGAACCTGCACTTCGGCTACACCGGCCTACTCAATTTCGGCCAGTCAGCATTCCTCGCCGTGGCCGCGTACTCCCTCGCGGTGCTGGTGAGCGACCTGGGCTTTAGCTTCTGGGTCGGTATCGTCGTGGGACTGGCCATGGCTGTCGTGCTGGCACTTCTGCTCGGAATCCCGACGTTGCGCCTGCGTGCCGACTATCTCGCGATCGTCACCATCGCAGCGGCTGAGATCGTGCGCCTCCTCGTGCGCTCGGTGGCGCTCAAGGACATCTTCGGTGGCTCAGATGGCCTGCGAGACTTCAGTGCCGGTTTCTACGCCATGAATCCCATCCCGGTGGGCATGTACTCGATCGGGCCCGTGTCCCTCAACGAGGACAAGGTCTTCGTCCTGATCGTCGGGTGGGCTCTGGTCGTGCTCGCTCTCCTCATTGTGTGGATGCTGGTGCGCTCACCATGGGGTCGCATTCTCAAGGGCATCCGTGAGGACGAAGATGCCGTCCGCAGCCTTGGCAAGAATGTCTACCTCGTCAAGATGCAGTCGCTCATCATCGGTGGCGTCCTTGGCTGCCTGGGCGGTTTCATCTACGCGTTGGGCTACCAGAACATCGGGCCGGACTTCTTCGGCACTGACACGACCTTCTTTGCGTACGCCATCTTGATCCTCGGCGGCGCGGCACGGGTCCTGGGCCCCTTGCTGGGCACCATCGTGTTCTGGGCCCTCATTCAGGGCACGGACGTGCTTCTGCGATCGGGAATCGATGCAGGGTTCCCTTTGGTGGCCTGGATGTCTGGGTCGCAGGCTGCGGTTGTGCGCTACATCATCGTCGGCGCTGGCCTCATGCTTTTGATGATCTTCCGTCCGCAAGGCATTCTCGGCGATCGCAAGGAGTTGGCTCTCGATGCCCGATAGCGCCCCTGCACTAGGTCCCCGTGCCTTGGCTGCCCGTCAGGCTCTGGCCGACGTTCCGCATCTGCCCGGGGCCCGCAAGCCCGACCCCATCGTCATAGCTGACACCGTCGTTCGCCGCTTCGGTGGCCTTACCGCGGTAGATGTTGAGCATGTTGAATTGCAACGCGGGGCTATCACCGCCCTGATCGGACCAAACGGGGCCGGCAAGACCACGTTCTTCAATCTGCTCACCGGCTTTGATCAGCCCGACGAAGGCGACTGGTCCTTCGACGGCACCAGTCTTAAAGGGATGCCGTCCTACAAGGTCGCGAGAGCCGGCATGGTGCGCACCTTCCAGCTCACCAAGGCTCTGTCCAAGATGCGGGTCATCGACAACATGCGTTTGGGTGCGGGCCACCAAAAGGGGGAACGACTGGTTAACGCCATGTTCCCGTTCACCTGGAGGTCGCAAGAAAATTCCATCACCACCCGCGCGGACCAACTTCTGGCCAGATTCAATCTCGATGCAAAGCGCGAGGACTTCGCTGGGTCACTCTCTGGTGGCCAACGAAAACTGCTCGAGATGGCGCGAGCGCTCATGTCGGATCCCCGGATGTTGATGCTCGACGAACCGATGGCGGGCGTCAACCCCGCACTCACACAGGCACTCCTGGGACACGTCACCAGCCTTCGCGAAGACGGTATGACCGTGCTGTTTGTCGAACACGACATGGATGCTGTTCGCCATATCGCCGACTGGGTCATTGTCATGGCCCAGGGCCGCATCATCGCCGAAGGCCCTCCCGACAGTGTCATGCACAACGATGCGGTAGTGGACGCCTACCTCGGTGGTCACCATGACCAAGCGCTCACCACTTCCGGTGTGTCCTTCACCGAGGAGGCGGCGCCGTGAGCGAGATGCTGCCGGGCGACGCCCAGCAATACGTGAGTCCGCAGGCGCGCGAAGCGGCCCTTGATCTCGAGGCCGGTCAAGCCGCACGTCCAACCGCATTGACTGGCTCGGAGATTCGCAATCGCAATGAGCATGTCGATGGAGCCAAGGATGCTCTGGTCGTCGCTGACAACCTCATCGCCGGATACATCCCCGGGGTCAACATCCTCAACGGGGCCGACCTCTACGCGAAGTCCGGCGAACTCGTCGGGATCATCGGACCCAACGGCGCCGGTAAGTCGACACTTCTCAAGGCCCTGTTCGGCCTGGTGAAGGTTCGTGAGGGTCGGGTAACGCTTGGCGACCAGGACATCACCAACGTGCGAGCGGACGAACTGGTATCTCTAGGAATCGGTTTTGTGCCGCAAACCAACAACGTCTTCCCTTCTCTCACCATTCAAGAAAACCTCGAGATGGGCTGCTATCAGCGACCCAAGCTGTTTCAACAGCGCTTCGCGTTTGTGACCGAGCTATTCCCCACGCTCGGCACGCGGCGAGCTCAACGGGCTGGCTCGCTCTCCGGAGGTGAGCGTCAGATGGTCGCCATGGGCCGAGCGTTGATGATGGATCCGTCGGTTCTCTTGCTCGATGAGCCCTCGGCCGGCTTGTCGCCTGCCCTCCAAGACGAAGTCTTCGTGCGCGTCCGCGAGATCAATGCCACCGGCGTCACGGTCATCATGGTTGAGCAGAATGCCCGGCGCTGCCTGCAGATCTGTGATCGCGGCTACGTGCTGGACCAAGGACGCAACGCTTACACCGGCACCGGTCGCGCGTTGGCCACCGACCCCAAGGTCATCCAGCTGTACCTCGGCACGCTCGCCAAGGCTTAACGTGCGCGTGATGGGCGCACTCGCGGCGCCCGCGCTCGCCTTGGTTCTGATCGGCTCGGGATTCACCATGAGCGCTGCCGCTCATGCCGCAACAACCAATGACATTGAGCCGCCTCCCTCCCCCATCGCCTCAGTTCTCCCTAGCGTGACACCCAGTGCCCTACCCAGCACCACCCCAACGCCCAGCCCCGTGACGCCATCACGCCCGGCCGACAAGCGCGTGTACGCCATTGGTGACTCAGTCATGCTCGGGGCGAAATCCTGTCTGGAGAAGTTGGGTTACACGGTCGATGCACAAGGCTCACGGCGAGCAAGCGCTGTTGCCATGGAGCTCGGCCTCAGACACACCAAACTGCCTCGACGTGTTGTCGTTCACACGGGAACCAACGGCGGTGCCACCGTCGCAGACTTCGAGCGCATTGTGCGGGCTATCGGGCCTGGACATGAGATCGTCTTGATCACTGTGCAACTTCCCGATCACAGTAAGTATTCGTACGAAGATCGAACCAATCAGGCGATCGCGACTGTTGCCAAGCGCTTTCCGTTCGTACACGTCGCGGACTGGAATTCTATGTCCGACGAACGTTCAGGCCTGACGTACGGAGACGGGATCCATCTCCCGCCAGCAGGATGCCGGGCGTTCTCGTCCGTCGTTGCATCAGCACTTCGCAATACCTAGCCACTCACCTGCCACTCGCCTGCCACCCACCTGTCACTCATCTGCCCATGTGGCGCCTTAGATCAGGGCCGTTCAGCTCATCACCGTCACGCATCCGCCACCTATCCAGATGGCATCCGAATCGGATGTCACGTGAACGCGACCTGCACGGCCCAGCACTGTCCCCTGGGCCGCCATATAGCTCGCTGGGAGCCGTCCGGTGCCGATGAGCCACTGGGCTAGGGCAGCATTCAAACTTCCCGTTACCGGGTCCTCGGCCAGCCCTGAGTTGCCCGGGAAGAACGCGCGAACCTCAACGTCAGCGCCAGACCCCGATGGATGGAGCCCCACGAGTCCCACATCAAGACCGGCCAGGAGTGCCGGGTCGGGTTGAACCGCCAACACGGTCTTTGCATCACGAAGAAGTAATGCCTGCCAGCCCGGTCCGTTGTCGCACCACGAATGGTCGAGCACGTCCTCCGCTTCCAGACCCAGGCCACGTATGAGCCGTGTCAGGGATTCCGAATCCAGTGGTCCGCTGCGGCGAAGCGGTGGTGCGGCGAACGAGAGCAGGCTCTCCTTTGCATCTCGTGCGATTCGCACGAGTCCCACGCCGCATTCCTGCACGATGTAGTCGCCCCGGGCAATTCCACCCGCTTCGAGCCAGGCGTGACAGGTTCCCAGCGTGGGATGCCCTGCAAATGGCAGTTCACGTCCCGGGCAGAAGATTCTGACCGCGTAGTCGGCCTCCGGGTGCGTCGGCGGGACCACGAAGGTCGCCTCGGACAAATTTGTCCACGCGGTGAATGCCAACATGTCTTCGGTACTGAGCCCCTCGCTGTCGAGAACAACAGCAACGGGGTTGCCGAGCAACGGCTCGAGGGTGAACACATCGACCTGTCTGAAACGACGCAGCATGTGAGCACGCTATCCGCTCACTGGACAAGAAAGTGGGGGCCGTCCCGAAGGACGACCCCCACCGTGTGCTGCTGAAATCAGCTGGCTGCGTTCGGGCCGATGCCCTGCTTGACCAGCTCTTGGATGACCTGAGCGGACTCATCGAAGCCGATGAGCACGATGGCATCCGGACCCGCCGCCTTGACCTTGGCAACATCTGCCGAGAAGTCAGTCGCCTTGGGGTCGTACACGACGTTGGCCACAACCTGGCCGCCGCCCTCGGTGATCGCCTTGGTCACGTTGGCGTTGAGCCCGTCACCGTATGCGTCCTGCAGCGACATGATGGCCACCTTGGAGTGACCGTCCTGCAGGAGCAGGCTGCCCAGGAACTGGCCCTGAAGCACGTCCGACGGAGCGGTGCGCCAGTAGAGGCCGCGATCCTTGGCGGTCGTGAGAGTCGGTGATGTGTTGGCCGGCGAGATCATGAGCACACCGTTGCTGGTGACCAGATCGAGCACGTTCAACGTCACTGACGACGACGCTGCGCCAATGAGCACGTCAATGTTCTTCGGCAGGAGACGGTTGACCGTCTGGGTTGCCGTGTTGGTCGACGAGTCGCCCGAGTCGCCCTCTTCGAGGACAACCTTCTTGAAGCCGGGGATGCCGCCAGCAGCATTGATGTCATTGACAGCCAGCTTGACCGCGTCAACCTCGGGTGGCCCGAGGAATGCGAGCGAACCGGTGACCGGCAGGAGCGTGCCCACGGTGAAGACACCGTCGTTCGCGCCCTTCTGCGGCTTGCCCTCGATGGCATTGGCCTCACCCTCCGGGGTGATGGTGCCCTTGTTGAACTGAACGGTGTCGATCAGCTTGTTGTCAGCGCCGTAGGTGTAGACGCCGATCGTCGCCGATGTGGGGTCGCCCGCGTCCCAGAACTGGATGAGACCCGACTTGCCGTTGTAGTGGATCTTCTTGCCGGCCTTGATCATGTCAAGGCACTCCGTGTAGGACGTGCAGTTGTCAGGGCCGTTGGTGATGGCCACGAGCTGCTTGGCCATGTCAACGCCAGCGTCTGACTTCGCCTGTGCTGCCGCAAGAGCGGCCACAATGACGGCGTCGTATGCCTCAGGTGCGTACGAGAAGTCCTGCAACTCAGGATCCAGCGCTGACAGCGCCGCCTTGAAATCGCCAGTCTGCTCAGCGCCCGGGATGGTTCCCTTGACGCCTGCGAGGGTGCCGGGCGGCAGCTTGTCGCCGAGGGCATTACCTGTGTTGCCGTCAACCAGGTACAGCGGAACGCCGGCAGCGGGAGCCTCCGAGGCAGGCGCCTCAGATGCTGCTGCTGACGCCGCGTCGCTCGCCGGTGCAGCGCTCGAGGAGGCATCACTTGCTGAGCTGCTGCAAGCAGCCAACGCAAGCGAAGCCACACCGAGCACAGCGGCCGACTTGAGAGCCGTAGTGCGCTTCATGCAGTCTCCTTCACATCAGACGGCGGACGCCGTCGTCCGGTCACCTTAAGCGATAAGTGGTTACGCGCGGGTAACAAGAGGCCGCAACGTTTGCGCATCGTGACCGCGCTGTGACCTCCCACGGCCCTAGTGCGGACCAGACTCCGCCGCAACTCCCTCGGCAGCTCCCTCGGCTACTACCAGCGCGGCTACCTCCGCGAGCGTCAACCGCCGATCCATCGCTGCCTTACGCAACGACACGAAGGCCTCGGATTCCGACATCCCTTGGGCCTGCAGCAGCCTCTTTGCTTGGTCGACCCGGTCACGGTCCTGAGCCCGCTGCCGCAGAACACGTACCGACTCCTCCAGCCCTAGGAGCTGCTCCCATCGGGCGACAGCCACCTCAATCGCTGGCCCGAGGTCGGCGCGTCCCCAGGGCTTGACGAGGTAGCCGTGGACGCCCGCCGCCGTGGCGCGCTCGACGGTGTCGCGCTGGCTGAAGGCGGTCACCATGACCACGGCAGCCAAGCGCTCCCCATCGATCTCCTCCGCAGCGGACAGGCCATCGCGGCGCGGCATGGCTACGTCGAGAAGGACGACATCAGGGCGCAGGGCACGGACGAGGTCGACCGCAGCCTGTCCGTCCGCCGCTTCTCCCACGACGTCGTACCCCTCTTCGCGAAGGACCTCCACGAGATCCATGCGGATGAGGGCCTCGTCTTCGGCGACGACCACGGTCCGAGGGGCTGCCATGTGGATCAGCCTAAGGTGACGCGACTACCCTTCTCTTCGCGCCCCGGTACCCCAACCGGCAGAGGGAGCCGACTCAAACTCGGTCCAGTGTGAGTTCAAATCTCACCCGGGGCACCACTCACCCTTACGTTCGCGATTGTGCGGGTGACTAGTCGGGAGCGGATTTCGTTGCCGGATCCGGCACCACCGCCAGCCGTGGCTTCATCTCCAGAACTCGACCCAACAAGCCATTCACAAAGGCAGCTGACTCGTCTGTCGACAGATCCACGGCCAAGGCAACGGCTTCAGAGACAGCCACCGCATCCGGGATGTCGTCACGCCACAAGATCTCGTAGACACCGATGCGAAGGATTCCACGATCGACCGACGGCATGCGCTCCAACGTCCACCCGAGGGAGTAACTGCTCAGCAGATCATCTATCTCCGCTTGGTGACGCGTGACGCCGTTGACAAGATCCACCGTGTACTCGTTGAGCGCGCCCTCATTTTGAACCGATCGCAGTTCAATTGCAGATGCCATGGCATCTTCGACCGGTACGGCTCTCAGGTCGGCGGCGTAAATAATGTCGAGCGCGCGCTTTCGGGCCTTGCTGCGGGCAGACACCGGTCAGTCGTTAACGCGGCCGAGGTATGAACCATCGCGTGTATCGACCCGCACCTTGGTGTCCGACTCAAGGAACAGAGGTACCTGAATTTCGGCACCTGTCTCTAATGTGGCCGGCTTGGTTCCACCGGTCGAGCGATCCCCCTGAAGTCCGGGTTCGGTGTAGGTGACCATGAGCTCCACCGAAGCAGGAAGCTCGACGTAGAGGGGGACGCCGTCATGCAGAGCGACTGTGGCGTTCTGATTCTCGAGCAGGTACTTGGACGAATCGCCCACGACAACATCGGGGACCGGCGTCTGGTCATATGACACCACATCCATGAAGACCCAGTCATCGCCGTCGCGGTAGAGGTACTGCATCTCGCGACGGTCGACATTGGCCGTCTCAACTTTGATACCCGCGTTGAAGGTCTTGTCCACAACCTTTCCCGTCAGCACATTCTTGAGCTTGGTGCGCACGAATGCGCCTCCCTTGCCCGGCTTGACGTGCTGGAACTCGACTACGGTCCACAGAGCTCCGTCAATATTGAGGACGAGGCCGTTCTTGAGGTCATTGGTCGTTGCCACGAGATCTCCTGGGTCAGGCCCCCACGACCTCAAGTGCTCGCGAAGCCTCCGTGAGGACGCGCGCACCCGATTCCGTGATGGCCAGGGTGTCTTCGATACGAACACCGCCCTGACCCGGTAGGTATGCGCCGGGCTCGACGGTGATCGTCATGCCGGCCGTGATGCTACCCGGCGTGCGCGGGCCTAGGAACGGTGCCTCATGGATCTGGAGGCCAACGCCGTGCCCAAGCCCATGCGTGAAGCGATCACCGAGCCCGTCTGACCTGAGACTGTCCCGCGCAACCGCGTCAAGTGCCATCAACTCAATCCCCACCACCAAGGCCTCGCGCGCAGCCCTCTGGGCACGCTCGACAGCGGCATGCAGCTCAACCTGCCAAGGCTCAGGTTCTTGTCCGACGATGAAGGTTCGCGTCATATCCGCGTGATAGCCATCCACCAAGGCGCCGCAGTCGATCACCAGCAGATCCCCGCTCGCCAGAGGCGTGCGATCTGGTCGGTGATGGGGAACGGCCGAGTGTGGCCCCGCGCTCACGATGGTCTCGAACGATCGGTCTTCCGCACCCCCTTCGCCAAACAACTGCTCGAGGCGACGGGCCAGGGCCACTTCGGTCATACCTACACGAATCTCGGTCGCCAGGACCGCCAATGCTCCTGCGGTGATGTCGCACGCCTTGGTGATTGCCGCAAGCTCCGAATCGTCCTTAACCGAACGGAGTGCCTCAACCGATCCCGCGTCCAGAAGCAGACCGGGATCGGTGTCTTCACACTGGCGCAGATGCGCAGCCGTCATAGTGGCGTCGGCAATGAGTGACCGTCCGGCAAGATTTTTCAGCACCGCGGTCAGGGTGTCCCGATCGATCACCACCCGCAGGTTTGGAGCTTCGTATGCCACTTGATCGACATACCGACCGTCGGTGCCCAACAGCTCCTCTCCCCCACCCAAGGCAAGGACGGCATTGCTGCCGCTGAACCCCGTCAGATAGCGAATGTTGGCAAGTGACGTCGTGACGAAAACCCGATCTGGCGCGAGGGAGTCCCGCAGCCTGTCTCGGCGTCGCGCGTGAAGGCTCATGCCGCCAGGCGAGAGGCGACCGCGCGGATCCCCAGAAGGTACGAATCCAGCCCGAAGCCCGTGATGGTCCCTGTGACGACCCCGGACACCACCGAGGTGTGACGAAACTCCTCGCGAGCGGCAGGGTTGGACAGGTGTACTTCCACCACCGGTCCGGACACGATGGCGCAGGCATCTCGCAAGGCATAGGAGTAGTGCGTGAAGGCAGCTGGATTGATGACGACGCCGGCTCCCTCATCCTGCGCCCGGTGCAACCACGAGATGAGTTCGGCCTCATCATTTGTCTGCAGCACAGTGCAGGAGTGCCCAAGGTCACGGGCTAGTGCAGTGCAGGATTCCGCGATCTGATCGAGGGTCAAGGTGCCGTAGATATCGGGCTCACGTGTGCCGAGCCGATTGAGGTTCGGTCCGTTGAGGACGTAGACGTGCGCCATAGCAGTGAACTCTACGCGGCTGATCAGTCGCTCACGGCGTCACACGCGGCCAGAAGTAAGTCCGGGTCGGGGCCATCCAACGCCACGGGATGCCCGATCCCGGCCAACACGATGAATCGCAGCAAGGAGCCGCGAGCCTTCTTGTCGATGGCCATCGCCGCGTGCAGCTCGGGCCATCGCCCACTGCGGTACGAGGTGGGCAAACCCAGCAGTTCCAGCACATGGCGATGTCGCGCCACGCCGGCCTCGTCCAAACGTCCCGTCAGTCGGGCCAACTCCGCCACGTAGACCATTCCCACCGCGACGGCGTCACCGTGACGCCAGGAATAGCCCTCCACCCGCTCGATGGCATGCCCAAAGGTGTGTCCGTAGTTCAAGATCTCGCGGCCGATGGCTGCCGATTCGCGGAAATCAGCCGACACCACATCGGCCTTGACCTGAATCGCACGCCGAGCAAGATCAACCAAGAGGTCACTGGCGGGATCTGTGGCGGCCAACGGGTCACGCTCAACATCGTCGAGAATCGTGACATCCCGAACGAAACCGATCTTGACGATTTCCGCCATGCCCGCAACAAGGTCTAACCGCGGGAGAGTCGCAAGAGCAGTGACATCACAGAGCACCCCTGCCGGACTCCAGAAAGCCCCGACCAGGTTTTTGCCCGCGCTGGTATTAATGCCAGTTTTGCCACCGACAGCAGCATCCACCATCCCGAGGAGTGTGGTGGGCATCTGGATCACACGGATGCCCCGCAGCCACGTCGCCGCGACAAATCCCGCTAGATCAGTGGTAGCTCCTCCACCCAGACCGATGATCACATCGTTGCGGGTGAAGCCGGCTGCTCCTAGGCGTTCCCAACACATCGACAGCACATCGACTGTTTTCGCACTTTCAGCATCGGGGACCACCAGATCCAGAACTGACATGTGAGCGTCTTCAATTGATGCCGCCAATTCTGCGGCGCGCCCCACGAGAGCTTGCGGGTGAATGACAGCCACCCGTGTAGCGCCCGCCAGCATGGGAACGACATGTGAAAAAAGGTCGTGACCGATGACCACCTCGTAGTCGCGCTCGGCACGTACGTCAATCCGCACCTCGCTCATGTGTTCGCCTTGAGGCCATCGAGGATTTCCGTCGCAATGTCACCGGGGGTCCGCTGAGTCGTGTCGACGCGAACCGTGGCAACGTCGGCGTAGAAGTTCGCACGCTCGTCCATCAGTTTGCCCATCGTCTGCCGGACATTGCCGAGCAGGAGTGGGCGTGCAGTGTTGAGCCCTACGCGCGCGACTGCGTCAGACAAATCGACCTGCAGCCAAACCACGTAGTGATCGTGCAGTCGTTCGCGCGTGCGCTCATCCAAGACCGCGCCACCACCCAGAGCCACAATGCCCGAGGAGGTCTCAAGCGCCTTCGCGACCGCGTCAACTTCGCGCGCACGAAAGGCTTGTTCACCTTCGGTCACGAAGATGTCCGCAATGCTCATTCCAGCTTCCGCTTCGATGCGCTGATCGGTGTCGACGACCGAGCAGCCCAGCGGTCCGGCCAGTGCTCGTGCGATGGTTGATTTTCCCGCGCCCGGCGGCCCCACGAGCACGACTACGGGGGACATCAGCGAATCGCCAAGGCATCCAGGTAGCCGGCGATGTTGCGTCGGGTTTCCGCGACGCTGTCGCCACCGAACTTCTCCAGCACCGCCTCAGCCAGCACCATAAGAACCATGGCTTCAGCCACGACCCCGGCAGCGGGCACCGCACAGACGTCCGAGCGTTGGTTGATGGCCGGGGCAGCCTCGCCGGTGCTGACATCGACCGTGCGAAGAGCGCGCGGGATGGTGGAGATGGGCTTCATGCCGGCGCGTATGCGAAGAACCTCACCGGTCGACATGCCTCCCTCGGTGCCACCTGAGTGACCCGACGTGCGCCGAAGAGTGCCGTCATCGTTGATGATCTCGTCCTGAGCCTGCGAGCCACGAACCGCGGCGAGTGCGAACCCGTCGCCGACCTCCACGCCCTTGATCGCCTGGATTCCCATCAGTGCAGCCGCCAGTCGCGCGTCCAAACGTCGATCCCAATGCACATGACTGCCCAAACCCGGTGGCAGACCATAGGCGAGGACTTCCACAACTCCGCCAAGGGTGTCGCCGTCCTTGAATGCGGCCGTGATCTCGTCCTCCATGGCCTGCGCCGACGTGGCGTCGAAACAACGCACAGGATTGACGTCAACCGTCTCGATGTCTTCTGGTGCAGGCACAGCAGTACCGGGCGGGACGCACGCTGCTCCGATGCGCACCACATGGCTGATGACCTCAATCCCTGCAACCTCGCGTAGGAAGGATCGCGCCACTGCTGCGAGCGCCACCCGAGCGGCCGTCTCCCGGGCACTTGCCCGCTCCAGAACCGGACGAGCATCGTCGAAACCGTACTTCTGCATGCCTACGAGGTCGGCGTGGCCTGGCCGAGGCCGAGTCAGGGGTGCGTTACGGGCAAGGTCGGCGAGTGCGGCCGGGTCAACCGGATCGGGAGACATCACCTGCTCCCACTTGGGCCACTCGGTGTTGCCGACCTCGATGG
>Ga0114976_10000797_pt1 | contig 19882 bp, 29 predicted proteins | sample S_130805_EF_Meta_FD_87319 | JGI IMG/M metagenome (GOLD analysis project Ga0114976, IMG submission 87319) | Freshwater microbial communities from Lake Simoncouche, Canada to study carbon cycling - S_130805_EF_MetaG | ecosystem: Environmental > Aquatic > Freshwater > Lake | place: Lake...
CAACAGTCGCCAGTCGTTGATACCAAAGCAAGAGCGTGGCAGGATGAAAATCCTTGGTTTGGCTCAGACGATGAAATGACCGCCGTAGCATTAACCGTTCACAAAAAGCTTGTTGAAAGCAAGATTGACCCAACTAGCGACGAGTATTACGAGAAGATTAATTCCCGTGTACGTCAGCTTTTTCCAGATGCGTTCCCCTCGGAAAAGCCAAAGAAGCCAACAGTTGTGGCATCTGCTACCCGCAGTACAGCACCGCGCAAAATCGTGCTGACTCAATCACAAGTAAATATCGCCAAGCGGCTTGGGGTTCCCCTGGAAGCCTACGCTAAGCAAGTGGCTGCTGATTTTAGGAAGAATAATGGCTGATACCCGCACCCCCCGTGAACTTGAAACCCGAGCAAAAACAGAGCGTCCTACTAAATGGATGCCGCCTGAATTGCTTCCCTCTCCCAACCCGGAGCCTGGGTATTCATTCCGCTGGGTACGCACCAGCACATTGGGCACCGCAGACCCAATGAACATGTCTTCCAAAATGCGAGAGGGCTGGGAGCCTGTCAAGGCTTCTGATCACCCTGAGATTCACCTGATGGGCAGTGGCAATACCCGCTACCCGGACAGTGTTGAAATTGGCGGGTTGATGCTATGCAAGACACCTACGGAGTTCACTGAGCAACGAGATGCCCATTTTAATGCGCAATCGGAAAATCAAATGAATTCTATCGACAACAACTTTATGCGCGAAAACGATCCTCGCATGCCGCTGTTTAAAGAACGCAGCAGCAAGGTGACTTTTGGCAAAGGTATTTAACTTAAATTGGAGTGATATATGGCTTACCCCATTATTGACGCCCCGTATGGCCTAAAGCCGGTCAATCTGATCGGTGGTCAGGTGTTTTCGGGTTCCACCCGTAGCTTGCCCATCCAGTATGGCTACGCTACGGACATCTTCTATGGTGACTTCGTTCGCCTAACTCGCGGCACCATCGTGCGTGCTGCAATCACCACCAGCGGCACCGGCATCATTACCGGCATTTTCCTGGGCTGCACCTACACCGACCCGGTGACGCGCCAAAAGCGCTTCTCGCAGTATTGGCCGGCAAGCACCCTGGCTGGCGACTGCCTTGCCTATGTTAGCGATGACCCGGATACCGTCTTTAAGGCGGCTGTCGTGTCGGGCACCACGGTGATGGCTTCTGGCAGCATTGCAATGCTTGGTCAGAACTATTCGATGGTTGATGGTGTTGGTAGTGTAAACACTGGCAATTCTAAGAATGCTCTGCTGTACTCGGCTACCCTGACTACCGCTGCATTCCCGGCGCGTGTAGTTGGCGTTGTCACTGACACTGCTCAAAGCATCACTGCCGTTGGTAGCTCGTCCACCACCACAATCACCCTGACTGGCACGGGCCTGCCTGCCGCTATCCCGGTTGGTACTGATGTCTCGTACATCGCGGCTAACGGTCAACGCATTCAGACGGGTTCGTTTGTTAGCGTTGCTGCTGCTGCTGGCGATACCTCGGTTACCATTAACTCTGCTATCGCAGTCCCCGGCAGTGTGGTGGCTATTCCTTCGTCTTCGACCATTGTCTTTACCCAGTATCCTGAGATGCTGGTGAAGATTAACTTTGCGTCGCATTCGTACTACGCTGCCACCGCCATCTAAGGAGTAACTTAAAATGGCTATTTCTCGCGCACAACTACTGAAGGAACTCCTGCCGGGTCTTAACGCCCTGTTTGGTCTGGAGTATGCTCGCTACGGCGAAGAGCACAAAGAAATCTACGAAACGGAGACTTCTGAGCGTTCGTTTGAAGAAGAAACCAAGCTGTCGGGTTTCTCTGCCGCCCCGGTGAAGAACGAAGGTCAAGCGATCCAGTACGATAACGGCCAAGAAGCTTGGACCGCTCGTTACAATCACGAAACCATCGCTCTGGGCTTCTCCATCACCGAAGAGGCGATGGAAGATAACCTGTACGATTCGCTGTCGGCTCGTTACACCAAGGCCCTGGCCCGTGGTATGGCCTACACCAAGCAGGTTAAGGCTGCTGCCATCCTGAACAACGGCTTCAATAGCTCTGTTACCTATGGTGACGGTGTTTCGCTGTTCTCGACGGCCCACCCGCTGATCTCTGGTGGCACCAACAGCAATCGTCCTGCGGTTGCTGCTGACCTGAACGAGACCTCGCTGGAATCGGCTGTGATTCAAATCGCAGCTTGGACCGATGAGCGCAGCCTGCTGATTGCCGCTAAGCCGAAGAAGCTGATTGTTCCTCCGAGCCTGATGTTCGTTGCCACTCGTCTGCTGGAAACGTCACTGCGTGTCGGCACCACCGATAACGACATCAACGCTATCAAGAACAACGGTAGCATCCCGGAAGGTTACACCGTTAACCACTTCCTGACCGACCCCACAGGCTGGTATCTGACCACCGATGTGCCCAACGGCATGAAGCACTTCATCCGTGTGCCGCTGTCAACCTCGAATGATGGTGACTTCGATACCGGCAATATCCGCTACAAGGCGCGAGAGCGGTATTCGTTTGGAGTGTCGGATCCGCTGGGCATCTTTGGTTCGCCCGGTTCGGCTTAATACACCGCACCTAAACTAGCAGTACAAAGCCCTCTTCGGAGGGCTTATTTATTTCCGCTTGACATTATTTACACCTAAGAGTACTCTCCATGTACCAAGCTTATCTAGCCTACTGACTGTTTCTTGGTCAGACCTCCCCTCAAGGACAGTAGGTTCAAACTGAGGAAAAATCATGTCTAATAGTACGTTTAGCGGCCCAGTACGCTCGCAAAATGGTTTTCAGTCTATTTCTGTTGACCCGGTTACTGGAGCAGTAACTACTACAGCTACGTTTGATGATGCTAGCAGCGTTACGACTTTAAATGCTACGAACGCAACCGTTACGAACGCAACCGTTACAAGCTTAGCTTTTACCACCCAAGTTCACCCTACTACTGCTGCAATCAATGCTACTGCTACCGCTACTGCAGCGCAAGTTTTAACCGGGTATATTACTTCTACTTCTGCCGCAGCAACTACCATTACTCTGCCAACTGGCACTCTTCTCGGCACCGCGTTGGCTGCAACTGCCGGTGATGTCTTAGACCTGTATGTTGATAACACTGCTGGTGCGAGTACTGTAACTATTGCTGTAGCTACTAACGGTATTCTTTCCGCCGCTGCCGCTGCTGGTTCTGGCGCGGGGGCTGGACTTTTAACCGTTCCTAGCGGCGTTACGGGCCTAGCATGCTTTCGGATTATTTTTTCTAGCGCTACTGCTTACGTGTTTAGCCGTATTGCTTAATAGGAAAAATCATGGGAAAAGCGACTAATTTTAGCCCGACGTTCCCCATGTTCCCAGGTGGGGCCGTAGCTGTTGTTCCTAGCGACACGGCTATGTTCCCATCACCTTCGGTACTTTACGTAGGTGTTTCAGGGAATGTGCGTGTAACTACGGCGCAAGGGGATGACGTTACGTTTTCTAACGTCCCTGCTGGTGGCGTTATCCCTGTGCAGGTAGATCAAGTATGGTCTACTAGCACCACAGCAACCAACATTGTACGGGTGTACTAATGTCCTTTGGTGTTGCGTTTGCGTTCCCTGCGTATGATAACCCCCTTAGCACGGGGTTAAACCCATTTACGCAGTCGGGGCCTACGCTGGACTTATTGTTTACAGGCTTACCTGCTGTAGATAATACGTTTGTAGGTTCGTCTCTAGAACTAAACTTCCTAACGCAACAATACCAACTCCCCGCTCAGTATTCTGTATGGGTGGCAGGCCAAGGGCTGACTGCTAAGACATTTAGCCAAATTGTTACATTTGCGCGGTCCACTACAGGTACATATGTAGGTAGTGATGGTCTAGTGCAGACTGCGGCCATTGACGCTCCACGGTTTGAATATAACTCTACTACGCTAACTCAACTAGGTCTTTTGGTTGAAGAAGCGCGTACTAATTTAATTTTGCAAAGCGAAAGTTTTGACGTCACTTGGTCTACTGCTAACGCGCTAATAACTCCTGACTCTACTACTGCACCAGATGGGGCTACTACTGCTGATCTACTGACTGCTGTTGCAGCGGGTACAGTACTATTTTCACAGCCTGTCACTAAAGCCGCTTCAGCTATTACGTACTCTTCAAGTCTATGGGTAAAAGTAGCCCCTGGTAGTGGTAGTCTTTCGACATTTGGTATGTCTTTAGATGATGGCACTGCAACTAATCGTGGCAGGGCGAATTTTAACCTAACTACTGGGTCAGTTAATATAGCAGTTAATGAGGGTACTTTTACTAACACTACTGCTGCTATTACTCCTTACACGGATAGTTGGTATAGACTGTCTATTACTACTACTACAAATACTTCGACGACCATACGTGTTCGTAACTTTTACACTGCAACTGGTGCAGGGGTAGAAAATGCATACTTATGGGGCGCGCAGCTAGAAGCAGGAAATAGTACTACTAGTTATTTAGTCACCACAACTGCAGCAGTAACCCGCGCAGCAGACTTGGCAGCAATCAACACACTTAGCCCTTGGTTTAACAGTGCCCAAGGCACGTTGTTTGCACAGTTTGAAGCATCAGCAAATACTTACACCGCTTATGTAGATATTTCTAATGGTGTGACCGCGCAGAATTCAATCCACATTGACAACGATGGCGGCTTGATGCGCTCTGTGTACTACTCTGGGTCATCCCCGGTAGCTACCCTTTCTCTAGGGGCTATTGGCACTGTTGGCGCTGTAAATAAAGTAGCTACATCTTACGCAGTAAACAACTTTAGAGCTAGTAGGAATGGCGGGAGTATCGTTGCTGATACGGCTGGCGCATTGCCTGTAGGGCTTACTCAAATGAATATTGGTGCAGACCCAAGTGGTACGGCTGTAAACGTTATTAACGGGCATATTCAGCGCATCACGTATTACCCACGTAGTATGGCTAACTATGAACTCCAAGCCCTAACGGTGTAAATATGACATTAGCCAACGCAACATTTAGTGAAATCATCACCTTTACGCGGGCAAGTAACAATGCTACGTACACCAACAGCGCTGGTGTTTTGCAAGTCGCTGCTACAGATGCGCCCCGTTTTGAATACAACCCAACTACGTTAGCTGCTCAAGGCTTTCTTATCGAAGAAGCACGGACCAATAACATTGTTAATAATTTAGCAATTGGTACGTTGGCAGGTACCCCCGGAGTGGTGCCTTCTGATTGGTCTGTGACAAGTACTGCTAATGGTGTTGCCAGAGAAGTTATTGGTCTAGGGACAGAAAATGGTGTTGAGTATATTGAAATTAGATACTACGGGACACCAACGGCTTCTTCCACTGTTGCGGTTACGTCATCCCTTACAACTACTATAGTTGCGGCTCCTGGTGAAACATGGGCTGCAAGTGTTTATGTAAAGTTAGCTGGTGGTTCTTTAAGTAATGTAACATTATCAAACAGACTAAACGGCCGCACTTCTTCAGGTGGGCTTCTAGAGACATCTACCACAGAACTTACACCAACAAATGGTTCTTTAAATACCCAACGTTCTCTTGTAACTGGCACATTAGCTAATGTTTCAACGGAGCGTGTTACGCAACAAATTGTTGTTACATTTACTGTTGGTTTGGCTTTTGATGTCACTTTACGCATTGGTTTGCCACAATTAGAAAAAGCAGCTTTTGCAACATCTGTAATTAAGTCTACTCCGGCTTTTGTAAGCAGGGCTACCATTGGTACTTACATAGATTCAAGCGGGTTGGTGCAAACTGCTGGTGTTAATGTTGCTAGGTATACATACAACCAACAAGATTTGACACAGCCGCCTTATTTAGTTATAGAAACATCGCGGACAAATCTTTGTACTTACAGCCAAGATTTTACGCAGACAATTTGGCTTACAAACGGATCAACTAAAACGACAGGTATTTCAGACCCGGCGGGTGGGGCTACTGCTGCAACGGTCACGGCTACGGTTGCAAATGGTTCTGTACAAAACGCTGCTGCAACAGTTTCAAGTGGCACGACTTATACGGTTTCAATTTGGATAAGGCGTAGGACTGGAACAGGTATAGTTGGAATTAGAGCAGTTGAAAACGTTAACACCCCGGTGACTATTACTAGCACATGGGCTAGGTACTCCGTCACAGTAGCAGCAGTAGGCACGTTAGGGCGTGTAGGAGTCTATTGCCAAACTGTTGGAGATGAAATTGACTTTTGGGGCGCGCAATTAGAAGCTAGCTCTGCTGCATCCAGTTATTACCCTACCACAACAACGGCACTTACTCGCGCAACAGACGTTTCCACAACTGCAACAGTCAACCGCGCAGCAGACGTAGCATCAATCAACACGTTAAGTCCTTGGTTTAACGCGACTGAGGGTACAATTTTCAGCCAGTGGAATTCTTTTGCCAACTCCGTGCAAAGATATACACTTTCTTTTGCTCAAGCTGCGTCAACAACAACCGACAGAATTGATATTTCACTAAACGCAAGCAATATTGTCAACCCACGTACTGTTGTAAGCGGTGCTGCTGTAGCGACAATTTCTGGTGGTACTTACACAGTAAATACTACAGTAAAAAACGCTTTTGCATATGCATTTGCAAACTATGCGTCGTCGCTTTCGGGCGCAACTGCTATCGTAAATAGTACTGCTGGTGCTTTACCAGCATCGCTGGCGAGAATGTCTATTGGTTCACTATTTGGAGCTAACTTTATCAACGGCCATCTCCAGCGCATCACCTACTACCCCCAGCGTTTAACCAACTCTCAACTCCAAGCCTTAACCTCTTAATATGTACTACGATCTAAACCTCAAGTTTGTAGACCAAGCCCAGGCTGACGCGGTGCTGTTTGATGAGCAGACCCATGTACAGGACGATGTGGTCGAAACCTACAAGATGCCTAAGTACGCGGCTGTCGATGTTATTGGCCTCATCTATAAACCCACAGGCAAGATGTTTACCAACGAAGACGGTGAATTCCCGGAAATGGCTCCGGTTGAAGGTTGGCATGTTAATGTACGGCACACTGCAGAAATGCCGGAGCTGCAGGCTTGGGCGGTCACCCCTAAAACTCCTAGCCGCGTCTGGGCGTAATCATGGCTAAAACACCTGCTTGGACCCGGAAAGAAGGTAAGGCTGAAGCTGGCGGTCTGAACGCCAAAGGACGCGCCTCTTACAACAAGGCAAACCCCGGCAAACCTGGGCTTAAGGCGCCGCAGCCTGAAGGTGGCCCACGTAAAGACTCATTCTGTGCCCGGATGACGGGGCTAAAGAAAAAACTTACAAGCGCCAAGACTGCCAAAGACCCCAATAGCCGCGTTAATAAATCTTTAAGGGCCTGGGATTGCTAACATGAGTAACGAAGCCACCAAATACACTGTAGACGCCCTATCTATTTTGACGGTAGCGGGCACCCTTATGGACTATCTCCCGGCTATCGCTGCGCTATTTACTATCATTTGGACGGGCATTCGTATCTACGAAACCCCTACAGTGCAAAGGCTAATCCACGGTAAACCTCTGGAGAAAAGCGATGCCGAGTAGCTCAAAGAAGCAGCATAATTTTATGCTAGCAGTATCTCATTCACCTGCTTTTGCTAAAAAGGTGGGTATTCCCCAGAGCGTCGGCTCTGATTTTGAACGGGCCGATAAAGGCCGTAAATTCGCAAAAGGCGGTGAAACTATGGCTACTAAGAAAATGATGGCTGAAGGCGGTATGATGGATAAGTCGCAAGACAAAGCCATGATTAAGAAGGCTTTTAAGCAGCATGACATGCAGGAGCATAAAGGCGGTAAGGGCACTGAGCTAAAGCTAAAGCGTGGTGGCATGGCTAAAAAGATGGCAAGTGGTGGTTTTACCCGCGCTGCTGATGGCATTGCTTCTAAGGGCAAGACGAAGGCTATGCAGGTCAAGATGGCCGGCGGCGGTAAGTGCTAAGGAAATAACATGCCACGCCCTGTAAATCTTCTTACGCCTGATGCGCCGGATAACGACCGCCCTGAAAAGCAACAGCGTCCTCCAGAACTAGGCTCTGCGATTAAAATCGTCCCTGCAAAAAAGCAAGGCAAAGAAGTTAAAGCTCCGGTAGATGATTTGGATAAAGATATTTACACGGCAGAAAAAGGCATTCCTCCTATGCCGGATGAAGGCCCAACAGAGAATGTCAGGAAGAATCCTGTTGTGCCAAATAAAATTCCTAAAAAGAATGTTATGAAATATGCTTCTGGGGGGATGATTGGTAATGCATCCCGCCGTGCTGATGGCTGCGCACAGCGCGGTAAAACTCGTTGTAAGGTGGTTTAATCATGAAAAAGCGTAAATTTGCTGATGGTGGCGAAACCACTGAAATGATGCCTAGCGCAAAGCCTGAGGGTGGGCGCTTTGATGAGGACACTTATTCCCGCGCTCGTCGCTTCGTTGAAAGCGGCGGCAAAAAGGAAGAAACCAAGACCGCAGTTAAACGTGCTCGCAAGGTAGAGACTGACCCTACCGCTGGGGAAGCTAAAGACAAAGCTGCTCAGCGTGCTGCTGACATGATGGACGGTAGTGAATCTACGCCAAGCAAAAATTCTTACAAAGATACTAGCAGCCGCTTCCCAAGCAAGTATGAGGAGCCTTCTGTTAGCCGCGCAGGCAACCGGGGATCGCAAGCAGGCCCCACTGTTGAACGCGCAGCAAAGATGGCAAGGGACAAGGCCGCTGAAGATGAAATGATGCGCCCTGGCCGGGATGCCATTGAAGGCGTTTACCCTGAAAGTCTTCTGCTTGGTGGGGCAGGAGCGCTTCGAGGTGCTGTTGGCGCCTTAACATCACGCATGGCTGCAAAGAAATCTGCGCAGGATGCCGTAGAAGCTAGCAAGGCTTTTTCAGCCCCCCGTGCGCCAGAAGTTGCCAAGAGCGCTGAGAAATACACTCCAAAACAACAAATGGAAGCTGCAGAGTCTGCTATGCGAGGGGCTGCTAACCGCGCAAAAATTGCAGGGAAAAGGGCAGAAGAAAAAGAATTGCCAAATGAAGTTTTGGAAATTTTGCGTCGCCCAAGGTCAAGTAAAATTGCTGACACTTTGGGGGGTGGCGGGGCTACAAAAACCAGAGGCGAAGAAGCGTTAGAAAAGATTTTTAATAAACGCGATGCAGATTTTAAACGAGGCGGCAAGGTGAAGAAGTATGCTTCTGGTGGTGTAGTCAGCAGTGCTTCTAGCCGAGGCGATGGAATTGCTCAGCGTGGTAAGACTAAAGGCCGGGTCTGCTAATGTTGCCTAGCCGTGGTATGGGTGCCATCAACCCTAGCAAAATGCCTTCCCGTAAAAAGGTGAAGCGCAAGGACAACCCTAACATTGTGGATGTCTACAAGGAGGGTGGCACTGTTAACGCGGCTGGCAACTACACAAAGCCTGAGATGCGTAAGCGTATCGTGGCGCAGGTTAAGGCCGCAGCTACCCAAGGCACAGCAGCAGGAAATTGGAGCGGGCGTAAAGCACAATTAGTAGCTAAAAAATATAAAGCTGCTGGTGGGTCTTACAAAGACTAGGCTATAACATGGCATTGCGAAAAGAACAGCAAAGTTTGAAATCTTGGGGGGAGGCTGATTGGAAAACTAAATCAGGCAAGCCTTCTTCTAAAACGGGGGAACGCTACTTACCTTCCGCAGCCATCAAAGCATTGTCCCCAGCAGAATACGCAGCTACTACAGCCGCAAAACGCAAGGGCAAAGCTGAAGGTAAACAGTTTGTAGCACAACCTAAACGCATCGCTAAGAAAACAGCAGGTTACAGATAATGGCTACTTCAGGCACCACAGCATTTAATTTAGATTTGACGGAATGCGTCGAAGAAGCATTTGAGCGGTGTGGTGCAGAGTTACGCACAGGCTATGATCTAAAAACAGCACGGAGGTCTTTGAACCTCCTTTTTGCGTCATGGGCAAATCAAGGCATCAATTTATGGACGGTAGAGCAAGGGTCAATTACTCTTGTCTCAGGCACGGCTACTTATAATCTTCCCGCAGATACTGTAGACCTACTTGAGCATGTAATTCGGACTGGTGCTGGTGTAGCATCTACGCAGGCTGATTTAAATATCACCCGCATTAGTGTTTCTACCTATGCAACTATTCCGAATAAATTAACCCAAGCTCGCCCTATTCAGGTTTATATTAACCGACAAGCTCCTATTCCAAACATCACTGTATGGCCTGTACCGGATTCTGGTACTACCTATACCTTTGTTTATTGGCGTCTGCGCCGTATTCAAGATGCAGGATCAGGTGTAAACACAATGGATGTGCCATTTCGGTTTCTTCCCTGCATGGTAGCAGGACTGGCTTACTATCTATCCATGAAGCTCCCAGGCGCTTTAGACCGCATGCAAGTCCTAAAAGCTCAATATGATGAGAGTTGGGAAAATGCTGCGTCTGAGGACCGCGAGAAGGCAGCGGTAAGATTTATTCCACGCCAGCAATTTATTAGCTAATCATGGGTAATAGGTTTGCCAACGGCATAAAAGCCATATCGGAGTGTGACCGATGTGGTTTCCGCTTCAAGCTTAAAGAGCTAAAAGGGCTGGTGATTAAGACCAAGAATGTTAATATTCTGGTCTGTAGGCAATGCTGGGAGATGGATCAACCGCAGTTGCAATTGGGTATGTACCCGGTTGACGATCCGCAGGCTCTGCGTAATCCTCGTCCCGATCTTAGTTATTTCACTTCAGGCGTTTCAGTAACAGGCTCAATTGGTGAAGGCAGTCGGATTTACCAATGGGGATGGTCCCCGGTAGGAGGTGGGTCTTCAAGCTCGCTAACTCCAAACGATTTAGTTGCTATTGGCGAAGTTGGAACTGTAACAGCGGGGGGTACTACAGAAGTTTTTTACTCTCTATACTTAGACTTTTTAACCCAACAATATATTGTTGAAACGTAAGGAAACATCATGGATAAAAAAGCTCCGATTGACAAGTCCGTCAAGACCCCCAAGGGTAAGCCGGGTGGTCCCACCACTGATGACCGTGCTAAATATGGTCGCAACCTTTCTCGCGCCAAGAATCAAGGGAACTAATCATGCCTAAATTTAGTAAGAAAGTGATGGGCAAGGAAGTGGGTGATGCCGCTGTCTATGCTCAGCCCCATACCGAGGTTAAAGGTGGGACTAGCATGATGGGCCGGGGCACTCCTGTAACCCTTGGCCCCCTGTATGAACCCAAGACCACTGGCATCAAAATGCGTGGCACAGGTGCAGCTACCAAAGGCACCATGAGCCGTGGCCCGATGGCCTAATTAGAGGTGGCGATGAATTACACTGCATTACAGACTGCTGTAGAAGACTATACTGAAAATACGTTTTCAGCGGTGGATTTCGCCACTATGACTCAACTGGCTGAGCAGAAGATTTACAACTCTGTTCAGCTACCAATTATGCGGAAGACAGTTTTGCTGCCACTTACTATTGGCAGTAATGTGCTTAATGCGCCGTCTGACTTCCTGAATACTTTTTCTCTTGCTGTTATTGACGGTACAGGGGCATATAGCTACCTAATTAACAAGGATGCTAACTTCATTTATGAAGCGTATCCAACACCGACTGTTACAGGTATTCCAAAGTATTACGCAATTAACGGCCCGCAAACGGCATCAGAATTGTTGACTGCGTTTATTCTTGGGCCTACCCCGATTGCTGCTAATAACGCATCACTTACCTATTCATACTACCCACAAAGTATCGTCACCGCAGGCACGACTTGGTTGGGCACTAACTTTGACTCAGTGCTGTTTAACGGGGTAATGGTAGAAGCTATCCGCTTTATGAAGGGTGAGCAAGATATGGTCGCTCTGTACGCAGATCAGTATAAACAATCACTTACCTTGTTTAAGAATCTGGTTGACGGCAAGCTGCGTCAAGATGCTTACCGCAATGGTCAAGTGCGTACACAGGTGATCTAATGGCAATTATTCAAGGTCTATGTGGCGCGGGCAATGCTCTGTTTTTAAGAGGCATGCCTTCTACTGATGTATTAAAGATTGCTTTATACACCAGCCTAGCCGATCTAAGTAGCTCTACTACTGCCTACACTACAAGTAATGAGGTTGTCGGTACTGGATACGCGGCTGGTGGACTTCAATTAACTGGTCGAACCGCAGGGTATTCTGGCAAGACCGGATGGTTAACTTTCAATGATGCTTATTGGTTGCTTGCCACCATCACAGCCCGTGGGGCTTTAATCTACGATAGTACGCAAAGTAACACGGCAATTGCTGTGCTTGATTTTGGTGCAGACAGGTCTGTAACCAACGCTACGTTTAAAGTTACCTTCCCGGCTGGTTCTGCTACAACCGCTGTAATCCGTTTTAGCTGAGATAAATTATGACCGCAACTTATACCCCGTCATTAGGTTTAGCTCTTCCAGGGCTTAATGATACTGGCTGGGGGACAACTGTAAACAACGGTATTACCAGCTTAGTTGATACAGCTATTGCAGGGTATCTTTCCATAACAATGACGTCTGCTGACTTTACGTTAACCACTACAGATGGTGCGTCAAATCAAGCACGTAACATGATGCTGAATATTGCTGGCACGCCCGGTGCAGCACGGAATGTTATTTGCCCAGCTAAAAGCAAGTTATATTTTGTCAAAAATAGTGTTGATGGTGGGTTTGCAGTAACGTTAAAAACGCCATCTGGAACTGGAGTCAGCATTCCTAATGGCAGGTCAATGGTGCTAATGTGCGATGGCACAAATGTACGCGAAGCAGCAGACTTCACAACCACCATTAACACTACAAACCTTGCTTACACTGGCACGCTAACTGGTGGTACAGGCGTTGTTAACCTGGGTAGTGGGCAGTTCTATAAAGACGCTAGCGGGAATGTGGGGGTAGGTACAACCACCCCTGCAGTAAAACTTGATGTTATTGGAGCCGGTGATGGCGGGCTTCAGTACCGCACGGGAACCCGCACTGTTGGTATTGGTCAGACAGCAAGCGAAGCTAGCGTATATTGGGGCAGCACAACCCCGTTGACGTTTTTTAGTGGCACTGAGCGCATGCGCATCGACAGCAGCGGGAATGTGGGGATTGGCGGCACCGCAACAAACCGGCTGGATGTATTCCACGCAGTAAATGGCATCGGCGCTCGGCTTCGCAACACATCAACATCGGTGGAGATTGCCCTCAGAACCGACGCAACAACTGCTGGTCTGGATGTTGGTAATGCTTCCGGTGGCATGACGTTCTCTTCAAACACCAATGAGCTTATGCGGATCGACGCTAGTGGAAACCAGATCAACACTCCCAGTAATACCCCGCCAACGCTGACAGTTAACGGTCAGATGAACTTAACGCCCACCAGCAACACAAACATGCGGATCAGTTATCGTGGCAGTGATGGCGTTACCCGCGTTGGCAATATTACGCTAGCTTAATACTTGCGCCCAATGGCGCTTAAACTTTGAAAGTAAATACTATGTCAACCATTACACAAACTTGGGTTGTTGAACAGATGAGTGCCTACCCTCAAGCAGAGGGTGAAACCGATGTAGTTTTTTCGGTTGCATGGCGCCTCAACGGAACTGATGGCACTTACAACGCAACCTGCTACGGCTCTGTTGGGGTCACCTATGTTGCGGGGGCACCGTACACCCCTTATGCTAACCTGACTCAAGACCAAGTTATTGGCTGGGTGCAGAATGCATTAGGCGCAGAACAAGTCGCAGCCTATGAGTCTTACATTGACACCCAGATTGCCAACCAGATCAACCCTCCCGTGGTGACCCCTCCGCTGCCTTGGAGTGTGTAAATGGCTGACGACACAAAAAGCGCGTTAATTGAAAAACTCACGTTTGCTGTGTTACCTCTGCTGTTTACCTGCGTGGTTTATCTTATGTCAGCACTGGCTAACTTGAGCCACGAAGTTACCATTCTTAACAGCAAGATTTCTCTTGTTGTTACCTCAGATAACAAGCAAGCAACAAACACAGGCGCAGAATTGGCCCGTGAACGTCTGCGTCAAGATTTGTCAATTGAGATTCAAAAAAACCGCGACGACATTCAGATTAACCGACAAAACATTGCGGTAATTGAAACCAAGTTGGAGAAGAAATGATTCCAATTGTTGCATCATTGCTAGGTACATTGGCCCAGAATGGTCTGGGCCTTTTGTCATCTGCAATCCAAGCAAAAGGCAAGGAAGTTGTTGAGAACGCCCTTGGGGTAAAGATTTCCGACACTCCAAGCCCTGAAGAAGTCAGTAAGCTGCGTCAGCTTCAATATGACCATGAAGAACGCCTACTTGAGCTTGGCATTGAAAAAGCCCGGTTAGAGCAGGAGGAATTAAAAGCTCTGCTTGCGGCTCAGGCAAATCAGGATGACAACGTTTCTAAGCGCTGGCAAGCCGATATGTCTTCTGACTCATGGCTGTCTAAGAACATCCGTCCCGGCACTTTAATTTACATCCTAACTGCGTATTTGCTATTTGCTGGGCTTAGTGCAGCAGGTATTGAAGTCAATGAAGCATACGTTGCTTTGCTTGGTCAATGGGGTATGTTGGTGATGACTGCTTACTTTGGTGGTCGCACAGTTGAGAAGGTCATGGAAATGCGCAAAGGGGGTAAGGAATGAGCCTTAGCCAAGAACAAGCTGCGTTTCTTCTAGACGCCTGCAAGCTTATCCAATATGCTACAGAGCAAGGTTTCATGGTCACTGGGGGTGAGTTAGCCCGTACCCCCGAACAACAAGCCATCTACGTTAAAACTGGCCGTTCAAAGACCTTAAACTCCATCCATTTAAAGCGCTGCGCAGTTGACCTGAATTTCTTCAAAGATGGAAAGATTATTTGGGACAAGGCAGTGCTTGCACCTCTGGGGGCTTATTGGGAGTCTTTAAATAAAGCTAACTCATGGGGTGGAAACGGGGTAGCATTGGTGGATACGCCACATTTCTCCAGAGGCTCAGATGGAAAACCAGAGTTTCGAAGGGTTTCGTCCTAAGTAAGTTTGTCTAAGGTGCGCGAAGCAAGGTATATATGCCCCTAAAAAAGTTAATGTTTAAGTCTGGGGTCAACCGGGAAAATACCCGCTACACCACCGAAGGCGGGTGGTATGAGTGTGACAAGGTTAGATTCCGGCAAGGCACACCTGAAAAGGTTGGTGGCTGGCAGCGCATTTCAGACAATCAATTCCTTGGTGTTTGTAGGTCGCTATGGCCGTGGTCTGTTTACATTGGTGTAGGTACTAATCTAAAGTATTACGTTGAGTTTAGTGGGGCGTATTACGACATTACACCTATTCGTAAAACTACTGTTCCCCCTTCTTCAGTAGTAACTTTTGCAGCTACTAATGGGTCACCTATTATTACCGTCACCAACATAGGTCATGGTGGTATTACAGGTGATTACGTTACGTTTAGCGGAGCAGCATCATTAGGTGGGGCAATAACTGCCACAGTATTAAACCAAGAATATTCAATTACGGTAATTAGCGCAAATATCTATACCATCACTGCAGCGGTTAATGCAACTTCTTCAGACTCAGGCAATGGCGGTGGGTCAACTGTTGCTGCATACCAAGTAAATATTGGAAGCGCGGCTCAAGAGCCTTTGTTTGGATGGGGCGCGGGTGGATGGGGTACAGGTGTTTGGGGTATTGGAGAAGTTAGCGCAACTTCAAATATCCGTATTTGGGATGCATATAACTTTGGCACTGACTTAATTTATAACCCTAAAGGTGGGGCTTTATATTACTGGGAGGCCGCATTAGGGCTTACCAGCCGTGGTGTTCTTTTATCATCAAAAGCTGGTGCTTCAGATGTGCCATTGATGGCAGATAACATTCTAGTGTCTGATGCATCCAAGTTTGTATTGGCATTTGGTGTCAACGACTATGGCTCTGTTGATAAAAACCCAATGTTAATTCGTTGGTCTGACCAAGAAAGTCCAGTTGATTGGACTATAAGTTCCACAAAACAAGCAGGTTTTTTACAGCTATCGCATGGCACATATATCCAAGCTGTAGCCCAAGTTCGGCAAGAAATCTTAATCTGGACTGATACCTCTATGTACTCTTTGCAGTATTTAGGGGCACCGATTGTTTGGGGGTCGCAGTTGTTAGCAGATAACGTATCTATCATCAGCGATAGAGCGTGGGCTACTGCGTCAGGCGTAACCTATTGGATGGGTGACGAAAAGTTTTACAAATACAGCGGTCGCACTGAAACTCTAAATTGTGATCTGCGTGGCTCTATCTTCACGGACTTTAACTTTGGGCAAAAACAACAAGTATTTGCATCTACCGTAGAGCAATTTAATGAGATTTGGTGGTTCTATTGCACCGCAGACAGCAATACCATTAACCGATACGTTGTATATAATTATCTAGAAAATGCTTGGTACGATGGGACGTTAGCCCGTACTGCTTGGATAGACAACAGTGTGGTGTCTAGTGTTCCTGTATCTGCAGATTACAATAACCGTTTAATTTACCAAGAAACCGGCATTAACGACTCTGCAACACTTACTACGTTACCAATTGAAGCATATATTACGTCCTCTGAGTTTGATATTGATGACGGACATAACTTTGGTTTTATCTGGCGTGTATTGCCTGACATCACTTTCCGAGGCTCTGAAGCTGCAACTCCTAGCGTAGAAATGACGCTGCTGCCTTTACAGAATTCAGGCTCTGGATATAACAACCCATTATCTCAAGGTGGCAGCAGTTCTGGTACGGTTGCCAGAAGCTCTGTTGTTGATGTAGAGCAATTTACAGGGCAGATCAATGTGCGAGTACGCGGGCGTCAGATGGCGTTTAAAGTAAGGTCTACTGCGTTGGGAGTGCAATGGCAGCTAGGTGCCCCACGAATCGACATTCGACCTGATGGGCGTAAATAATGAGCGTAACTAAAGATTTTCGGGCGCCTGCGCTCCCGTTAGCCACTAAGGACTACAACGAACAAGCCACTAACCAGATGGCTAACATCCTTCGTTTGTACTTCAACCAATTAGACCAACTATTAGTAGGACTTATAAATCAAGGTGTAGTAATTACTTCTGGCGACGTAACCACGGCACTTGGATACACTCCAGAAAATATAGCGAACAAAGGCATAGCGAATGGTTATGCACCTTTGAATAGCTCTACAAAGATTGCTAGCACATACCTGCCCACACTTACTTCTGGTGAAGTAACTACAGCACTTGGATACACTCCAGAAAATATAGCAAACAAAGGCGTAGCTAGCGGCTATGCTCCGTTAAATAGCTCTACAAAAATTGCAAACACGTATCTACCTAACCCGCGTGTTAATTCTCAGGCAAGTGTTAGCACTTTAGTTTGGGATAGCGCAAGCTACGATCAGTACGTAATAACAGCATTAGCGGGTGCATTAACCATCAACGCAGACTCAAATAGTTCGCCAGTTGATGGGCAAAAAATGATATTTCGTTTCAAAGACTCAGGCACAGCAAGAGCATTAACTTGGACAGTATCGGGAACTAACTCGTTTAGGGTAGTAGGTACAACCCTACCGACCACCACAGTCGCTAACAAATTAGTTTACATAGGGTGTATCTACAACGCCGCTAGCTCTCGTTGGGATGTAGTTGCAGTTGGTCAGGAAGTATAATGACGCAAACAGTAACAACCCTAGCCAATGGCGATAAGCAGATTGTAATTACTGGGTCTGAAACGTGGGTATTTCCCGCAGACTGGAATGATTCATTAAATAAGTTTGAGGCATACGGGGCGGCTGGTAATGGCGCCGCAGGTACTGCCAGTGCAAGCGGTGGTGGTGGAGGGGGCGGCAGCTATCAGAGCGTAAGTAATTTCCCACTAAAACTATATTCAACAACTCCAAACCCAGTTGACGGACAAAACGCAGCAATAATTTCTGCTGTTAACACAGCATTAACATATACGTTTTTTACTGTATACCAAGGCGATGATGGTGGTTCGCCCCCCTTGGCAGTATACGGCCCAGGAGTAACGGCCAATAAAGGAGTTTCTGCCACAGGTATTAATGGAGGTTTTGGGGGCAATTCTCCTACACCTACCATTACTGTAGCGGGGACTGCAACAACTAGTCCTGTTAACTATACAACAGTTCAATTTGCTGGCGGTACTGGTGGAAATGGCCGCACTAATGCTGCTGCTGCTGGCGGTGGCGGTGGCGGTGCCGCAGGCCCAAATGGGGTGGGTGCTGTAGGGGGTACAAACACCACTGCAAACCCAACTATCGGGCGCGGAGGCGGCGGCGGTAACGGTGGCACAGCAGGCTCAGGAACATCTGCAACTGGCGGCACAGCAGGTACAGGCGCTGGTGCTGGTGGTACTGGTGGTGCTGCAAGCACTTCAGGCAGCGCGGGCGGTGCAGGAACTAACGTAGCTTCTACCTACGTGTTCTCTGGTGGTGGCGGTGGCGGCGCCGGGGATGGAACTGGAACTACCGTGGGTGGTGCAGGCGGTCTATATGGAGCAGGTGGAGGCGGTGGAGCTTCTTCAGTAATTTCTACCGGTGGTGCTGGGTCAATTGGCGTCTTAGTAATTACGTACACTCCAGCAGTCGCTAATAGTAATTTTTTTCTAATGTTCTGAATGGACAGCGTTAAGAGGTAAAACATGCTTCAAAACTTACAACCGTTTAACCGAGACGCTGACTTGTATGGGGAGGATAACCTCGTTAACACTCCCGCTTCTCAAAAAACACCAGTCAATCAGCAGACAATGGCGGCGCCAGCAGTTAATCCTCCTGCAAAACAGTTGTTTAATCCTGAAGACCACAGTAATTTCTTTGTAAACCCTTATAAGGACTGGAATTACAATACTGAAACAATGGCGGGGCCAGATGCAGTATCAACTTTAAATAGTTTTGCAAACCTTATTGCCCCTAAAGCACAAGAGCTTGGGTGGTCGGGTGGCCCATCAATTTTAGAAGATCCAAATTTAGGTTCTACAAGAGTAAACCCAGAGTTTGCACAATTCTTGCTAGATAAAGGTCTTAAAATAAGTGGTGAAGGGGCTACAGACCCACGCACAGGATTTGCAGGCACAACTTCATACCTCACTGATGCTAGCGGTAAGCGTGTTGCTGAAAACACTGTTTATGATAAGCCTGATCCTCTTTTTGATTTACTCATTAACGCAGGTATAGGTGTACTCACTGGAGGTGGGGCATTAGGACTTCCGGGAATTGCTGGCAGTCTAGGAATTTCAGGCGTCCCCGCTGCTTTAGTCAACGCTGGAGCGCAGCAGCTACTTACCACCGGAAGCATTGACCCCGCTAAGCTTGCCACAGCGGCCATCACACCCACCATCACAGGTGCCATCAATCCGTATATTGATAAGGCTGTAACCGCAGCCATGCCTGATCTGGGTAATATTATTGGAGATAACGCAGATTTAGCTTTAACAAAAGCAGTCCAAGACGCTGCTAAAACAGTGGTGCCCTCTCTTATTTCTGGGGGTGACCCGACTAATGCAATCTTAGGTTCTCTTGGTGGTTCTGCGATTGGTGCTGTAGCACCAAATCTAGGCATGAATCAACGACAGCTAGGTTCAATTGTAAACGCAGCCTTGAGTGGTGGTAATCCCAGCAGTATTGCCGGGATCATGTCTGCCTTTGTCCCAAAAGGTAAAACAGACCCTGGTAAAGGCGAAAGTTTTGAAGAAGGTGAAGGCGGCGAAAGCGGGACTGATGAACCGTCATACCCGGCAGACTACCAAACAGAGGTGCCGTCTATTGATGAGGAATTAGGCTTCTCTAGCTACACTCCACCTACTACTGTAGACGAATTAGTAAAATCCTTAGAACCCGCATCACAGCAGGTAGTAGTTACCCCACCCACGCAGCCTATTGACCAAGAGCTAGGCTTCAGTGAGTATGATTTACCAG
>Ga0114976_10000798_pt1 | contig 19879 bp, 25 predicted proteins | sample S_130805_EF_Meta_FD_87319 | JGI IMG/M metagenome (GOLD analysis project Ga0114976, IMG submission 87319) | Freshwater microbial communities from Lake Simoncouche, Canada to study carbon cycling - S_130805_EF_MetaG | ecosystem: Environmental > Aquatic > Freshwater > Lake | place: Lake...
GATTGATGAGAATTGGACAAAGAAGCGACCAGTACAGAATCTGGTTATTATTGATGATTGTACTGGCGATTTTCCTTCTGGTAGAAAGAAGTCCAACATTACCACCTTGTTTGTAAATTCACGTCACTTGAATACCAGTATCTACATTATATCGCACAAGTACAATGCTATACCCACTGTATGGCGTAACCAAGTGGATTGTCTGTTTTTATTTAAAAGTAATTCCAAGGGAGAGATTGAATCCATAAAGAAAGACTTGAATGTAGACGAGAACTTACTGGAAGCATTGTTAAAAGACGCAACAGAAGAACCACATAGCTTTCTCTACTTGAATCTCACGAACGGAAAGACACGCTTCTTTAATCGGTTTGATGAGTATATCTTCTAAGATTTTTTTACCATGGATAAAAAAATTCGGTTGTCCTTTTTAAGTTGTATGATGGCCTCACAACTAAGTTTTTTAACGTACTAGATCTGCACTAGCGAACCAAGTCACATGAACCCATTTGATCAACGAGTAAGCTGAAATCGCTGACATAGGTGATAAAGTTGGTATATGTGGCTGCAGTTTGAGCCAATTGAATACCGACCACGGAGCAAGGTGAACCAGTGAAGGAAAGACCATCGGTACAACGATTGGCGGATACAGCCACCAAGAAGGATTGGGTGGGATAGGTGGCTTTCGTGGAAATGTCGGTGACGGAGGCATCAAATGTGCGTGAGAACGCTTTTTGCAATTCAGCAAACACCACGGCAGGTTGATTCACGGCATCCAAGATGGATGAATTGATGAGCCGACCATCCAGCGTGACTTGAAATTGGGACAGGCCGTTCACCAGTGAGTACCCATTTGACGCTACAGCAGTGGAAGTGAGATCCGCCGTGAGAACAGAGGACATCATCACATTCTTGAGTGACGAGACATTGAGACCAGTGTTGATGGTGTTTTGACCGTTGGTGGATTGAGAAGTGAGGGATTGGTAGTTGGTGAAGTTGTAGACGAACTTTGCACCAGATGCAGCCATGTCACTACGCATTTTTGCGATAAAGTCACTCTCTACGGCAATACGATCGTAAACCAAGGCCAGCTCCGTGAAAGCAAGGGCAGTGGGAGGGTTGGTTTGAGGTCCCGCTTCTGCTGACAAGGCGTAGGCTTTCGCAATCGTAGCCCAGTTGATGTTGATACTTAACACACCGTTAATGCACCAGAGGGGGAATGCTTGCTGACTGCCTAATAATCCGATCAGGGGCAGACAAAAAACTTGCGTGTCCGTTGTTGCGGCTGCAGCTACAGTTGCAGTGCCAGCATTCATTAACACCGTTGCATCACGAGAAAGCCAATCGTTGGAGCAACCATGACAGAGCAGTTGGTCTAGGACGAAACCATAGTTCATAATATTGTCAATTAGCGTGGAATTGATGGAGGTTTGATATGTATCAATGAGAGCTGATGCAGCACCAGCCCCACCTTTGAAGATCGTGCCGTTCGTGTTGGCTGCACGAGTTGCAGCGACTTTGAAACGAAGGTAGGCATTGGTTAAGTAGGCATTCTGTCCGAGAGGTACTTGAATGACGGATTGAGAGCCAGCCGACGCAGTACCACTTGTACTAGGAACCACAACGGTTTGCAAAACCGAATTCAGAACTCTAGGAGCTTGATTTGACTTGAAGCTCTGAGGTACGGCTTCGCTGGCGAATGGGAGTTCGTAAGAATAGTTTTGACCAACACCGACGTAGGACGACATTTTTATATCTAGTAGAGATAAAAAATACAATTTTTTTTAATTCGTGTCATTGCTTCTGGAATTTTTTTTTCTTCATTTTTTCCACTGGCTTGACGAATATGTTTTCGTGAACCATCTCTTCCCCTTCTCGTCGTGCAGGAGGAGGAGGAGCGGTTCTGGGTTGAGAGGGTATATGATTGGTATTCACGCTTCGGAAATCATGGAACTGTCGTCGTTGCATTCTTACTCTCTCTCATCATTTTAATTTTTTATTTTACATCTTCCACATCCAGAGTGATAAGAAGATGTGTCATGTTGGCTGGTGTGGCGTTTGTGGCTTGATCCACGACTCGCAAGTAGATCTTTCCATCAAAGAGACAATTTTTAATACTAGGACAAAACGAACTATTGTAGGTGATATTCGCTGAAAAATAACTTCCGAACGTAAGATAGATGAGAGGAGAATTGACAAAGCGTAACTTGTCACTTTGTACTTGTATCACTCTCTGATTCCCAGCTGCAGCTTCGGTGGTGTGGTATTGAAGACTCACTACCGTCACATTGGACGCTCCATAGACAGGTAGATCAAACGTAGAACCGTTTGATGCGACAGGCACGAGTAATTGAACGAGCATCTTTATCTCTGTTATTATTTTAATTTTTTATATAAAAAGATTTGTTTGGGGCAATGGTAAAGTAATGCCGTGAGAGAGAAGATGCTGTGTGACGAGAGGAGCGTATTTCTTCGGTACAATGATCTCTTCTGGCATGACAATCACGACAGTCAGCTTAGACTTGTCTTTTATCTGGGGTTGAGTCATCTTTCCGTGTGTGCGTTGAAACTCCAATACGAGAGGAACAACAGGACGAGGAATGACGAGCGAGCCTAGCTCTAGTAGAACTGGTTTGTTGTCGTGTGTGAGATCGTTGTGGAGAGGATTGTATTGGTTCTTTTCCCATTTAATCAATCCGCCTTGGCTATAATTGATAGGCTTGGAATTCATGAGATTCACTACCTTTCCGTAAGGAGTGATCCAATGTCCGTAATGAAACGGATCGCTGTTTTTCGTGACTATACCGCCATGGGAACGCATTTATAATTTTAAAAATAAAATAAAACGTAATTATAATAATGAATGATAGTGAGATCCGAAAGGCTCGTCATGAATACTATCTGAAGAACAAGGAACGCATCAATGCAGTAGCGAGAGAAAGATACGAACAGAAGAAGAAAGACCCCAACTTTTATAAACAGATGTTGTTAAAGAATCAGGATTCGTATCACGCACGAGTCAATCGTAAAAAAGCTCCTCTCACGGCAGAAGAGGAAGAAGCCTATATGAAAAAGATTATACGAGACGTAGAATCTTTACAAGAACAAGACAAGGATAAACCGAAGAAAGTACTTAATTTTAACATCATCACCGAACTATTTTACGACTGAGTCATTTTTTCCCACATGATCTTTGGATCAATTTGTTCCATATAGATGGCCTTGGTGAGAAAGTAAATACTATGACCGTTCTTTAATTGTGTCACATCCACCAGTTGGAAGGCATCGTCAAAGCTATACGAACGAATAAACACAATACCCTGACCTTCTCGCATATCTTTTACATGAACATCCAACTCTTTGTATAAACTCTCTACCATGGATTCATAGGTAAAAAACTTAGTATACTTGTACCCATAGGTAAAGGATTCGGTAAACTCGGCGACGAACTCGGCGATCTCGGTTTTATAATGCATCTTAGATTATTATTATCTGTTTAGATAATAATTCTTTTCATTTTCATTTTTTTAAAAATCGCTCCCCCTCAGAATTTCTTGTATAGGTTCTGTTGTTTGCGTGATTGTCCCATGTCATGGGCGATCTCATCCAACTCGGTATTTTTAGGGACATTTTTAAGGACAACCTCACTGATATAGATATGGCGTAACATGGAAGCCGAGATCTGTTTACCGAATATAGCATTGATGAGCTTCGTGAGTTGAGGCTGAGAAAGTTGATCGCCATACGAATTGAATAACAGGTAGTCACTGAGACTGGAAGCAATCGGAATCCATGTATCTAGTACCTCTTCTAGTTCTCTAGGGCAATCTACTCGTTGTTCTCCATAGTTTTTAACAGTCTTGTACGAATTGAATACAAGCTGGTTCTTCTCCTTATCATAGTAGTTGTCAATCTTTCTGTCTATACACTTGATTTTAAAGTCTGTGAAATCCTTTATTCTTCTAGGGGGAATCAGGACATACAACGAGAGGATCACATAGTTCATCATGGCCTTGATCTGGGATGCAGTCCAGATGGGACGTTTGAAAAAAGGGAGAGCTTCCTCCTTGACTTGCTCGTAAGTAGAGAGGATATCCTTCCATGAAGCCCAGTTCTTTTCTTGTTTGTCCGTCTTCTCTTGCTTGTTCTCCTTAGAGTTGATCTCATCCGCTACTGTCACCATGGCCTTCTTGTATACATCAACCGCTTTCTTGTTTGTCACGAAGGAGAGCAACGAAGACAACATCCCTTTTCTCTTTGACGAAGGAAGCGTGTTGAGATACTTGACAATGTCGGTGGACTTGGTCGTAAAATTATCTCGATTTTCCCAGCCGAAGTGCTTAGCGAGAGAAAGAAGATTCACTGTATACACACGTGCGGATCCTTCTGTGATAGACTCCTTGTTGGCTAGTACCTTTTCTAATAGTTTCTTGCGATCCATTTTATAATCTAATAGAGAGAATATAAAATATTCATTTTTCGGAATAGTTCTAGATTACAGTACATCATGTAATCCAGACTATTCTCTGAAAAGCATATAAAGTATTCTTTTTTTGGAATAAAATCTATAGATTACACGGAAAAGCATATAAAATATGATTAAAACAGTATAAACCGATCGGTTTATTCACTAAAAAGGATATAAAATATGCTTTTTCGTGTAATCTAAATGTAATCCATAGATTACAGTATATAAAATATGCTTTTCGGAGAATAGTGTGGATTATCCTATCATAGGGATTATTATCTCTAACCGTGTTTTTACGCAGAAGTACATTATAAAAAGATAATAACTCTAAAAAAATGAAAATCAACTCTAAAAGATAATAATGTCAACACTCACACGATGTCGGTTTCTGAACAACGAGGATACAAGGCTATGACCGATCTGTTCTATGGTAATGTCTTCGGAATTGTGCCGAAGGAGATCATCAATGAGCTTCGTAAGTTTTTTATGGATAAGGGAAAAGGTGACTTTGATTTGTATTGTGTAGAACAGGAAGGATGGACTAACTTGAATGAGGTATACGAGTTGGCCTCTATGATTAAACCCATGACAAAGAAAGAACGAACAAAGTTTATGGCTAAATGTCCGTCTAAAGTATTAAAGCAGTTTGTTAAAGAACATTTATAAGGTACGAAGTAGCTAATTTTATAGAACTCTATAAAATTAAGATAATCGTTTCAATATATTAAAATTGTAAAACACTTTACCGTCCTTCTCGTAGGTTAATTCGTGTCGTATCTTGTTACGATCTTTTTTTATGGCTCTTACTACTGGTGGTATGTACACGTAAACTGGTTGTACTGGTTGTTCTCTCTTTTCCACACGTAACTGTTGTTTGTAGATAGTAGCCTGTGACTTGTATAATCGCACGTGTTTCTCGTGTCGTTTCTCTGGTTCGTATTCATAGATGTACTTGCCGTCTTTGTCTTTATACTGGTACTTTACCTTTCGTGTCTTTATCGGATGTTTTTCTCGGTACTCTTGTTTTAACCGTTCCTTGTTTCTTTCGTACCACGCCTTCTTTGCACTCATCTATAATAAGACACTCTTTTATTCCTCTTATGGGATAATGATTTTTTCGTTCAATGGTAAGAAGTGCGTCTATTCCATTCCAACTCGTACAATCCAACCATCTCACACCCTTCCAATGAAAGAGCAACAGATCCTCATCGGTAGGCAATTCTCCCTTTTCTATAGCGTCCCAACATCTAGTCATTATATCGGCATCTCGCTGTAAGACTAGATCCATCTATACGTATTCATTATTATAAATAATGAATTATCCTGTTCTGAACTCTGCCTCTATATCGTGTTTCGCCATCTCGTACATGTCGTCTAAACATGCAGTAGGGCGATAAAGGTGCCATGGTACATTAATCGTGAATTCATGGTACTTACCCTTCTCTATGACACCTAGAATGGCTATTTTATGAATCCAACATTGATCTCGTAATTCCTGAGAGTAATTGTACCCATACAATCCGATCGTTGTGAATCCATCGGTTCTATAGGCATAATCCCCTATAGATCGTAACTCATCTAAATAACTCGGTGATCCGTCTCGGCTGTTGACATACTCTCGGTTGCTCGCCATTTTTGATTATCTTAACATGTCTTAAGATAATAATAATTTTATTTTTTATTTTAATTTTTTCTGTTCCAGTCTTTTTTTATACACTTCCAATTTGGCGAGGTTGTCTTGGTACTCTTGATTGAGTCTATCAATCTCTTCTTGGTTGGGTTCTGGTACTGGTGTCGCTGGTGGTAGAACATTGTTTAACAAGGAAGAATGAACGGTAATGTATTCTGGTGGTTCTATCTCTATGATGGAAAACGCAAAGTTCCAATCTACCCCTTGGAGATCAATGGGGTTATAGGTGAGGTTGGTGGTGAGGTAAAAGTTCATGCTGTTGATAAGGTCGTTGGCGATAATGATGGGATGTCCTTCGTTGGCGTTTTGTATCCATGTATTCGCTCCTGTACCCAACGGACACCGATATAGAACATCACTGAACGCATCGGTCTCTACAATGTATTCACGGTTATAGGTCTGTTGAAAGGTACTGGAACGAATAAGAAGGAGATTGACTGGATTGGCTACAGCCACTTTTGTACCAGTGATGGTAGATGCAGTAGAGATAGTGACATTGGAGGCTATACCGAAGAAGAGACCTAAGTTCTCGTTTGTAGCGAATTTTAACTGAATAGACGCATTGACTGGGTTTGTCATGGTGAGGGTTGATTTGGAGGTCGTAGTAGAGTAGGTAAAAGTGAGAGTTGGTGTGTATCCTGTGTACGCTCCAGAGGTGATTTGAGCCATGGCGATCAGTTTTGTGCTTAGCTCACTAAGGATAGATACGGTAGTATAATTACCGCTGGTAAGGGTAATGTTGGCTGTTTTGGGGTTACCTGCCGTATCGGTAAAAACACATTGGAGAGTAGAGATGTCACTTGACATTTGGTAGAAAGAGAAAGGAACAGTACACTCATGAACGACCACTTGGAATCTACCTCGTTTTGACTTTAATGATACGGTATTCACGGTATTGATTGTCATGTCGGTTGCAGTACCTCCAGATCGCTTATTGGATTGAATATGGAAAGTATACCGTGCGATCTCAGTCATGTTTCGTATCTTCTATATACTTTTGAAAATCTTTTAAAAGTTTCGTCATCTTGTCTTCCTGTTCTGGATCGTCTATTTTGGTTCTATTGACATACGCTCCACTGTCCCTCTTGTACTGCTGGATGAACGGATCATCCTCGGTCTTTAAATGCTTCTTATAGTCTAATACATTACGGATATAACTCGTCGTGACATCAATCTTTCGGAACGCCATATTATCTTTTACTAAGATAATATTTTTTTAAATTTTTTAACGAAAGACCGATGGAGCGCCAGCCATTCCACCTCTCGCCAATCCCAGTGAATTCCACCAGTTGACAATAGCATCTTCTATCTTTTGACCCACGTCAGCTCCTACTCCTGCACTAGGAGCCATACCCTTGCTTTTTAACATGGCCTTGATATCCTTCATCATGGCTGGGGGCATTTTTTGAGGTTTGCCTCCTCGTGCGAACCCCAGTGAATTCCACCAGTTTACAATAGCGTCTTCAATTTTTTGACCCACTGTTGAACCTACACCAGCACTAGGATAACCACCACGAGCCATACCACCACGTGCTAAGCCAATGTGATGTTTGTACTTGTTGTATTCCTCCTCCAGCATGTTACCGAAGTGTTCTCCAATTTTGGCTCCTGTTTCGCCACCAGAAGCCATCGCTCGTTTTCCTTTCTTAGGCATTTTATATATAGTGATATAAAATTTAATTTTTTTACCATTAAAAGAGTGACATGTTATCGTATCGCCCCTTTGGTTTTACTGGTTGTATGGCTTGCTTTAACTTGGTCTCTATCTGCTTGACTGCCTCTATTCTCTTTTCCGCTTTCTTCTTGTACTTGTCAATATACTCTGTATCGCTCGTATCGTATCCACTTGATTCATCTTGTGGTTCGCTTTCACTTGTTTCGGCTGTGAACTTTTTCCGTGCTGGAGCTGGTGGTTTCCGTTCTTTTTGTGGCTTCTCTCTAGTAGAAAGTTGATCCAATCGTTCATTGAATCGTTTCATCATTTCCATCAACTCGCTAGGATACTGTGGTTGTTGTGGTTGAGGTTGTGGTTGAATGGTGACCTTTTTCGGTTTGGCCTCTTTCGGTTGCTGAATGTATACCGCTTTGTATCCTTCTGGGATCTCTTCTGGTATGGTCGGTTGAGGTAGGTTCTTAGCCTCTCGTCGTGCCTTGTTGGCTTCTATGAGTCGTTGGATGTTGGCTTTTTGTGCTTCGCTCATAGGTCGTTTTGGTACTGATGGAGCAAGTTGTTTCACTTGTGCAATAGTCATTACTGGTGGTAAATTTTCCTCCTTGAGTAGGACTACTTCTTCTTTGGTTTTTTCATTATACTCTTTTCTTATTTTGTCTAAGGCGGTCTCCTTCTTTTGGGGTCTTCCTTTTGGCTTAGATTCTTGCTTTTCAGGGATCGTATCGTCCATGGCTCTCTTTATATAATCCAATATAAAAAGAATAGTTACTTAAAATTCATTTTTCTGTCTTTAAATGGGTTTTATAATGATCCGAATCGTCTCTTGACTTGACCTCCATTTCTAAAAGCTAGATTGGATAAATAACTCATATTTTCTCTGTTTGCTGTCCTATAGTCTGCTACGACTCGTGTACCTTGTCTATAAAAAGGATCGGTATTTGTAGCATCTATTCTTTGCCCAATAGTATGGTTCATTCCTCTAAAAAAACTTTTCCCATCTTCTTCGCTTACCTCGTTTGGATGATGCAAACCCTCTTCCGCATCATCTCCTGCTTGTAATAGCTTATTCACATACTTGAGGAATTCCTCCTTTGCGAATGCTAATAGTCTATTCGTGTTTTCGCTTCGGTCTGCCCTCGGTCTAAAGACTGTATTCAACCACGGATAATACTCCTCCATCTTTATATGAGTACATATAAAAATTAATTCGTATAACAGAATTGAACCGCCGTGTAAGTGTTGCTAAGACATCTACACGGCCATGTTATTTTTTTATCCCATTATAGACTCCTAGCAAGCACGAAAATAACGAGACATACCATCTCGGTTTAACCAATCGTGTTTGCAATAGTAAGGCCTCATAGTCTTCTCGTTTGGCTTGGATCTTAGGGAACGAGCTAATGTGATTATCTGCTTCTGGAATAATATCATCTTTTTCGAAAAAATACGAAAAGACAATGACTTTGTACTTGTCCTTGTACGGAAGCACGGATCGCATGAGTTCGTAACGGTCACCTGATTCTCTCACGTCAAAAACAAGGTAGTCCCAACGATAGGAATCAATGGGTAAATTGGCGTGGATGCGTTCATCGTATTCTAGGACTTTACCGTACTCTTTTAATACTCTCATATCGTCCTCTGGTATATCCTTGGTGACGACAATGACGAACTTTTTAAGTCCGTGATCGGCAAGGTCTATTTTTGCATCGTACTCTGGCTTAGCTAGAACTGGTAGTGGGGCGAGTTCTATCGCTTGGATCACTGGGGGGAGATGAATTGACATTTAAAGAATCACAAGTTTATTTTTTCGTAAATTCGTTGAATGCAAGTGTTAATTTTGACAAGTGTTCCGTGAGTGTTTTTACCGAGTCGGTCAATGTGTTGATGGCTAGAGATTGTTCTTCTATCTTGGCTTGTTGGTGTTTAACAATCTGATGTAATTCTTTCGTGCCTGCTAAAGCCAACATAGACACTTTTGTCTTGTCAATGCGTAAGAAATCCTTGACTTTTTTACCATAGATAAAACACTCATCGGTTATTTCCATTTTGAAATCGTCCCACTTCTTGACCCTGAATGTCGTGTCATTTATAATAGCCGTCACATCGCATTCTTTGAGACTTGAGTCTTCTAATAGAATTTCTAACTCGTCACCCACGACCAAGTCATGTGGTTTATTAATGTGAATTTCTATCTCATCGGCATTCACAATTATCCACTGACACTTTGAATAGATACTCGGAATGTATGACATACCTTTGCTTATCGCTTCTGGGAACACTTCTATAAGTTCTTGGGCGATGATGTTAAAACTCGTCCTTCCACCATCTCGGTAATTATCAATCAGATCATACGATTTAATGGGTATGCTGTCAATCACTTTTAACGCTCCTTGTTCTGCTGGTTGTATATCTTTCTTGATGCGGATATCAGAGGCTAACGTGAACCCACTATTTGCCGATATAGTTCCATAAGCCAAGATACTCATGTTTTGTACGCTTGTCGTCGTCCATGTCGCCCCTCCTGCGTAAAACCAATAACTACCTGACAGACTATACCCTGTTATGATTTTTAACGGAATATCAGCACCAGAATGAGCGAACCCTCCTACCAACTGTCCTGCTATGACAATGTCGGCATAGACGGTCGTCGGAAATGTCAGACGTCCGACATTCACACTTGTGGCTCGTATTTCCATCACACTCTGAGCGGCACCACTTGCTGTTGAACCTAGTGGTTTGACTATAAAAGCAAAAATGCCACCATAATTGCCATCATCGTAAAGGGCTATGCTTCCTTGAATGGTTGTATGACTATACCACCCTGTAAAATCAATAGAGGGACACTGGGCGGAGTTTGCTGATGTGCCACGAATTAACATTTTGGCACTATAATTTGATGTGCTTGTGTTGTCCCCTAAGACCAATTCATAATTTGCTAATGTCGCATGACTTGATGAACTTTTGTTAATAGTCAAGCCTGTTGTTGTAAGTTTCATTATTTCAGTTAAGCCTGATAGAGGGCTAATACCTGAATACACTCGCCATTGAAAGATGTTGTAAAAGTCTTGGTAGATGGTAGCGGTTGCTCCATAACCGAAGTATCGTCCATAAGCAGTGGAAGCACTATCAGGTTGAGTATCTGTGATGTAAAAACTTGTTGAACCATCTACAGGCATCCATGCTCCTGCTGAAAATAGATGTGGTTTTAATGATTGAACTAAAACATCCGTTACCGCAAATCTAACATTACCATTAACTCTAAATGAATAAAATCCACTTGCAATATCAAATATCATTTTGGTACTTTCCACACTTAAAACTTTTACTCCAGAACTCCATAAATTGACCGCTCGGCTTGTTGATGCGTAAAGATTTAAATCGGTACCTGCAGATGTGGTTTGTATATTATCTACATTTAAACCGTTGCCGTCTATCGTAGCCATAGTTGTACCGCTTGCTTGGAACACAATCACTCCACTACCATTTCCATTAATAACAAGATTGACTGCGTTTAAATTGACTATATTATTGACAGCAAGACCTAGAGTTCCAATTTGAGCCAACACGTTTCCGTTGACTTTGAATTGATGGGCGTACGTACTTCGTGTGTCGTATTCCATAACTGCACCAGTATTTTGTGCGTAAATGCGTGACGCATACACTATACCACTAAAGGTATTATCTCCAGTAAAAGTCTGAGTATTGGCTAGATACGCATCACCACCTGCTGCAGATGTTCTAATAACGACCCCTGCTGAATCTATCGCTAAATAAAAGGCTACTGTCCCTGTCGCTGGGTTTGTGCTAAATGTGAGAGAACCAATATTCGCATTACCGTATATTAATAACTGATTCGTTGACAGGAGACCTGTGGCTGGATTAAAGAGTAACTTATTTTCTATCAATGGTGTAAAAGTACCAGTTGTAAAACTACTTACAAAGGGTACATAGAAAGTGGCGTTGGTTGTGGTTCGTGTCTGCTGAAGTGCAGACAATGATGTACCTTGTATCACATTGCCTGCTGAATCTACCGCTAGTAGGAAAGTTTGCGTTCCTGCTGGTACATTGGTAATTTTCATAGAATATGTTTCCAATTGTGTATTGGCTGTTATTCGGTTTGAACGAATAAGACCGAGAGAGGGATCACATGTCAGACCTGCATTCGCCAATGGTACAAAAGACCCTGTACTCGCACTCGCCACAAAAGGTAAGTAATATGTACCTGCAGTACTCGTATTGGTTTGATTTATACTAGATGTCGTTGTGACAATCTGGTTTGATCCGTTAATGGCTAGGAGTGTTCCTGTTCCTGAGGATGGTGTGCTTGTAAAAGAAACAGACGGAAGTGTGACTGACCCAGTAAAAGTGGGATTGGCTAAATCGGATTTTAAATTGAGGGCAGTTTGTGTTGCCGTAGAGACTGGTTTATTTGCATCGCTGGTATTATCCACATTACCCAATCCAACCATTGTACTCGTAATACCTGATACTGTTCCTGTAAAAGTGGGACTAGCTAAATTGGCTTTTAAATTGAGTGCTGTTTGTGTTGCTGTAGACACTGGTTTGTTGAGATCACTTGTATTATCCACATTGCCCAATCCAACCATTGTACTTGTAATTCCTGATACCGTCCCTGTAAAAGTAGGACTAGCTAAATTGGCTTTTAAATTGAGAGCGGTTTGTGTCGCCGTAGATACTGGTTTGTTGAGATCACTTGTGTTATCCACATTACCCAATCCGACCATACTGCTTGTGATGCCTGATACTGTCCCTGTAAAAGTAGGCGAGGCTATAGGGGCATAGATAGTAGACGCATTGGCTTGCGTGAGGTAAAACGCACTGAGATACCCAAAGTTGGGAAAGGTTGTATCTACGTATAATTTATTCACGAGTTCGTTATTGAATGAGGGAACAGCCGTAGTAAACACTCTATACACACCCATATCCAGATTGTTTGTAGATGCTGTATAGGTGACGAATGTTCCTGCTAAATCCGTACTTATGACCTCCTTGTTAACATCCAATTGTAAAAACTTGGTCGTTGATTGGGTCAATGACGGAAGTTTGAGAACGGTGGTTTGTACTCGTCCTGTGGTAGTCAGGTTCTTACTTCCTAGATCAACGTCGTTTGGTGAATTAATAAACGGAACATAGATGGTAGAGATATCCACGCCGTTAATGGTGATATTCGTAGCGTCTATGGTCTCTAACCCTGATAGTGTAATTGGTACATAGGTAGCGGTGATACCATTCATAGACATCTTTTATAATAACTATACTTATAAAAGATTATAAAAAGCGTTTTCGTGGAACTGGGGGCTGAAATACTTTTCCACCTCGTTTGAATCCGAACACATCCTTCCAGAAGTCATAGATCTTCTCCATCTCTCCTTTAAAATGGTCTACGGCTCGGTTAAATTCATTCGGATAGGTTTCCTGCAAGTCATACAGATCATTCACATCTTTGGCTATAGAGGCAAACTCTTTCGCAATTGCTCCTGACATTTTTATTCTATACACGGATTATAAAAACATTTTTCGTTGTTGTGACGGCATGCCCACTTTACCCCCTCGTTTGAATCCCCACGATCCACCTGAGATCCACGATAAAAACTTATCTAGACCAGAGGCAAGATTGGTTACTTCTTTCATTGCTCCCTTTACATACGGCGATACCTCTAGTTGCAACTCTTGTGTGTCCTGAAAGGTAAAATCTTCTATCGCCTGTGTGTACACATTGTTTGCTTTTAAATTCTGCATCACCCAATTCTGACAGTTTTTAACTAGGCCGTCGTAGTTCTGCCAGAAGTCGTTTTCTCCCATCTCTTCTTCTGTGTTTTTAAGGAACTCGTTAATGGTCTTGCCTTTCGGTTTACCTGACACCACATAGCGTTCCTCGTTATCCTTCTCGCTATATCCAGTCATCACATTGACGGTCTGGTTCTTTTCCAATCTGTATTTACCATTAATCACAAGGAAGAGATGGAAGTAATCATCATAGCCTCTATTCTTCTTGGATTCCTCAAATTTACCAGAGGTGATAAGATTCATCGCCGAGGCAATCTCCTTCATCAACGGAATACGACCAATCTCTATGGACGTGATCTCCTCCTCACCGTGTTCTTTAAGGAATCGCTTCATGCGTTCTGTTGCATTACCAAAGAACCATGTCGCTACATCACTCACGAGTGTCCCTAGGTAGGCTGGTTGGTAATGGACTGGGGCTGGGTCGTATGCGTAATCACGATGGACTCTATACATGTTTATATACATATAAAGATGTTTTTTTATCATTCATTCTTCTGTTCTTGCTTCTCTTGTTTACGTGCTTGTCGTAACTTACGCTGGTACTCTATGTGATACTCACGGCTATACGAGTTTTTCGTACCATAATCACTTGGTTCTACTGGCTCGCCCTTCTCATCTTTTCCCTTTTTATGCTTGGCGTACCATCGTTTTGCATTCTCTCGCTGGGCTTGATCTCGTTCTTCTTGGGTAGTATACTTCATTGTAGATTATTATTATATATCTGTTTAGATAATAAATTTTCATTTTTTTTGAGATCTTCTATCTATTCACCCCTTCCCTTCACCCTTTTCACCTTTCCATTTTTATCATTGTTTTTCTCGTGATTATCAAGAGAACATATATATATATATATATATGAAAAGATAGGTGAAAAGATATATATATATATATATATATATATAATATATATTATGTATATATATAATATATATAAATGCAATATATTGATATATTGAACGATATATAAATATACGTATGCAATAAATATATATATATATGCGTATGCTCCAGAAAGAACTTTCCACTTCACCTTTATTCACCTTTTCTAGTTTGACCTTGATGTGAACCTCGGAATATAGGATGTAAGGTGAAAAGGAGAAATGATAAAAAAAAAGAGGAGACCGATTTTTAAAAAAATGAAAATAAAAAGATTTAAATAATATCTTTAAGATATATATATACCAGATGGATTATCGCCGAGAAGTATACCCATCCCAACAGTATGAAGTGATGATAGACAAGCGTGCGTTAGAGTACATTAAGGAAAACTGGATGACACTGGATATTGGATCGTTATATGATCCGAATAGAGCCTCTGGTAAAAAGGTGGTGGATATTAAGACAGAACCCACCTTATTGATGAATTTTTGCGATGGATTTAAGAATGGACGACGAGTGGATTCGTATCAGCAATCAAAGACCAACCCTAGACGAATGACAACAGTAGGAACATCGTTACAAGGTATATCACGAGTGATTAGACATACGATTTGTCGTCAAACCATGTACGATCTGGATATTAAGAATTGTCATCCAGTGATTTTAAAGAATTGGTGTGATGCGAAGGGTATTGTGAGTAAACACTTGCATGATTTTAATGAGAACCGATCTACTCGCTTTAGCCAAGTACAAGAAAAGATGGGTTGGACGAAAGACGACGCAAAAACATATGTATTGCGATTAACGAATGGAGGAGGCGTTCAGGGAGTGGAGAATGAATCCATCGTACACCAATTAAACGAGTTGGACTGGTTTGAACCCTTCTTAACTGAATTGATGACGATTAGAAAGCATGTCAACACCATGTATCCTGAGTTGGTAAAAATGGCGGTACGAGCAAAGGGTAAAGAGTATTACAATCTGGATGGAGTCGTGATGTCTTACCTGTTGACGAATATGGAAAACCAGATTTTACAGAGTATGGTAAACGCTTGTATGAAACGAAGCATAAAGGTGTCTAGTTTAATCTACGATGGATTGATGGTGTATAAAGATGGAGTGGCTGATTTGAATGAGATGTGTCGTTATTTAGAACAAGAGGTAAAACAGCACACAAAGCATATCGTCACGATCGTTCCCAAAGAGATGGACGAGGGATTACCTGTACCTGATGATTATAAAGATACAGAAGAACGCATCAAGTATGATAAAGAAAAGAAGAAGGAATATGCGAACGCTGAAAAACAACGAAAAGAAGAACAGAAGCGTATAGAGAAAGACTATAAAGTACAACAACGACAACTGAAAAAGGAAGCCAAAGAACAAGATGAGGACGATGAAACAGATGCAGAGATGGCGGATGATTTTTTAGAAGCCTTTAAGGATAAGATACAGTATGATAAAAAAAGAGGATTAGGGTATATCTATCGTGAAAAACCGAGGTTATGGAACTCCTTCACTAGTTTGGAGAGTTTGAATGATGACATACGGATGTATTTAAGTATCGGACAAGCCAAGGATTTACGAAATGTGGGTTATATCGTAAAATCTAGAGTAATGAATAGAGAAGATGATTTATCGGTATTTGATATGGTGACTGGAGTTATATCATTACAAAATGGAAATGTCTACGATATGAAAAGAGGGGAACTACGAGAGAGAGTAAAAGAAGATTATTGTTCTATTTACTTAAAACAGAGTTATACCCCAGAGTATGATAAAGCGTGGGTCACCAAGTATATAAGTGAACTTGTTGGAGAACGATTGGTAGAACAATTGTTAGAGTTAGTAGGGTATTCCTTATCTGCAGAAAATGTATTAAAACTAGTGGTGATCTTGAATGGTATGGGAGACAATGGTAAATCTCTATTTATTGAAATGGTACAAAAATGTATGGGAGACTACCAGACCACAGCGAATTCTAAGATTATAAAGAAACCCAAGTTTGACAACAACACGCATGAAGCCCACTTGTTTGCGTTAATGAATAAACGATCCGCATTTAGCACAGAGTTAAGCGAACAGGACGAATTTAACAATGTGGTGTTAAAGCAGGTGTCAGGAAATGATGTCATCTCTATACGAAATAGTGGTAGTCAACATACCGTATCCGTTGCACTTAAAGCGGTGGTGTGGATAGCTACGAATGAAATGGCGAAAATAAATGACCCAGTATTTGCGAATAGATTGGCGTGTATAGAGTTCCCCAACAAGTTTGAACGAAGTGCAGAAAAAACAGACGAAATTAAAAGCCACGAACATGATTTATTTTGTGCGTTCATGGAAGGAGGACATCGGTTTTATCAACGAAATAGAACAATGGTTTTATTACCAGAAATTAAAAACTTTACCGAGAAACACAAGCGGAAACAAGACTCCTTTATACAATTCTTTGAAGAAACCGAGTTTGTAGAACAAGCCGACGCAAAAGAATATTGTAAGGATATGTATCAGTCATATACAGAGTTCTCACAAAAAGCAAGATTACCATTAGACGGAAAAGAAACCTTTTATAAAAAAGTGGAACATAAATTTGAGATTGAAAAGGGAAAAAACAAGCAAGGCAATTATTATAGATTAGCCAGAGTGTGAACGATTTTTGAAAAAAATGAAAAAATAAAAAGAGTTAAATATAATCTTTAATATAATTATATTAAAGATGTCACAAAAAAAGGCAGACTATAATAAGCAATACTACCAGAAGCATAAAGAAAAGCTTCTAGAGATTAACCGTGAGAATCAACGGTCTAAATACGCCAACGAGGAACAGAGAGAGAGTATTAAAGAGAAGAATAGACAACGGTATGCAGAACGAAAGGAAGCGTTACAGTTCTGTAAACAAAATAACCTATTACCACAACAGGTATAAAAAATGAATTTGGAAAATAAATATTAAATATCATCAATAAGATGACATTGAATTATACATTGACTGCTTATCCGAAACTTTACGACTATACGTATTGGGGACATAATAACTGTTCGCTTCCAAATGAGATCATCACGAATCGTAATAATTTTGTCGTAGAGTATGATATTGTATCCGTTCAGTCCTATAAAAAAATACATCATCAAAACATATACAGGTATATTGAAGATACGAAAACTGGTCGTCATAGGTTCACTCATCTGGATCATGTGGAATGGTATTATACGAAACAACATGAATTTATTGTGATTAGTAGTCCATATCATCCAGACGAAGAAGAGAAGAAAAGATATGAAACAGATGGATGGATTGAAATTCCAGTCATGTATGGAAGAGGAACAGGTGACGTGACGACTTATATGCTTCGGTTTACGAAAGATTCATTAAAACAAGACATGAAGTTAAAAAAATGAATTTGGAAAATAAAAGATAATAATCATCACTCAGACTCACACACATATGGCTCCTACCGTATCTATTTTTCTAGCTGACAACACGTTCCAATATGTCAGTGATAATACTCCTCCTAGGTGTATTGAGTGTCTTTCTATTAATGTCTGTACCGAACACCAATGTACTTATTTTATTCCAGACCACGAAGGTACGATTAATCTTACAGACTTAGTAGAGAATGATAAATATCTCTTGTTTTTTTGTAAAAAATGTAGTCCTTTCAGTGAGTCCGACGATAATTCTGACGAAGACGATTTATCACAACAGGTATAAAAAAATGAATCTAGTCACCATAACAGGTACAAACTCAACTGTTCTCCGAGAGTGTCTTTCGTATGTCGCAATCTATACAATCGTCTTCGTTCGTCTGCATACGCTTGTCCTTTTTCTTTGATGTAGGTGGGGTAATCGCTATACCTAGTATCTCCTATAGATTCTAGGTAGACACCGTTTTTATACACGTCAATCTTCTTGTGTTTGCGAGTGGATGGCTTGACAACGAGTCCAGCGTCTCTGGCTTTGTCTCGTGTGTATGCCGTGATGGAATACATTTATACTTTACTCTTTTTTTTAATTTACATACCGTACCGAGATCGTACCGACATGGGATGTCCAGCTTCTTCTGCGAATGGTCTAGGATCTTCGCTACTTTCACTCGCTGGTGAACTTGCTCCACTGAGTGGTGGAGATGGTGGAAATAGGAATCCACTTGCAGGAGGCATAGGAAGACCTTGAGCGACACTTGCTCGTTGGGATCGGCTATAGAAATCACGAGAGTCTTGATCCATTGTACGAGCGACTATATTCTCGCTCTCATCTAGTAAGCTAGGAACCATAGGACGAGGAGGAACTGCAGGAGAGGCTTGTGGGCGATTAATCTCGGCAAACCTCGCTCGTATCATCGCCATATCTGGAGTAGCAGGAACGAGTGATTCCACATAGCGTTGTCCTGCAGGAGTCAGAGGAACAGGATTGGAAGGACGAATCGCCACAATAGAGGGACGACTCGGTACAATGTCTGCTGGGTTGGTCTCTTGAGCCATGAGATTGGGACGACTAGGAATAACCGAATTACCAATCGCTTTTTCTTCTGGGGCGACATAGATGGTTCGTTCTTGTACTGGTAAAAAGATAGGCATGGGATTACCGTAAGACATCTGAGGAGCAACGAGACGAGACTGACCGCCAGTGTTAAAATTATCCATGGGACGCTTCCGTTTGACTTGAATCATGTCGCCTTGTCGTTCTTTGATCTGTTGAACGATGTTCTTGACATTGACCTTGACGACTTGTGATTGCGTGGCTCGTTTAGACGATTTGCTTTTTTTACGAGGCATTTGTATATACCAAGATTTTTTTTCTTATCATAGTATAAGAAAATGGAACTCCATCATTCCAAATTGACGGACGCATTAAAACCGCACGATAAACAGATTATCAATAGCGATGGAATTCTACCACTAGGAAGTCGCATCTTCTTCTTTATCTCGTGTAAGGGTGGTGGGAAGACGAGTCTTTATCTCTCCTTGCTGACCTCCAAAGAAAGCCCCTATTATAAATATTACGACAATATCTTTTTCATTAACCCCAGTGGGAAATACGATAAAAAGGTAAAGGAACTCTATGAGGAACTAGATGAGGACGGAAAATACTATGATAAACTGACCGAACAGAATGCAGGGGAGATCATAGAGCGGTTAAAAGAGATTGATGAGAATTGGACAAAGAAGCGACCAGTACAGAATCTGGTTATTATTGATGATTGTACTGGCGATTTTCCTTCTGGTAGAAAGAAGTCCAACATTACCACCTTGCTGACGAATTCACGTCACTTGAATACCAGTATCTACATTATATCGCACAAGTACAATGCTATACCCACTGTATGGCGTAACCAAGTGGATTGTCTGTTTTTATTTAAAA
>Ga0114976_10000799_pt1 | contig 19854 bp, 16 predicted proteins | sample S_130805_EF_Meta_FD_87319 | JGI IMG/M metagenome (GOLD analysis project Ga0114976, IMG submission 87319) | Freshwater microbial communities from Lake Simoncouche, Canada to study carbon cycling - S_130805_EF_MetaG | ecosystem: Environmental > Aquatic > Freshwater > Lake | place: Lake...
ATGCGTGGCAACGGCATCGCGATCGGTGGTCGGTCCCGGCGTGCGAACCCGCGCGCGGCTGCGCCGTTGGGGGCGTGACGACAGGAGTCCCCGATGGCCGAGGCAGAGAACGACGACCAGGCGCGCGAGAAGGTGCGCGGCATGATCGAGCAGATCGAGGTCGCGCTGATGGTGACCATCGCCGCGGACGGCGGGCTTCACGCAAGGCCGATGCGCGCCATGGCGATGGACGGCGACGGGCACACGCTGTGGTTCTTTTCGCGCGTGGATTCCGTCAAGGCCGCCGAGCTGCGCGAGGATCAGCGGGTGCTGCTCGCCTATTCCGACCCGCGCGGGCAGAACTACGTCGCGGTCGACGGCAGCGCGCGGGTGGTGCGCGACCCCGCGAAGCAGCAGCAGCTCTGGCGCGAGCCGGCGCGGGTCTGGTTCCCGCAGGGTGCGGAGAGCCCCGAGCTCGCGCTGATCGCGGTGCGGATGGAGGGTGCGGCATATTGGGACAGCCCGTCCTCCACCCTCGTGCATGCCTTTGGCGATGCGAAGGCGCTGGCGACCGGCACGCCGCCACATCCCGGGGATGAGGGGAAGGTGAGGTTCTAGCCTTCCACCGCGGTCGGCACGCCACCGGCCGCGACGGACTTCACCACCGCCTCGAATGTCGCGACGTTGGCAATCATCTCGGCATAGGGCACCGGATAGGGTGCGGTGCCCGCGACCGCCGCCGCGAAGGCCTCGAGCTCGGCGCGCAGGGTGTCGACCGGGGCGAAGCGCGTCACCTCGGGCTCCTTGCCATCCTCGCGCAGCACGATCTCGGTGTCGCTCGTCGTCTCGAGGTTCGCGCGGTCGCCGAACACATGCACCCGCCAGTAGCGCGGCGAGGCGCGCACCGCCGCCAGCGTGCCCGACATGCCATTGGCGAAATCCAGCATGACCGAGAGGCTGTCGCGTGCATCCGGGGCGGGCTTCCGGACCGTGAGCTGCGTCGTCACCCGCCTCGCGGGTCCCGCCAGGTTGGTGAAGGCGTCGATCACGTGGACGCCGGTCCCCGTGAGCCCACCTGCCGGACTCTCCATCGGATCGGCCCGCCAGGGCGCGAAGTTCTGCGAGGAGTTCAGGTTGCTGGAATGCCCCTCGACATGCAGCAGCGTGCCGAGGCGGCCTTCGGCGATGATCCGCTTCATCGCCTGGATGGTCGGCAGGAAGCGGCGGTTGTGCCCGACCGCGAGCGGGACGCCGGCGGCCTGGCAGGCCTCGACCGCCGCCACGGCCTCCGCCCGGGTCAGGGTCAGCGGCTTCTCGCAGAACACCGGGTAGCCGGCCGCGGCGACCTGGCGGATCAGCGGCAGGTGGGTGCTGTGCGGGGTGGCGATCACCACCGCCTGCACCTCGCCATCCTGGAACAGATCCTCGACGCGCGGCGAGAAGCGGATGCCGTGCTGGGCGGCGACCGGGCGGGCGGCGGCCTCGTTCGGTGATACGCCGTGCACGAAGCGGAGCGCGCCGCTGGCGCCGCCAGCCTTCAGCAGCATCTGCCCCCACCAGCCCATGCCGATGATACCCAGACCGATCATGCCTGCCTCCCCCATTTGTTTTCCGGGAAATGGTCGGGCCGGTGGGCGGGACTGGCAAGGGCGGGGCGGCGCCGCTATGCTGGGAAACGCTGCGGGCGTAGTTCAGAGGTAGAACGTCAGCTTCCCAAGCTGAATGTCGGGGGTTCGATTCCCCCCGCCCGCTCCACCCCCCGCTCCGGCTCCGCTACCATGGCCGCAATCAACACGGGGCAGACGCCATGCTCAGCACCACCGCCGCCGAGGACATCGTCTTCGGCCTGACCAGGGTCATCGACCTGCCCGGCCTCACCGCCGCCGCCGGCGCGCCGCTCACGGCCGAGGACATCGCCGCCATCATCGGCGAGGCCGACCGCTTCGCCCGCGAGGTGCTGGCCCCCAACGCCATGGCCGCCGATCGCACCGGCGCCCGGCTCGAGAACGGCGTCGTCCGCACGCCCGAAACCTACAAGCCGGCCTATCGCGCCTGGATCGAGGGCGGCTGGCAGTCGCTCACCGCACATTCCGAGGTCAATGGCATCGAGACCGGCGGGCAGGCGCTGCCGCAGGCGCTCGGCATGGCGGTGTCGGAGCTCATCACCACCGGCGACATGTCCTTCGCGCTCTGCCCGCTGCTGACCAAGGGTGCGATCGAGGCGCTGTCCCGCTTCGCGACGCCCGCGCAGCAGGCGGCCTGGCTGCCGCAGCTCGTCAGCGGCGAATGGACGGGCACCATGTGCCTGACCGAGCCGCAGGCCGGATCGGACCTGTCGCAGGTGCGCAGCCGCGCGGAGCCCGACGGCACCGGCGGCTACCGCATCACCGGACAGAAGATCTACATCACCTATGGTGATCACGACCTCACCGACAACACGCTGCACCTGATCCTGGCGCGGCTGCCGGATGCGCCGCCGGGCACGCGCGGCATCAGCCTGTTCGCCGCGCCCAAGGTGATGCCCGATGGCCGGCGCAACACCATGCGCTGCGGCGGGCTCGAGAAGAAGCTCGGTATCCATGCCTCGCCGACCTGCATCATGCTGTTCGAGGGCGCCGAGGCCGAGCTGGTCGGTGAGCCGAATCGCGGCCTGAACGCGATGTTCGCGATGATGAACTCGGCCCGGCTCGATGTCGGCGTGCAGGGCGTGGCGCAGGGCGCGCGCGCGCTGATGCTGGCGGAAGCCTATGCGCAGCAGCGCGTGCAGGGCAACGGCCGGACGATCGACCGCCATCCGGACGTCGCGCGGATGCTGGCCGAGATGCGCGCGGTGACGCTCGCCGGCCGGCTGCTGTCGCTCGAGGCCGGCGCGCAGTTGGATCGCGCGCGGCTGTTGAAGGATGATCGCGCCAACGACATGGTCGCGCTGCTGACGCCCATCGTGAAGGCCTGGTGCACGGATCGCGGCGTCGACGTCGCCTCGCTCGGCATCCAGGTCCATGGCGGCATGGGCTTCGTCGAGGACACGGGGGCGGCGCAGGTGCTGCGCGATGCGCGCATCGCGCCGATCTATGAGGGCACCAACGGCATCCAGGCGCTCGACCTCGTCTTCCGCAAGCTGTTCAAGGACCAGGGTGCCCTGATGCTCGAGCTGATCGGCCAGGTGCGCGCCACCGACCCGCGGCTTGCCACGGCCGCCGATGCGCTCGAGCGCGCAACGCGCTGGCTGGTCGCGCATGGGGCCGATGCCGCTGCGGCGGAGGCCGGGGCGGTCGCCTATCTCGACGCCGCAGGTTGGGCATTGGGTGGCTGGATGCTGGCTCGCGCCGCCGCGGCCGATGCCCGCTATGCGCCCATCGCGGCCTTCTACCTGGCCCGGCTGCTGCCCCGTACGGCCGCCCGCGTCGCCGAGATCGAGGCGCCGGAGACGCTGCTCGCCCTGCTGCCCGCGGCGTGACGGGCCCTGGCGGCATGGACCCTGTGGCCGGGCGCGCGAGGCGCTTGCCCGAACGATCCCCTTGTGGTTAGGGGAAGCAGGAGCATCTGCGACTAGCATCTGGAATACCATCTCGTCAGGACGCAGGATCCGGTACCGCGTATGAACGCCCCACTCGCCTCCCCCGGACTCCGGGCCAATCGTCCCCGCATCTCCGTCATCGGCGCAGGGCCAGGCGGCCTCGCGATCGCCATGATCCTCGCCGCCCGCGGCGCCCGCGTCACCGTCCACGAGAAGGACGAAGTGGTCGGCGGCCGCACCCGCACGCTGCGCACCAAGGAAGGCTTCAAGTTCGACCTCGGGCCGACCTTCTTCCTCTATCCGCGCATCCTGCAGGAGATCTTCCAGAGCGTCGGCACGCGGCTGGAGGATGAGGTCCCGCTGATCCAGCTCGACCCGCTCTATCGCCTGGTCTTCGAGAACGCAGCCTATCTCGATGCGACCGCCGACGAGGCGCGCATGGAAGCCGAGATCGCCAAGATCTGCCCGGCAGACGCCGCCGGCTTCCGGCCCTTCGTGGAGGAGAACCGGCGGAAGCTCGCCGCCTTCCGCCCGGTACTCGAGAAGCCTTTCCCGAACAAGCGCCGCTTCCTGCACCCGGAGGTGCTCAAGAGCATCCCGCTGCTGCGGCCGCACACCACGGTCGACCAGGATCTCTCGCGGCATTTCTCCGACCCGCGCGTGCGCCTCGCCTTCTCCTTCCAGACCAAGTACCTCGGGATGAGCCCGTTCCGCTGCCCGAGCCTCTTCACGATCCTCAGCTTCCTGGAATACGAGTGCGGCGTCTGGCACCCGGTCGGCGGCTGCGGCGCGGTCTCAGATGCGATGGCGCGGGTCGCCGGCAACATGGGCGTCGAGTTCCGCATGAATGAGGCGGTCGAGGCGATCGCCTATGAAGGCAAGCGCGCGGTCGGCGTCGAATCCGGTGGTCGCCGCACCGATGCCGACGCGGTCGTGATCAACGCCGACTTCGCCCACACCATCCCGAAGCTGGTGCCCAACGGGATGCGCAAGCAGTGGCCGGACAAGCGGATCGACCGCGCGCAGTATTCGTGCTCGACCTTCATGCTGTACCTCGGCATCGAGGGCACGCTGCCGCTGCAGCACCACACCGTGCTGCTGTCCGAGGACTACCGGAAGAACATCCGGCAGATCGAGACCGGCGAGATGCCGGACGTGCCAAGCCTCTACGCGCAATACGCCTCGGCGACCGATCCCACGATGGCGCCGCCCGGCCACAGCACGCTCTACGTCCTGGTGCCGGTGCCGAACATGCGCGACGCGCAGGAGCATGGCTTCGACTGGTCGACCGAGACGCCGCGCATCCGCAAGCTCGCCTTCGAGCGGCTGAAGGAGATCGGGCTGACCGACCTCGAGCCGCGCATCCGCTACGAGCGGCTGGTCACGCCGGTCGACTGGCGCGACAGCTACAATGTCGGCTTCGGCGCGACCTTCAACCTCAGCCACGACCTCTCGCACATGCTCTGCTTCCGGCCGCGCAACCGGTTCAGCGAGATCGACGGCCTCTACCTCGTCGGTGGCGGCACCCATCCCGGCAGCGGCCTGCCGGTGATCTACGAGGGCGCGCGCATCACCGCGGGGCTGATGGGGAAGGATCTCGGCCTGCGCGGCCTGAAGCTCGCCGGCGACGGGGTCGGCGCCTTCGCCCCCACGCTGCAGGCGGCGCAATAAGTCTGACGTCGCGGGGGCCGCGGCCCCCGATGGAGGAGCACGGCCCATGGCCCATGTCGTCGTCGTCGGATCCGGCCTCGGTGGTCTCGCAGCAGCGGCGACCGCCGCGGCGCGCGGCCACAAGGTCACGCTCTGCGACAAGAACCCCTGGCTCGGCGGCAAGGCCGCGGTGCTGCACCTTGAGGCCCCGGACGGCGGCAAGTACCGCTTCGACGTCGGCCCCACCATCCTCACCGTGCCGCGCGTGCTGCGGCGGATCTACGCCGAGGCGGGCAAGGATCAGGCGGCCGAGCTGCCGCTGATCCGGCTCGACCCGCAATGGCGCTGCTTCTTCGACGACAATACCCGCGTCGACCTGCTCGAGAATGTCGACCAGATGGCGCAGGCGATGGACCGCTTCGCGCCCGACACCAACCAGGGCGCCGGCTACAAGCGCTTCCAGCAGATCGCCGAGAAGCTGCACGAGGTCTCGGAGAAGTTCTACTTCTGGAAGCCGGTCGAGGGCATCGGCGACACCATGGACCTGAAGGCGAATTTCAAGCCGGACACCATGCGCGACGTGCTCGCACTGCGCATGGGCAAGAGCGTCGCGCAGGTGATCCGCGGCCAGGTGCCGGATGCGCGGCTGGCGCAGATGCTCGACCATTTCTGCCAATATGTCGGGTCCAACCCCTACCAGGCGCCGGCCGTGCTCTGCTCGATTGGCGATATGCAGGCGACCGAGGGCGTCTGGTATCCGGTGGGCGGCACGCGCGCCGTCGCCGAGGGCCTGGTGAAGCTCGCCGCCGACAACGGCGCCGACCTGCGCCCGAACACCGAGGTCACCGGCTTCGACATCGAGAACGGCAAGGTCGTGGCGGTGAAGACCGCGAGCGGCGAGCGCATCGCCTGCGATGCCGTGATCTCGAACATGGATGCGATCCGCACCTACAAGGAGCTGGTCGGCGGCGAGCCGGGCCGGTCCTACGCCAACAAGGGCTACGAGCCGGCCTGCTCGGGCGTCGTGCTCTATCTTGGCCTGAAGAAGCGCTACGACCACCTGGCGCATCACTGCTTCGTCTTCTCGCGCGACGCCGAGGAGGAGTTCGACGCGATCTACAAGCGGGGCGAGCCGGCGCCCGACCCGACCGCCTATCTCGCCGCGACGTCCTGCTCGGACGACACCTCGGCGCCCGCCGGTGGCGAGGCGCTCTACGTGCTGGTCCACACGCCCTATCTGCGGCCACACCACGACTGGTCGAAGATGTTCCCGGCCTACCGCCAGGTCATCCTCGACAAGCTGAAGCGCACCGCCGGGCTCGAGGACATCGAGGAGCGCATCGTGGTCGAGGACCACATGACGCCGGTCGACATCCACAACCGCTTCAAGGTGCTGAATGGCGCCATCTACGGCCTCGCCTCGCACGGCAAGTTCCTCGGCGCCTTCAAGCCGAGCAACCGGTCGAAGGCGGTGAAGGGGCTCTACCTCTGCGGCGGCGCCGCGCATCCGGGCCCCGGCATGCCGATGGTGATGATGTCCGGCTGGATCGCGGCCGATGCGCTCGACGCCGACCATGGCGGGCGCGGCATGTCGAAGGAGGCCGAACTCGCCGGCCAGCGCGACGCGCTGCGGGCGCGCATGGCTGCGGAATAGCCATGCCCGACAGCTCGCCGGTCGCGCTCTTCTCGCCGGCGCGCTTTGCCTTTTTCCGCTTCATGTTCGCGGGTTTCGCGCGCAAGCACCTGCGCGCGGTACGGGTCGCGGAATGGGGGCTGCCGCCGGCCGATGATCCGGCGCGGCCGCTGGTCGTCTACGCCAACCATCCGAGCTGGTGGGACGGTGTCGCCTTCATGCTCTACTCGACCGAGCTCTTCCCCGGCCGTCGTATGTTCAGCCCGATGGAGGCCGGCGCGCTGGTCCGATACGGCTTCATGCGCCGGCTTGGCGTCTTCGGCGTGGAGCGGCAATCAGCGCGCGGTGCTGTCGCCTTCCTGCGCACTGCGAAGCAGGTGCTGGCGACCCCCGACACGATGCTCTGGATGAACGCGCCCGGCCGCTTCATGGATGTGCGCGAGCGGCCGGTGGTAATCGCGCTCGGCCTCGCGAAGCTGCCCGAGCTCGCTCCCGAGGCCCGCTTCCTGCCGATGGCGCTCGAGTACCCGTTCTGGGCTGAGCGGGCACCCGAGATGCTCTGCGCCTTTGGCACGCCGCTGGATGGCGCCGCACTGGCCGCAATGCCGCGCGAGGAGCGCAGTCGCGCACTCGCCGCCGCGCTGGAAGCCACGATGGATCGCCTCGCCGAGGATGCGATCGCGCGCGACCCCGGCCGTTTCCGTGATATCCTCGCGGGCAAGGAAGGCATGGGCGGGGTCTACGAGCGTTGGCGGCACCTGCAGGCGGTGCTGCGCGGCCGCAGCTTCGACCCGCGCCATGATCCGGGAGGGGCTGCCCGCTGATGGACTGGACCTGGCTTTGCCTGCCGCTGGCCGCGCTGCCGGCGGCGATCGGCTCGATGAACCTGCTGCGCCTGCCGCGGCTGCCCGCGGCGGCGGCATCGTCGCGGGTGGTTTCCATCCTCATCCCCGCCCGCGACGAGGCCGGCAACATCGCGGCCTGCGTCACCGCCGCGCTCGCCAGCACCGGCGTGGCTGTCGAGGTGCTGGTGATGGATGACGGCTCGACCGACGGCACCGGCGCGATCGTTGCCGGGATCGCCGCGACCGATCCGCGGCTCCGCCTGCTGACCGCGCCGCCGCTGCCGCCGGGCTGGACCGGCAAGGTGCATGCGTGTGCCCGCCTCGCCGAGGCCGCGCGCGGCACGCATCTGCTGTTCATCGACGCCGATGTGCGGCTGGCCCCCGAGGCCGCCGTCCGCATGGCCGCGCATGCCGCGGGCAACGACATCGCCATGGTCAGCGGCGTGCCGCGCCAGGTGATCGGCTCGCTCGGCGAAGCGCTGACGGTGCCGGGGATCAACCTGCTGCTGATCGGCTACCTGCCGGGCGGCGGTCGGGCCGAATCGGTGCGCCCCGACCTCGCCGCCGCCTGCGGCCAGCTTCTGCTCGTCGAGCGCGGCGCCTACCAGGCAGTCGGCGGCCATGGCGCGATCCGCGGCGTGATCCACGAGGCGCTGGCGCTGGCCCGCGTTTTCCGCCGCGCCGGCCATCGCACGGAAGTCGTCGATGGCGCGCCGCTCGCGACCTGCCGGATGTATCGCGGCCTGAAGGACAGCTGGGCCGGCTTCCTGAAGAATGCGCGCGAGGGCATGGCCACACCCTTGGGCCTGCCGATCTGGACCGTGCTGCTCGCGGGCGCGCATCTCTGGCCCTGGGCGCTGCTGCCGGAGGCGCAGGCCTTCCTGGCCGTCGGCCTCATCTTCGGCCTGCGCGCGGCCATCACCCGCCGCGTCGGCGAGCCCTGGTGGACCGTGCCGTTGCACCCCGCCATCGTCCTGATGGCGCTGGCGATCCAGTGGTGGGCGATGATCTGCGCCATCCTCGGCATCAAGCCGGGCTGGAAAGGCCGCGCGCTGTCTGCCACAGGAGCGGCATGACCGCTCGTGCTACCGCCAGCGTCGCCGTCGCGGCGGCGCCGACCCGCGACCACGACGCGGAGAATTTCCCGACCGCCTCGCTGCTGTTGGCCAGGCCGCAGCGCGCGCAGGTGATGGCCTTCTACCGCTTCGTCCGCGTGGCAGATGACATCGGCGACAGCCCCGACCTGCCGGCCGCGGAGAAGATCGCCCGGCTGGATGCCATGGAGCGCGCGCTGGACGATCCCGGCACCGCCATGCCGGAGGCCGCCGCGATCCATCGCAGCGGCGTCGGCACCGCCGAGGCGCGGCTGATGCTTTCGGCCTTTCGCCAGGATGCGACGAAGGCGCGCTATGCGGACTGGGCCGATCTGGAAGACTATTGCCGCCGCTCGGCCGATCCCGTGGGCCGCATGCTGCTGCGGCTGCATGGCGATGGCGGCCACGCGCCGGCCAATGCCGCCGCCGATGCGCTCTGCACCGCCCTGCAGGTGCTGAACCACCTGCAGGATTTGGTGCCGGATCGCGATGCACTGGACCGCATCTACCTGCCGATGCCCTGGATGGACCTCGCCGGCGGCGAGCAGGGTTTCTTCGATAAGGCGAACACCGCGCGCCGGCGCGAGGTGCTGGATGCCGCGCTCGACCGCGTCGAGGAACAGTTGGATCGCGCCGAGGCGCTGCCGCGGCTGCTGGCCTCGCGGCGGCTCGCCATCCAGAGCGCCATGACCATCGGCTGCGCGCGCAAGCTGCTGGCCAGGCTGCGCGCTGCCGATCCGGTGCTCGGGCGCGTGGCGCTGTCGAAGGCCGATTTCGCCGCGGCGCTCGCCAGCGCCTTCGGCAGCGGGCCATCGGATGCGTCCATCGTCGCCGGCCGCGTCTCACGCGCCGGCTCCTCCTTCGCCCGCGGCATGGCCGCACTTCGCGGCGAGCGGCGGCGCGCGCTCTGGGGCGTCTACGCCTTCTGCCGCGCGGTCGACGACATTGCCGACGGCGCCATGCCGGAGGCCGAGAAGCGCCGCTTCCTCGGGGATTGGCGCCGCAAGCTGACGGCACCCGATTGCGTGCTCTCGCGCGAACTGGCCTTCGCGCGCGAGGCCTACGGCGTGCCGATGGCGGAATGCGAGGCGATGATCGCCGGCATGGAGACCGATGCCGGCGACCGCGTGCGGCTGCAGACCGAGGCGGATCTCGATCTCTATTGCCGCCGCGTCGCCGGCAGCGTCGGCGCGATGAGCGTGCGGATCTTCGGCGCGCCGGAGGCCGAGGGCTTCGGCCTGGCGCTCGGCCATACCTTCCAGCTTACCAACATTCTCCGCGACGTCGACGAGGATGCGCTGCGCGAGCGCGTCTACATCCCCCGCGACCTGCTGGCGGCCGAGGACATCGCAGACGGGCCCGCTTGCGACATCGTCGCGCACCCGCGTTTCACCGCGATCTGCGAGCGGCTTGCGGTGCAGGCGCGCGAGGGCTTCGCCACCGCCGCGCACGACATCCGCGACTACGACGCGAAGGCGCTGCTGCCGGCGGCCGTCATGATGTGGGGCTATCGCCGCCTGATGGACCGGCTCGCCGCCCGCGGCTTCGCCCTGCCGCGCGCCCGGCCGAGCCTGACACTCGGCGAGAAGCTGCGCATGGCCTGGATGGCGTTGGGCTTCGGGCAGGCACGATGACCGTCCACGTGATCGGCGCCGGCGTCGCGGGGCTCGCCGCGGCGCTGACGCTGGCGGAGGCTGGCCGCGCCGTCCTGCTCCACGAGTCAGCACCCGGCGCCGGCGGCCGCGCCCGCGCGCTGCCGGATGGCACGGACAACGGCACCCATGCGCTGCTCGGCGCCAATGACCGCGCGCTGGCGCTACTGGGTCGCATCGGCGCGCGCGACGGCTGGGTGGAGCCGGAGCCGGATGGGCTGCCGGTGCTCGACCTGCGCGACCACCGCGCCTTCCGCGTCGCGCTCTCTCCCTTCGGCTGGACCGATGCGGCGCTACGCCCCGCGGGCCTGTCCTTCGGCGCGCTCGCCGCACTGGCCGCGTTGGCGATCCCCGGCCGCGACCGTGCCATCGGCCCGGCCATGGCCGCGCATCCGGAATTCCACCGCGGCTTCGTCGATCCGCTGGTGATCGCGGCGCTGAACACGCCCTCGGCCGAGGCCTCCTCAGCGCGGCTCGGAGCGGTCCTGCGGCGGCTCGGCGGGCGTGGCGCGACGCGGCTTTTCGTGGCGCGCGAGGGGCTCGGGCTGAACCTGGTCGAGCCCGCGCTCGCCGCCATCACGCGCGCGGGCGGCGCGATCCGCCACGGCGCCCGGCTGCGTCGGCTGGTCACGCAGGAAGGCCGGGTCGCCGCGCTCGATTTCGGCGAGGATGCCGTCACGCTGAACGCCGAGGACGCCGTCGTACTGGCGACGCCGCCCTGGGAGAGCCAGCGCCTGCTGCCGCATCTCGACACGCCGGCGAGCTACGCGCCGATCGTCAACCTGCACTATGCCCACGCGACGCCGGGCCCGGTGCGCTTCCTCGGCATGTTGGACGCCTTGTGCCAGTGGGTGCTGGTGCGGCCGGGCGGCGTCTCCGTCACGGTCAGCGCCGGCGACGATGCGGCGCGCGAGGATGCCGCCGTCATCGGCCCGCGCGCCTGGGCCGAACTGCGCCAGGCCGCGCTCGCCTTCGATCTGGCGGGCGACTGGCCCGAGGCGGCGCCGCCCTGCCGCGTGGTGAAGGAGCGCCGCGCGACGCCGCGCCACCTGCCCGGCACCATCCTGCGGCCGCAGCGCTTGCCGCTGGCGAACCTGGCGCTCGCCGGCGACTGGACCGACCCCGTGCTGCCTGCGACCATCGAGGCGGCGGTACGCAGCGGCGAGGCGGCTGCGAAGGCGATCCTGGCATGACGACCATATGACCCCACTGGCCGAAGCCCTCGCCGCGCTGCGCGCCGCCCGCGCCCGTGATGGCGACCTCGCCCAGAGCAAGCGCCGCGCTCTGCTGCGCAAGCTCGCCGTCACCATGCTGAAGCGCGCCGACGCAATCGTCGCCGCCATCGACGCCGACTACGGCGGCCGCTGTGTCGAGGAGACGCTGCTTGCCGAGGTGAAGCTCGTGGTGGACAGCGCCCGCCATGCCGAGCGCAACCTGCACCGCTGGGCCCGCCCGCGCCGCATCGGCGTGCCGCTGCCCTTCGCGCCGACGCGCGCGGTCGAGGAATGCGTCCCGAAGGGTGTCGTCGGCATCATGGCGCCCTGGAACTACCCGGTGCTGCTGACGCTGCAGCCCGCGGTCGACGCCATCGCCGCCGGCAACCGCATCGCGGTGAAGCCGGCCGAGGCGACGCCGCGGACCGCCGCGCTGATCGACGCCATCCTCGCCGAGGCCTTCGGCCCCGACATCGCCCGCGTGGTGCAGGGCGGACCCGAGGTCGCCGCCGCCTTCGCCGCGCAGCCCTGGGACCACCTGGTCTTCACCGGCGGCACCGGCATCGGCCGCGCGGTCATGCGGGCGGCGGCGGAGAACCTGGTGCCGATCACGCTCGAGCTGGGCGGCAAGTGTCCCGCCGTCGTCCTGCCGGGCGCCGATCTCGCCACGGCGGCGCGCGCGATCCTCGCGGGCAAGGTCGTGAATGCCGGGCAGACCTGCATCGCACCCGATACCGTGCTGCTGGTCGGTCATGCGCGCGCCGGCTTCGAGGCGGCCTGCCGCGCGACCGGGATCGCGCTGCCCGAGACCGCCATCATCAACGACCGCCAGGCGGCGCGGCTGGATGCGATCACCGCGGGTGCTGTGCTGACGCCGCTCGGCACGGGCGGCGAAGGTCGCATGCGCCCGCTCGCACTTGCCGCAGCGCCCGACGACCACCGCATCCATCACGAAGAGCTCTTCGGCCCCGTCCTGCCGGTCGTTGAACTGCCCGACCTCGCTGCCGCCATCGCCTGGATCGCGGCCCGGCCCTCGCCGCTGGCGATCTACCTCTTCGGCGCCACCGCCACCGAGGAAGCGCGCATCGCCGCCGGCACCCGCAGCGGCGCCATCGTCGCCAATCGCTGCGTCGAATACGCCGCCTTCCCGACCCTGCCCTTCGGCGGCATCGGCGCCTCCGGCTTCGGCCGACGCAACGGCGAGGCCGGGTTCCGCGAGTTCAGCCTGCAGCGCGCCCGGGTGACGCATGGCCGCTGGAGCCTCTCGCGGCTGCTTGATCCGCCGCGCACGCAGCGCGGAAGGGACCTGGTGCGCAGGCTGCTCAGGTAGACGAGGCCCGCGCGGTCAGGCCGCGACACACCCCTGCGGCTTGACCTTCCGCACGGTGGAGGCCGGGTGCTTCAGCAGCCGCCCCGCCGGGCGGATCGGCCGACGCACCAGCTCGCCGCCGCAATTGGGGCAGCGGCCGGCCAGCACGCCCTCGGCACAGGGCGCGCAGAAGGTGCATTCATAGGAGCAGATACGCGCCTCCAGGCTCGCAGGCGGCAGGTCGGTGCCGCAGCACTCGCAGCAGGGACGGAGTTCCAGCATGGCGCGATCCTCCGCCGGCCCGGGCGTCGCGGTCAAGCGAACCCGGCGCGAGAACGCCAAAGCGGCCAGCGACGATCCTGAGGCGCCGCGCAACCCGCTGCGGTCAGCCGAGCCCCAGCCGCGCCGCCAGCAGTCGCGTCAGGCCGTGCACGCCGCGGATGGTCGGCGCCGGCTCGCCGGTGCGCTCGGCCAGTTCGACCAGCGCGCCGAGGATCGGCCCGAGCTCGAGCCTGCGGCCGGCCTCGAGGTCTTGCAGCATCGAGGTGCGGAAGGCGCCGAGCCGGCGCGTGACCTCGATGCGCGCCTCGACGCTCTGCGCGATCGGCAGGCCGATGCGCGCGCCGATCGCCGCCATCTCCACCATCATCCCGCGGATCAGGCCGTCGACGCCGGGGTCGTCCAGCATCGCCAGCATGTCGGCGCGGCTGAGTGCGGAGAGCGGGTTCATGGTGGCGTTGCCCCAGAGCTTCAGCCAGATCTCCATGCGGATGTCGGGCACCGCCAGCGCCGGCACGCCGCCGCGCACGAGCGTATCGACCAGGGCGGCGAGCGGCGCCGCCTGCGCGCCGGTCGGGTCGCCGAACAGCATGCGGTCGGCCTTCATCACCCGCACCTGGCCCGGCGCCTCGACCAGGCTGCCGACATGGGCGACGCCGCCGAGCACCCGCCCGACCGGCAGCGCGGCCGCCAGCGCCCCGCCGGGATCGACGCTCTGCAGCACCGCATCCTGCACGGGGCCGCCGAAGCCCGCGGTGAACCACCAGGGCAGGCCGTTCTGGACCGCGGCGACCACGGTCTGCGGGCCGAGGGCGCGGCGGATCAGCGGCAGGGCCGCCGGAAGGTCATGGCCTTTCAGGGAGAGCAGCAGGATGTCGGGCGGTGGCAGCGCGGCGGGATCGTCTGCGGCGGCGAGCAGGAAGGCCTCGACGCGGTCGCCCTCGGCATAGCGCAGGCCGTGTTCGCGGAACGCGGCCAGCGTCGCGCCGCGGGCGAGGATCGAGACCTGGGCGCCGCCGCGGGCGAGGCCGGCGGCGAGCCATCCGCCGACCGCGCCGGCGCCGAGAAGGGTGATCTGCATCCGGCGGGTGTACCAGCCTGGCGGCCCGGGCGGAACGCCGGCCGCGTCAGCGGACCGCGCGCTGTGCCGCCGCCAGGTCGCCCACGAAGCGCTCGTATTCCCGCGCCTTCGACGCCGGGTCGGGCAGCCGCAGCAGGTAGGAGGGATGCACGGTCGGGAAGATACGCAGCCCGTCCGGCGTCTCGATCACCGCGCCGCGCACCTTGGTGACGGCCAGCGGCTTGCCCGTCAGCGCGCGCAACGCCGTGGCGCCGAGTGAGACCACGAGTCGCGGCCCGACCAGGTCGATCTCGCGCCGCAGGAAGGGCCGGTAATGCGCGATGTCGCCGGCATCCGGCGACTGGTGCAGCCGGCGCCGCCCGGTGGCGGTGAATTTGAAATGCTTCACCGCATTCGTCACGTAGGCGGCCTTGCGGTCGATGCCGGCCTCGGCCGCGGCCTTGTCGAACAGCCGCCCCGCGAGGCCGACGAAGGGGCGGCCGGCGATGTCCTCCTCGTCGCCCGGCTGCTCGCCGACGAAGAGCAGGGGTGCGCCGATCGGCCCCTCGCCGAAGACCGGCTGGGTGGCGCGCGTCGCCCATTCGGGCAAGTCGTGGCTGCCAGCGAGTGCGGCGCGGAGCTGCGCCAGGGCGGTCTCGGGATCGGGGGCGGGCATGGCGTCCGGAACCCGCTCGGGTGCCTCGGGTTGCCGCCAATGCACGCTGCGTTGCCGGCGCGCGGCGGGCGGCGTCGCGCCACGCGCCACCATCTCCCGCACCCGCGCCGGGGCCTCGGCCATCAGGCGCGGGATCTCGCGCGCCTCGGGCAGGTTCTTCCAGTACTTCACCGGCATCTCGGCCCGCATGGCGCCGGGCTTGAGCCGCGCGGGGTTGAAGATGGCGGCGTAGTAGGCGCGCCAGAGGTCTTCCTGCGCATCCTCGCGCGGCGCGTCGCTGCGGCGGCCACCCGGGCCGAAGGTGAGCGCGGCGCCGTCCCAATGCGCGCTCGCCGTCGGCGTCAGGATCGACCAGCGCAGGCCGGCGAAGCGGCGGACGAAGAAGCCGGCCTCGGCTTCCAGGATGTGATGCTCGGGCTCGAACCAGGCGACGTAGCGCGGGCCCTCCTCGGTGCCGATGGCACGGAAGCGGACGAAGGCGTGCATCTTGTGGGCGTCGCGCCGCACCGCCTTCACCATCGCCGCGAGCCGCGCGATGTCGGGGTCGGTCGCCACCTCGAGCAGGCCGTGCTCGCCATGGGTGACGCGCCAGAGGACGCGGTAGAGCAGGGCGAAGCGTTCCGCGTCGCGGTGGCGGATGGCGGTCTCGGCGAGGGCCAGGAAGCCGCGCGGCACGGCGGCGGTGGGTACGCCGGCCTCGGGCGGTGGGGCAAGGGCGAAGAGGCCGGGGCTCTCGCCGGCGACGCGCCAGGCGGCGGCTTCGGGCGGCACGCCGGCGGCCAGCAGCCGTCGCGCCTGGGCGCGCCAGGCGAGGAAATCGGCGGGGCCGGGCAGCAGGATGTCGATCACAGCAGGGCGAGTTGCACGGGCTTCGCCGCGGCGGCGAAGGCGGTGGTCGGCGTGAGTCGGGCGCGCAGGTCGGTGCGGTCGAGCAGGCGCGCGGGCGTGTGGTCGGCGGTGACGAGGAAGGGCAGCACCTTCGGCAACGACACGCCGAGCCGCGCCAGGTCCTCCGTGCGGATCGCACGATGGCGGCGGGCGGTGAGCAGCTTCGCCACTGTCTTCGCGCCGAGGCCGGGCACGCGCAGCAGCGCCTCGCGCGGCGCCCGGACGAGGTCGACGGGGAAGCGCTCGCGGTGCTTCAGCGCCCAGGCAAGCTTCGGGTCGATCGTGAGGTCGAGCATCCCGGCCTCGCCGCCCGCCAGGATTTCCGGCAGCTCGAAGCCGTAGAAGCGCAGCAGCCAGTCGGCCTGGTAGAGCCGGTGCTCGCGGATCAGCGGCGGCGCGCTCGGCGGCAGCGCGGCCGCGGCGTCGGGGATCGGCGAATAGGCGGAGTAGTAGACCCGGCGCAGGCCATAGCCAGCGTAGAGGTCGGTGGTGGTGCCGAGCACCGCGGCATCGTCCGAGCCGTCGGCGCCGATGATCATCTGCGTCGATTGCCCCGCGGGCGCGAAGCGTGGTGCGGGGGCGCGGCGCTGCGTGCGGCGCGCTTCCTTGGCCTCGTCGATGCGCAGGCGCATCCGCGCCATGGCGCGCCTAATGCCTGGCGCGTCCTTCTCGGGTGCGAGCGTGGCAAGGCTTTCGGCACGCGGCAGCTCGATGTTGATCGAGAGCCGATCGGCGTGGCGGCCAGCCTCGGCCAGCAGCTCGGGCGCCGCATCGGGGATGGTCTTCAGGTGGATATAGCCGCGGAAGCCGTGCGCCTCGCGCAGCCTTCGCGCGACCTCGACGATGCGCTCCATGGTGTAGTCGGGCGAGCGGATGATGCCGGAGGAAAGGAACAGCCCCTCGATGTAGTTGCGGCGATAGAAATCGAGCGTGAGCTCGACCAGCTCGGTCACCGTGAAGCGGGCGCGCGGGACGTTGCTGCTGGCGCGGTTGATGCAGTAGGCGCAGTCGAAAATGCAGGCATTGGTCAGCAGCACCTTCAGCAGCGAGATGCAGCGGCCGTCGGGCGCATAGGCGTGGCAGATGCCCATGCCCTCCGTGCTGCCGAGGCCGCCCCTGCGGCTGTCGCGCTTGTCCGTGCCCGAGGAGGCGCAGGAGGCGTCGTACTTCGCCGCATCGGCCAGGATTTCGAGTTTGCGGCGAAGCTCCATCGCACGGCTCCTGCTTGATGTTCGTTATATGTTCTTATGGGCGGCCGGGCAAGGGGCGCGCATGATCCGCGGAAATCTCCGGAGGGAACGAGGCATGGGCAACCGCATCGCGATCATCGGCGCCGGTGCCGTCGGCGGCTATGCCGGCGCGCATATGGCGCAGGCCGGCGAGGACGTGACCTTCGTCGACATGTGGCCCGAGCATGTCGAGGCGATGCGGTCGAAGGGGCTGAAGATCAGCCACATCAAGGACGTGCCCGAGTTCACCGTGCCGGTGCAGGCGATCCACCTCACCGAGTTGCAGCAGGTCAGCAAGGGCAAGCCCTTCGACATCGCCTTCATTTGCGTGAAGTCCTACGACACCGAATGGGCGACCGCGATGGCGAAGCAGTACCTTGCGCCGGGCGGCTTCTGCGTATCGCTGCAGAACTGCATGAACGAGGAGACGATCGCGGGTGTCGTCGGCTGGGGCCGCACGCTCGGCGCCATCGCCAGCTCCATCACCGTCGAGCTCTGTGAGCCCGCGCATGTCCGCCGCGCCTCCGGGAAGGGCGGCAAGGCGCATACCGTCTTCCGCGTCGGCGAGGTGCATGGCCGCATCACCGACCGCGCCAACGAGATCGGCCGGCTCTGCGCGCTGTCCGACAGCTGCACGGTCACGAGCAATCTCTGGGGCGAGCGCTGGTCGAAGTTGGTGACGAACGTCATGGGCAACGGCATGTCGGCTTCGACCGGGCTGATCAGCAAGGACATCCTGCTAGACGACACGCTGCGGCAATTCACCGCGCGGCTGGGCTCGGAGGCGATCCGCGTCGGCCAGGCGCTCGGCTATTCGCTGGAGGAGATCCACCACCTCGACCCTGAGGTGATCGCGCGCGCCGGCGAGGGCGATGCCGCAGCGCGCCGCGCCTATGACGACCACCGCATCGCGGAAGCCAGCAAGCCCGGCGGCGGCGCGCATCGCCCGAGCATGGGCCAGGACATGGTCAAGGGTCGCCGGACCGAGATCGAGTACCTGAACGGCTTCGTCTGCGACAAGGCGGCGGGCATCGGGATCGCGACGCCGGCGAACGCGGCGCTGACCGAGATCGTCAAGCGTGTCGAGAAGGGCGAGCTGAAGCCCGACCCCGCGCATATCAAGTCGCTCGGGATGAACTGAGATGCGCGCGCTCTCGCTGGCGCTGGGCCTGCTGCTGTCCTTCGGCGCGGCCGCCCAGGACTACCCGAGCCGCACCATCACCATCATCGCGGCGGGTGCTGCGGGTGGGCCGACCGATACCGTCACGCGCATCGTGGCCGATGCAATGACGCGCAGCATCGGGCAATCCGTGGTGGTCGAGAGCATCGGCGGCTCCGTCGTCGGGCCGCAGCGCCTCGCGCAGTCCAGGCCCGATGGCTACACGCTGATGATCAACAACATCGGCATGGCGGCGAGCGCGACGCTGTTCCGCAAGCTGCCCTATGACGTCCCGGGCAGCTTCGCGCCGCTCGGCCTCGTCTCGGACGCTGCGATGACGATCATCACGCGGCCGGATTTCCCGGCGCGCGGCCTCGGCGGCGTGATGGCGGCCCTGAAGACCCAGGGCGACGTGCTGAACATGGCGACGGCGGGGCTCGGCTCGGCCGCCAATCTCTGCGCGCTGCTGGTGCAGCAGGCCGCCGGCAACAAGGCGACGATCGTGGTGTTCCGCGGTACCGCGCCGGCGATCGCCGAGCTGATGGCCGGGCGCATCGACCTGCTCTGCGACCAGGCGACGAACACGATCCCCTATATCCGCGAGAATCGCGTGACGCCCTGGGGCGTGAGCAGCCCGGCGCGGCTGCCCGGCCTGCCGAACGTGCCGACCACGGCGGAGGCAGGTTTCGGCAGCATCGCGATGAGCACCTGGCACGGACTCTACGCGCCGGCCGGCACGCCGGAGGATGTGCAGCAGAAGGTCAATGCCGCGCTGCAGAAGGCGCTCCAGGACGAGCGGCTGCGCGCGCGCTATGCCGAGCTGCTGACCGACGTACCCTCCGCCGAGCGGCAGCAGATCGGCTTCCATCGCCGCTTCCTCGCCGAGGAAGTCGCACGTTGGCGGCCGATCATCCAGGCCGCCGGCGCCTATGCGGATTGAGAAGGCCGGCGCCGGGCCCATCTGGTAAGGATGACCCAGGCCCATATCAACCGCATCGCGACGGCGCTGCCGTCGCATGAGGTGCACCGGCACTTCGAGCAATTCGCCCGGCACCAGATCAGCAATCCGCGCACGCTCTCGGCCTATGCGCGGCTGTCGGAGCGCTCGCAGATCCGCGCGCGGTATTCGGTGCTGGAGCCGCGCGCGGATGCGACCGGCACGATGGACGAGTTCTACCTGCTGGACCGCTTCCCGACGACGGGCGAGCGCATGGCGCGCTACGAGCGCGAGGCGCCGGCGCTGGCCGAGGCCGCCTGCCTGGCGCTGGGGCTGGAGGCGGAGGGGCCTCGCATCACCCACCTCGTCTGGGCGACCTGCACCGGCTTCGCCGCACCCGGCCTCGACCACTGGCTGATCCAACGCTTCGGCCTGCCCGGCCATGTCGAGCGCAGCATCGTCGGCTTCATGGGCTGCCAGGCGGCGGTCAACGCGCTGAAGCTGGCGCACCACATCGTGCGCAGCGAGCCGGGCGCGCGCGTGCTGGTGCTGAACCTCGAGCTCTGCACGCTGCATCTCCAGCCCTCGACCGAGATCGAGCAGCTTCTGTGTTTCCAGCTCTTCGCCGATGGCTGCTCGGCGGCGCTGGTGACCGCCGAGCCGCAGGGCATCGCGATCGAGGGCTTCCACGCCGCGCTCGTCCCGGATGCCGCCGACCAGATCACCTGGCGGA
>Ga0114976_10000801_pt1 | contig 19845 bp, 15 predicted proteins | sample S_130805_EF_Meta_FD_87319 | JGI IMG/M metagenome (GOLD analysis project Ga0114976, IMG submission 87319) | Freshwater microbial communities from Lake Simoncouche, Canada to study carbon cycling - S_130805_EF_MetaG | ecosystem: Environmental > Aquatic > Freshwater > Lake | place: Lake...
ACACGCTGGCTTTCGTGACGGCCAACCTGCTCGGCACGCCGATCAGCGGCTCCAATACCGAGGATACGCTCTGGTCGTTCCAGATCACCGCGATCCCCGAGCCGGCTTCGCTCGCCCTGCTCGGTGCCGGCCTGCTCGGTCTGGGTTTCGCCCGCCGGCGCGCCTGAGTCTCAGCGCCGGCGTGCCGTCTCCGGCACGCCCTTGAGCGCCGCCCAGCCGAAGTGCAGCAGCGGCGCCGCGGCGCGCGCGAGGTCGGTGATCTCCTCGACCAGCGCCGGCTTGCCCAGCGCTCGCGCCGCGAGCGGCCGCCGCACCACCCAGTTCTTCAGCTTGAGATCCTCGACCACCGCTTCGGGCGCGGCGTCGAAGCCCTTGGGCGGCCGGCTCAGCGCCTCGCTGCGATCGAGTTGGAGCCCGGCCTTGCCGAGCGCCCGCACCACCTTGCCCCAGCCCGCCGGATCGCCGGCGACCGCGCCGCGCATGGCGGCAAGCTGCGGCGGCTCCGGGTGCCAGAAGCCGGCAGCGGTGAAGCAGCCCTCCGGGTCGAGGTGTACGTAGAGCAGCCCCTGCGAGCGCTTCGTCCCGTCGCGCGTCAGCACCGCCCCGGCATTGGTCTTGAAGGGCCGCTTGTCGGCAGCGAACCGCACATCGCGGTGCAGCCGGAACTGCGCGCCGAAGGGATCGCCACGCAGCGGCAGCTTCGCCTCCACCAGCCGCTCGGTCAGCGTCCTCAGCAGCGCCGCGAAGGGCAGCCGCAGGTCGTTCTCGTACGCCGCCCGGTGCTCGGCCCACCAGGCGCGATCGTTGTTCGCAGCGAGGCCGCGCAGGAAGCCGAGCGCCGCGGGCCGGAAGCCCTCGAAGGGCGGCAAGGCGAAGTCGTCCACGCGCAGGTCCCTGCATTGACAGCCGCCCATGCCAGCGCGAAGCCTGCGGCCAAGCAAGCCAAGGAGGAAATCGCCATGTCCGCTGCCGCACCCGTGCGCGATCCCGAGAACGTCTCCGTCGCGGAGATGGAGCGCTTCGTCGCCCGCTTCGCCACGCTGCGCGGCTCGGAGGAGGCCTTCGTCGATTCGAAACTGCCCGGCGCGCGGCGCTTCAAGATCAACCTGGTCGGCATGGGCGTCGTGGAGCGCGAGGACCTGCCGGACCTCAAGCCGAACATCCCGCTGCCGGCGCGCGGCTTCAACCTCGGCATGATCCAGTGCGAGCACGGCAACGGCGCCTCGCTGCATTCCCATACCACCGAGGAGGTCTTCATGCCGCTGGTCGGCCCCTGGGCCGTCACCTGGCAGACGAGCGAGGGCGTCAAGGAGATCGTGCTGCAGCCCTTCGACACCATCCATGTCCCGGTCGGCGTGTTCCGCGGCTTCCGCTACGTCGGCGAGGGCAAGGGCACGTTGCTGACCATCATCGGTGGCCCGGATGCCGGCAAGGTGGCCTGGGAGCCGGGCGTGCTGGTGGCCGCCGCGACGATGGGTGTCACCCGCGACGCCGAGGGCCAGGTGCGGGGGCTCGCCGCCGAATGAGCGCGCTCTCCCGTCGCGCCGCGATGGCGCTGCCGCTGATCGGCGTGGCCGCTCCGGCCCAGGCGCAGAGCGAGTTCCCGCAGCGCACTGTCACCATCATCGTGCCCTTCCCGCCTGGGGGCGCCACCGACACCATCGCCCGCCCACTCGGCGCCGCGCTGCAGAAATACTGGGGGCAGTCGGTGGTGCTGCAGAATCGCGGCGGCGCCGGCGGCGCGATCGGCATGAACGCCGCGCAGCGCCTGCCGGCGGATGGCTATTCCGCGCTGATCCAGCATGTGGCGTGGTCCTCGATCCCGGCCGCCGATGCGCTGTTCGGCCGGCCCGCCTCGATCGACACATCGGCCTTCGCGCCGCTCGTGCTGCTGGGCGCCGATCCGCAGATCGTGGTGGTGAAGGCCGATGCGCCCTGGAAGAGCTGGCAGGAGTTCGTCGCGGACGCGAAGCGCCGGCCGGGCGAGCTCGCCTATGGCTCGTCGGGCTCCTACAGCGCCGTGCACCTGCCGATGGAGATGCTGGCCTATGCGGCCGGCGTGAAGCTGAACCACGTGCCCTTCACCGGCGGCGGGCCGGCGATCGCGGCGCTGCTCGGCGGCCAGATCGCGGTGACGGCCAGCGTGCCCTCGGTGATGGCGCCGCATATCCGCGACGGCCAGATGCGCGCGCTGGTGAATACCGGCGCGAAGCGCGTGGCGCTGCTGCCCGACGTGCCGACTGCGATCGAGCTCGGCTACCCGGACGTGGAATTCTACCTCTGGGTCGGGCTCTTCACCCAAGGCCCGGTCGATCCGGCGATCCAGCGGCGCTGGCGGGAGAGCATCGCCGCGGCGCTGGCGGAGCCGGAGGCGCAGCGCGTGCTGGCCGGCGCCGGCGCGGTGCTCGATCTGCGCACCGGGGCGGAATTCCAGGCCTTCCTCGATGCCGACCGGCGGCGGGTCGAGGCTGCGGTGCAGCGCATCGGCCGAGTCGAGTGATGGTTGCGCGCCCCTGAAGCTGCCGGACGGCGCGCTCCGGCGTGGGCCACGCAGACGGGTGGGGCGCGGTGCTTCTGGAACCTCAGGACTCCTGCGCCGCGCCTCGCCATGCGCGTTCGGCCCTGCACCCTGCCACCCGCGCGGCGCCCTGCCCGCCAGGTGCGAGATACGGCCCTAGGGCACGCCGTTGCCGCTACCTGCCGCCACATGCACCGGGATCCGCACAAGGTCCCGGTCCATCCCGATGCTGCACCCACCGGTCCCGGCACGCGGGTTGATCCGCGTCAGCATGAGCTCCGCCATCGCTCCCACGGTCTCGAAGTTGCGATCCGGCGCCTCGGGGTCGAGCAGCGACGGATAGGCAGCCGTCATCCGCGCCCCGCTGCAATCCGGCGCGCCCAGCGTCGCGACCTCCAGTACCGGCTGCGGCGGCGACCAGGCGAGCAGGTCGCGCGAGGTGCTGGCGACGACTGCCGTGCGCAGCGCGCCGGCGATCGGCACGCGGCCGATCATCACCGCGATGGTGCCACCGCCCGGCCGGTGCCGCACGATGCTGCCGACCGGCCATTCCAGCCCGCCCCGCCCGACAGGCGCGCAGGGCCGTCGCCACGGCTCGGGCGGGCCGGCATAGGGATCGCGCAGCACAACCGTAAAGCCGCTGCCATCCCAGGCCCGCCAGGCCGCCGGGTCGGCGATATCCTCGTTCCGCAGCAGGCAGCTGCCGCGCGGCTGCGCGCCGGCGCCCTCGGTGAAAATCAGCGCGTACCAGGCGCCGTCGCGGCGGATGATGTTGCTCGGCGTGAAGAAGCCGAGATGCCGCCGCGCTGCTGGGTCATGCCGATCGGGCAGCGCGGCGATCACTGCCGGCGGCCGGCCGATCGGCGCGAAGCTGCGCCCGCCGTCGCGCGAGGCCGCCTGGATGATCGTGTTCGTCCAGCAATCGAGGTAGCGCCCGGTCGTGCAGGCGCCCGGATGGCGATGCCCCTGGTACTCGACATGCACGAGCGCCTGGATGGTCCGGCCATCCGCGGTCCAGGTGGCGGCCAGCCAGAGCCGGTCGTCATGCGCCGCCGGGTCGGGGTTGCCGCCGCCCTCCAGCACCACCCGGCAATCCGGCCGCACCGCGTGCAGCGTCGGCCCGCGCAGCAGCCGGTTGCGCCAATGCGAGGCGACCAGCACCACCTGGCCGTCGGCGTCGCGGAAGGCGCGCGCGGCGGCGTCCGGGATGTCGCCGGCATCGCAGCCATCGGTCGCGGCGCGGAACACCGTCACCGGCGGGCCGAGCGGCGTCAGCATCAGCCCCGCCGGCTCCGCCCGTGCCGCTGCGCCCACCACCAGGCCGAGCGCGGCGAGGCCTGCGCTACTCCTCGCGCAGCGCATGCCGCATGCTGTCGAAGAGCGGGCTGAGGAAATAATCGAGCGGGCTGCGCGCCCGGCCGAGGATCAGCAGGTCGGTCGGCATGCCCGGCGCCAGCACGACATCGGGCGGCAGCGCCGCGACCGCCGCAGGGTCGAGCCGCGCCCGCACCAGGAAGAAGGGTTGCCCCTGTGTATTCACCTGCCGGTCGGCGCCGACATAGACCACCTCGCCCGGCAGCGGCGGCACGCGGCGATGCGGGAAGGCGGTCAGCCGCAGGTTGGTCGGCTGGCCGAGCGCGACGCGCTCGATCTCGAGCGGGCTGACCGCGGCCTCGGCCAGCAGCTCATCGGCCTGCGGCACGATGTCGAGCACCGGCTGGCCGGCGGTGATCGAGCTGCCGGGCGTGAAGAAGCGCAGGTCGGTGACGACGCCGGTCTCGGGCGCCGTCACCACCGCGCGCCGCAGCACCTCCTCGGCGGCCGCCAGCCTGGCGCGGCCATCGGCGAGCTCGGTCACCGCCGCCTGCAGGTCGAGCGCCGCCTCGTTCCGCCGGATGACGCCGAGGTTCAGCAGTTCGAGCTCGGCCTGGGCGATCGCCTGCTGGATCTCGGCCAGCTTGGCCTCGAGCGCGCCGCCATTACCCTCGAGCTCGGCGATGTTGCGCTGCAGCTCCATCGCCCGGTTGCGCGTGGCGTAGCCGCTCGCCAACAGCTCGCGTACCCCGCCATGCTCCTGCCGCAGCAGGTGCAGCCGCGTGGTCGTCGCCTGGATCTGCGCCCGGCTGGCACTGGCCTGCTGCCGGAGCTGCGCGATGCGCCGGCGCTGCACCTCGGCCGCGCCGAGATAGGCCTCGCGCCGCGAGGCGAAGAGCGTCGTCTCGGCGGCGAGCAGCGGCGCGGCGATCGCCTCCGGGGCCTGCGCGCGCAGCGCAGCGGGAAACACGAGTTGCGGCGCCTCCGCCATCTCGGCCTGCAGCCGCACCGCGCGCGCCTCGGCCGAGACGATGCGGATCAGCGCCTGCTCGACCTGCGAGCGCGCCTGACTGTCATCCAGCAGCAGCAGCACCTGGCCGGCCGCCACGGCTTCGCCCTCGCGCACCGCGAGGCTGCGCAGGATCCCGGGCTCCAGCAGCGAGACCGTCTTGCGCTTGCCCTTCGAGACGATGCTGCCGGCGGCCGGCACCGCGCTCTCCAGCCGCGCCGCCGCCGCCCAGCCGAGCAGCCCGCCGAAGCCGAGCAGCATGGTCAGCAGGCTGGCGAGCGCCAACCGCCGCAGCGAGGGGCCGGGCGGCGCCTCAGCCGTGATCGTCGCTGTCGGCAAGCCGGCCTCCTTCCAGGGTCACGATGCGATCGGCGATGCGCCGCAGCGCCGCGCGGTGGCTGACCGCGAGTACCGCCGCGCCGCGCGCCCGCGCGGCCGCGAGCGCCGCCGCGAGCCGCGCCTCGCCCTCGGCATCGAGGCCGGCATCCGGCTCGTCCAGCACCAGCACCGGCGGGTCGCCGAACAGCGCGCGGGCCAGCGCCAGCCGGCGCGTCTCGCCGCCCGAGAAGACCGGATCGAGCGGGCCGATCGCGGTCGCATAGCCGCGCGGCAGCCGGCCGATCGCCTCGTGCAGCCCGGCGGCGCGCGCGGCGGCGACCAGCGCCTCAGGCGGCGCCGGGCCGAAGCGCGCGATGGTTTCGGCGACCGTGCCCTCGATCACCTGGGCGCGCTGCGGCAGCGCGCCGATCCGCCCGGCCTCGGCCGCCGCGATGGCGGGCAGCCCGTCGACCCAGGCGCGGCCTGCGCTGGGCGTGAGGACGCCGCCCGCGATGCGGACGAGGCTCGACTTGCCGGCGCCGTTCGGCCCGGTGAGCAGCACGATCTCGCCCGGCGCAACCCGCAGCGACAGCCCGGCGAAGACCGGCGCCTCGGCCTCCGGCGGCTGCCAGGCGACATCCTCCAGCACGATGCCCGGCCCGGGCGCGGCGGGCGCGGCCGCCTCCGCCGCCTGCAGCGTGAGCGCCGCGACGACGCGCTGCCAGGCCAGCCGCGCGCCGGCGACGCTCCGCCACTGCGCCAGCACGGAATCGAGCGGCGCCAGCAGCATCGCCAGCAGCAGGTTGGCCGCCACCACCGCCCCTGGCGTCGCCGCGTGCCGCAGCACAAGGAAGGCCGCCAGCGCCACCGCGCCGGCCTGCAGCAGGCCGCGCAGGATGCGGGCCAGCGCGGTGCAGCCCTCGCCGCGCAGCGTCGCCTCTGCCATGGCGCCGAGCGCGCCGCGCTGCGCCGTGCTCCAGCGCGCCGCGATCGCCGGGCCCATGCCCATCGCCTCGTCGAGGCTGCGGTCGCGCAGCAGCGCCGCGGTGCCGCCGATCGCGCGCTCCATGCCGGCCTGGGCGAGCCCGAGCCGCGGCCTTACCGCGGCCTCGGTCAGCACGGCGCAGCCCAGCATCAGCAGCGCCGCGGCGAGGCCGTACCAACCGAGGCTCGGATGCACGAGGAACAGCACCGTCAGCAGCAGCGGCGCAAGCGCGAGGTCGAGCGGCGCCGTCGCCGCGCCGCCCGCGAGGAAGCTGCGCAACTCGTGCAGGTCGGCGAGCGCGCGGCCGCCGGCGCCAACATCGCCGGCCAGCGCCGTCCGCATGCCGGCGGCGAGGATCGCCGGCGAGAGGTGCCGCGTAACCCGCTCCGCCACCACCTCCAGCACCAGCGCGCGCAATGCCACCACCGCGCCGAACAGGCCGAGCCCGAGCAGGCACGCGAGCATCAGCACCCAGAGCGAATCCGCGCTGCGGCTGCCGAGCACGCGGTCCAGCACGTGCATGTCGAAGATCGGCACCACCAGCGCGCCGAGCACGCCGCCCGCGGTGAGCAGCAGGCTGAGCCCGCCGCCGAGCCGGAGGTCGCGGCGCGCCGCCCGCAGCGCGGGGCTCATCCGACCAGCCCGATGGCGGGGCGCGCCACGTCGCGCACCAGCGCCGGCAGCACCTCGGCCGGCGGGCCGCAGCGCGCCACCTGGCCGGCGCGCAGCACCAACACGCGATCGGCCGCGGCAGCGAGGCCCGGCCGATGCGTCGCCAGCAGCACGCCGGTGCCGCGCGCACGCAGGCCCGCGATCGCCTGCCGCAGCAGCACCTCGCCCTCGGCATCCAGCGCGGAATCCGGCTCGTCCAGCACCACCAGCCGTCGCTCGCCATGCAGCGCGCGGGCGAGGCCGAGCCGCTGCCGCTGCCCGGCCGAGAGCGCGAAGCCGGCCTCGCGCAGCGGCGTCGCATAGCCGTATGGCAGCCGCGCGATCGCCTCGTGCAGCCCGGCCGCGCGCGCGGCGGCGATCACCGCGCGCTCCTCCACCGGGCCGAAGCGCGCGATGGTCTCGGCGATCGTGCCGTCGACCAGGGCGACGTGCTGCGGCAGGTAGCCGACATGCGCGGCGAAATCCGCGCGGTCCCAGAGCGCCGTCGCATAGCCGTCGAGCGTCAGGCTGCCGGCGGTCGGCGTATCGAGGCCAATCACCAGCCGCAGCAGGGTCGACTTGCCGGCGGCCGAGGGCCCGACCAGCGCCATCACCTCGCCGGGTGCGAGTTCGAAGGAGACGCCGCGCAGCACCGGCCGGTCGGTGCCTGCGGGGATGAAGGCGACGCGCTCAGCGACCAGCCTCCCCTCCGGCCGCGGCAGCACGGTGCGGTCGCGCCGCGGCGCCGGCACCGCCAGCGCATCCTGCAGCCGCTGCCAGGCCGCGCGCGCCTGGGCGAGGTCGCCGGCGACGCTCGACAGCCGCTCGACCGGCGCGAGCAGCCGCGCCAGCACCTGGGTGGCCGCGATCATGGCGCCGACCGCGGCGGCATCGAGCATCACCAGCCAGGCGCCGAGCGCGATCATCCCGGCGGTCGCCGCGAGCTTCAGCGCCCGCCCTGCCGCCGAGAGGATCTGCGCGCGGTCGAGCGCCGGCCGGGCCAGTGCGAACATCGCCGCCTCGCCCTGCCGGTAGCGTGCGAGCAGCGCCGGCAGCATGCCGAGCGCGGTCACCGTCTCGGCCGCCCGCAGCGCCTGGCCATAGGCGAGGCCGGCTTCGGTTGCCGCCTGGTTCGCGGCCTTCAGCCCGGCCTTGCTGGCGAGGTCGCCGCCGAGCTTCAGCAGCGCCAGCAGCACCGCCACACCGGCGCCATAGGCCGCGAAGGCCGGGTGCAGCACCAGCAGCACGATCAGGAAGCCGGGCGCCCAGAGCACGTCCAGCAGCGTCGCCGCCGCCGGCGAGGCGACGAATTGCCGCAGCGTCTCGAGGTCGCGCAGCGGCTGCGGCGAGCCGCCGAGCCGCGCCGTCGCGGCCAGCGCCGGCGCCTCAAGCCGGCAGGCCAGCCGTGCGGCCGCGGCTTGCAGCGCGAGCGCGCGGATCGCCTCCGACACGCCCTGCAGCACGAAGACGATCGCGATCGCGAGCAGCAGCCAGTAGGCCGCCGGCATGCTGAAGGCGGCGAGCACGATGTCGAAGATGCCCAGCATGAACACCGGCAGGCCGAGGCTGGTGATAAGCTGGACGAGGTTCAGCCAGGCGATCAGTGGCAGCGCGCGGGCCGCATCGCGGCGGGCGGCGCCCAGCGTGGCGGCCGGCCCGGCCATCTCAGCGCAGCGCGCCGAGCGCGAGCGTCATCGCGAGTGCGGCGGCGGCGCCGAGCAGCCCGGCGAGCGCCAGGCTGCGCGCCGGCATTCGCGGCGGCGGCTGCACCGCGGCAAGCGCCGCCAGCCGCGCATCCAGCCGCATCACGAAGACCTCGAGCGTCTCGACCTGCGCCGCGGTGCGCTCCTGCGCCGCGGCGATGCGGGCCAGCAGCTCGGTGGCCTCCTGCTCAGGCGCGGCGCGCCGCAGCAGCGTGCGCTGGCCGGCGACGAGGTGCTCGATGCCGCGCTGCAGCCGCGCCAGCGCCAGCTGCTCGACCGGCGCCACGGGCGCCTCCTCCAGGCGCTGCACCCGATCCTCGGCATCGGTCACGGTCACGGCGAGCGCGTCGAGCCGCCCGGCCAGCGCGGGATTGAGGTCGATGCGGAAGGCATGCGCGCCGTCGCCGATGCCGCCGCGCGCGAGATCCTCGCGCGGCAGCGCCGCCTCGGCCTCGGCCACGACCTCGCCCCCGAGCCGCAGTGCGACGGTCAGCCGCGCCTCGGGCCGCGCCGGGTCCCAGGCCCAGCCGAGGATCGCCTCGGCCGTGCGGGCCTCGACGAAGCCGCGGATGCCGACCGGCGCGGCAACCAGGGCGAGGCTCACGCCGCGACCCGTCGCGCCGCCGCCGGCATGCCGCCCCGCATCCGGTGCGGCACGCGGTTCTCCTCGAGGAACAGCCGCATGTCGCGGTAGCGCTGGTGGAAGCAGCGGTTGAAGCGGTCGAACAGCGCCTGGTCCCAGTACTCCTCGAGCCGGAAGGGCTTGCCGCCGAAGACGTCGAAGGAGGGGATGCCGAGCGTCTCGGCGAACTCCACGGTCCGGCTGTCATAGGTGAAGTAGACCGAGGGCACGCCGTTCGACAGCGCCATCAGGTTGCCGTGCAGCCGGTAGCCGAGCACCAGGTCGCGCGCGGCGACGAAGCGTTCGATCTCGGCGACCACGTCCGAATAGAACAGCCGTCCGTCGTAGAGCCGCTCCAGCGGATCCTCCGGCCCGCGCAGCCAGCCCTCATGCCGCAGCCGCCCGAGCGCCGCCTCGCGCTGCCCGGGCGAGCCCCAGAGGATCTGCTTCTCCTCGAGCTCGCCCTGCGCCATCACCTGCAGGTCGAAGCGGCGCGAGAGGTCGAGGATGATGTCGCGCTGCAGGTCGAGATAGCGCGCGACGTCCTGGGCATAGTCGCCGCCCACCTCGCGCCGCAGGGTGAAGACTGCCGAGCGCACCTGGTCGAGCGGTGGCAAGGTGATGGCGAGATCGGGGTCGTTGCGGCGGAAGGCGGTCGGGCAGCCGATGATGCGACTGTTGCGAATGCCCAGCCGCCAGAGCACGTCGGCGGTATAGCCGCCGCGCACGCCGATCGAGTCCGAGCGGTCGGCGATCAGCGCCAGCACCCGGCGCGTCGCGGCCGAGAGCTCGAGCTTTCCGCTGGCCGGCGCCTGCGCGCCGATGCCGAAGGCGATCACCGGGACCTTCAGCCGCTCGAGCACGCGCGGCGCATCCTCCCAGTCCATGAAGGGGTGGATGTAGTTCGAGCCGCGCAGGAAGGCGTAGTCGTATTCCGCGTTGTAGCGGTCGATCTCGGCATCCGTGGCGTCGCGGATGTTCATCGCCTTCAGCGTGGTGAAGTCGAGCAGCTTCAGCGAGCTGTCGAAGACGAAGGCGTCGCCGATATTGTGGTAGTGGTCGAGCCACTTCGGCACGTTGGTGTGCTCGTACCAGCGCACCTTGTCGTGGTCGTAGACCTCGCCCGAAGGGCTGATCACCAGGACACGGGTCATTGGGGCCTCCCGACATGCGGCGCCTTGGCCGCGCTCAGCGCTGGTTGCGCGCGGCGCGTGACGCCGCGCCCGGGCCGCCGCGCGCGCCCGGCGGGCGGGCCGCCGCGGCGGGCCAGCAGCGCCTCGGCATAGAGCTCGAGATGCAGCGCGGCGCAGTCGATCGCGCCGGTGGGCTCCGGGCAGGAGGCCGCGAGCCGCGGCCAGAGCGTCGGATCGCTCAGCGCCTCGGCCAGCCGGTCGGCCAGGTCCTCCGGGCTGCCGGTGCGGAACTGCAGGCCGCCCGCGCCGGGCCGTACCTTCTCGGCCATGCCGCCGATGTCGCTGACGATCAGCGGGCGGCGGTGGTGGAAGGCCTCCTGGATCACCACCGGGCTGTTCTCCCACCAGATGGAGGGCATCACCACCCAGTCGACCTGGCTCATCAGCCGCGGCAGTTCCTCCGAGCGATAGGCGCCGTAGAAGCGCGCGCGCCGGCCGGCCGCCTGCATCAGCGCCTCGAAGCGGCGGCGGAAACCCTCGGGCTGGTTCTCGAGATTGCCGCCGAAGACCAGCAGCGCGGCATCCTCGCCCCAGACCGCCTCCGGCACGCGCGCGACGGCGTCCATCAGCACCTGCAGGCCCTTGAACTCGGTCACCTGGCCGAAGAAGCCGAAGCGCGCCCGCCGGCCGCCCGCCGGCAGCGGCCGCGGCGGCGCCAGCGGGCTTTCGGCAAGCCCGTTCTCGATCACCGCGAAGCGCTCCCGCGGCAGCCCCCAGGCGACGTAGCGCTCGACCAGGAAGGCAGAGGGCGAGACGTAGCGGTCGGCGAGCAGCAGATGGTCCTTCAGGAAGCGCTCGCGCCGCGCCACGAGCTCGGGTGTCCAGCCCGGCTTGCAGGCCGCGCAGGCCGCCGGGCTCGCGCCGTGGCAGAGCTCGTTCCGCCGCGTCTTCACCATCTGGCCGTGGTTCAGGCAGATGGGCAGGTATTCATGGAAGGTCACGCAGATCACCGCGCGCGGCAGCAGCCGGCGCAGCAGCGCGAGCAGCTCGGCGCCGTAGCCGATCAGGTGGTGTACATGCACGACGTCGGGCGCGAGCGCCTGCAGCCATTCGGCGAGCGGGCCGTCCAGCTCCTCGAGCGCGGTCGAGGCGATCCACTCGTGGTCGTAGCCGTCGAGATGGGCGAAGACCTCGCGCGGGCCCTGGCGCAGGCTCATCAGCGGCGTCGCGGCGTGGCGCTGCACCGGGTGGCCGGTGCGCGCGAGGTAATGCGCCTCGATCCCCGGCAGCCCGTCGAGCGCGCGGAACAACGCGTGCGAGGCGACCTCGGCGCCGCCGATCGAGAAGGCCGGATGGGCGTGCGAGACGATCAGGACGCGCATGCGAATTCTCCCTCCGTCGGCAGCAGGTCGGCGAGCAGCCCGCGCTCGGCGAGCAGGGCGGCGCCTCGCCAGGGCGCCTCGGGCGGCGGCGCCTCGGGCGCCAGCAGCCGCACCGCGGGCAGCACGCGCGTCGCCCCGCCGGCGGCGGCGAGCCGCAGGAAGAAGCCCGCCTCCTGCGCCGCGCCAGTGAGCCCGAGCGCGGCGAAGCCGCCCGCCGCCCGCCAGGCCGCGCGCGTCACCAGCGCGCCGGCGAGTGCTGCGCCGAGCACGGCGCGCGGCGCCTCCTCGCGCAGCGCCGCGGCCGGCAGCCCGGCGCCCGGCCAGCGCAGCGGCGCACCGGCGCGGCCTGCCAGGAAGCCTAGGCTGCGCACCGCATGGTCCTCGTGCAGCAGCAGCGGTGCGGCGACGGCGGCGCCCGCCGGCAGGCCCTCCTGCAACTGCCTGCGCCAGCCCGGCGCGCCGGTCGGGCCGGCGGCGGCGAGCGGGACGAAGGCGCGCGCATCGCTCAGCCCCGCCGCGATCTCCCAGGCCTCCGGCAACTCGGGCTCGAACTCGCAGACCGCGATGCCGGCTTGCAGGCCGTAGAAGCGCAGCGCCGCGCGCAGCCGGGCGAGCGGCGCACCGCGCCAGGCCGGGCCGCAGGCGACCACCAGCGCCTCCTCGGCGGCCGGCGGATCGGCAAGGAAGCACGACAGCGCGGTGGCGGCCGGCCCGTCCGGCCGCGGCAGGGCGAGCAGCAGCGCGCGCGCCGCCCGCGGCGCCGGCGCGATCACCTCGGCCTCCGGCAGTGGCGCTGCCGCAGCGGCGGCTAGCAGCGCGCGCAGCACGCCCTCGGCCAGCGCCTCGCCGCTCGGCTTGTGCAGGTCGATCAGCCCGGCGGCGCGGCGCAGCCCGGCCCGGATCGGCTCGGCCGCCGGCCGCAGCGGCAGGTAGCCGACGCTGCCCTCGCGGGTCTCGATCGCCAGGTGCCAGCCCTCGCGCGCCGCCGGCGCCGCACCGGGCAGGAAGGCGGCGAAGCCATGCCGGTCACCGGCGAGCCCGGCGAAGCGCGGATCGCCGGCGAGGCCCGTGACGACATCCGGCCGCTCGACCCGCTGCCAGTGCGGCGCGAGCGGCGCGCCGAGCCCGTCCGGCCCCATCACCGTCGCGCCGGTGAGCGTCGCCTGCGGATCAGCCAGCCAGCCATTCACGAAGACGCCGCGTCCGGGCAGCGCCAGCACGAGGTCGCAGGCCGCGGCCAGCGGCGCTTCCAGCTCGGCCAGGGTCGCGCGCCCGGCATAGGCCGGCCGCACCAGCCGGCACAGACGGTCGCGCGCCGGCTCGCTGCCCTGCAGCCGCGCCTGCATCTCGCGCAGGTGCTGCGCGCCCTCGGCCCCGGCCAGGATCGCCGGCCGCTCGACGCGACGGCGCCGCTTCAGCCGGCGGCCGACCACCAGCAGCAGATGCTCGAGCGCGGCCGGGTCGCACTCTCCCGCCTCGACGATCTCGATCAGCCCGCAGCCCGGCGCCGCGATGTCGTCGCGCGCGAAGCGCAGCACCTCGACCGGCAGGCGCCGCGGCCGGCCGCCGAGCAGCAGCGCCTCCGTTCCCTCGAGCCCGGCGGCATCGCCCCAGCCCTGCAGCACGACCGCGGCGGGCCCCGGCAGGATGACCTCGACCGCGCCATCCTCCTCGGCCGCGGCGGCGCAGAAGCGCTCGAGCAGGTCGCTGAGCGGCGGCACCGCGGCCGAGGCCGCGGCGGCGCCGATCAGGTCGGCCAGGAACAGCGCGATCGCGCCGCTGTAGCCGCCGGCCCGCGCCGCCAGCGCCTGCGCCAGCGCGGCGGCGTCGACCGATTCCTCGGCCCAGGGCGTCAGCGGCACTGGGGCGAGCTCGGGCGCATGCATTTCGAGCACCGGCCCGCCCGGCTGCAGCCCGCCCGGCACCTGCAGCGCGGCGAGGAACCAGCAGCCGCCCTCCGCACGCGGCCAGGCGGTCAGGCGATAGGGGCCGCGCGGCGCGCCGGTGGCGCCGATGCTGCCCTGGCGCGGCAGCCGCGCGACATGCCAGCCGAGCAGCAGCCCGATGCCACGACCGAGCAGCAGGCCGGCGAAGGCGCCGCGATCGGTGGCGCGCGCGGAGGCGAGGGCGACGACGCTCATGCCGCCCTCCGCGCCCGCGGGCGGCGCCGCCCGAGCAGCGCGTAATAGAGCGCGAGATGCGCCTCCGCGGCCTGTTCGGGCGTCGGCGGCGGCCGGATCGCCTTGACCAGCCGGGCCCAGAGCCCGGGCTCGCCAGCGGCGCGCCGCATCGCCTCGGCGAGCGCCGCCGGGTCGTCGGGCCGCACGTGCAGCCCGTCGATGCCGTCGCGCACCGCCTCGGCCATGCCGCCGATGCCGCTGGTGATGACCGGCCGGCGCTGCAGGAAGGCCTCCTGGATCACCAGCGGCGCGTTCTCCCACCAGACCGAGGGCACCACCACCCAATCGGCCTCGGCGATGCGGGATGCGATCTCGGCGCGCTGATAGGCGCCGTGGTGCCGCGCATCGGGCGCGGCGGCCAGGTGTCGCGCGAAATCCGCAAGGAAGGCCTCGGTCTGCCAGGCGGTGCCGCCATGCAGCGCCAGACGATGCGCGACGCGATCGCGCGTCAGCCGGGCCGAGGCGTCGAGCGCCACCAGCGCGCCCTTGCTCGGGCTGACATGGCCGAAATAGGCGAAGCGGTCCCGCGCCGCGTCACGCGCGACGCTGCGATGCGGCGCCACCTCGATCGGCGGCAGGCCGTTCGGTAGCACCGTGATCGCCTCCGCCGGCAGGCCCCAGTGGATGTGGCGTTCGCGCAGGAAGCGGCTGGGCGAGACGAAGCGGTCGACGAGGCGGTACATGGCGCGGATGTGCAGCTCCCGCAGCCGGAACTCGGTCGCGCTGCGCTCGGGCTGGCAGCGCCGGCAGGCATCCAGCGCGGCACCCTGGCAGAGCCTGCCGTCGGTGGTGCGCAGCAGGCCCTCGTTCGCGCAGATCGCGTAGTAGTCGTGCAGGGTCAGCACGATCCGCGCCGCCGGGTGCACGTCGCGGATCGCCTGCAGCGTCTCGACGCCCAGCAGCAGCGGGTGGTGCATGTGCACGATGTCGGGCTGCAGCTCGCGCACCAGCCGGCGGAACTCGGCGCCGACGCCGTAGAGGTCGGTCTGCGAGACGAAGAAGCGATCGAAGGCCTCGGTCCGCAGCAGCAGCTCGTCGGTCGCCGCGCCCACGGTCTGGAACGGCGTGCCTGGGCTCGCGCCGCGATGCACCGCGCTGACGCCGGCAACGAACATCCCCTCCACATCCGATCGCTCGCGCAGCGCGCGGAACAACGCGAGCGCCGCCGTCTCGGTGCCGCCCGGTTGCAGTCCGGGATGGCCATGGCAGAGGAACAGCAGACGCATGCGCGAAGGACTCCCGGCTGGGATGTTGCTTGTCGGCAGTGGCTCAGGCGTGTTCGAGAATGCAGATGTCCTGGAAGGAGAGGCCGCCGGCGCGGCCGGACCACTGGCCATAGGCGGCCGGCCGCCGGCGCCTGAGGCCGGCGCTGAGCAGCGTGCCGAGCAGCAGGTCCTCCTCGAAGGCGATCGCCGCGAGCGGCGCCTCCGGATGGGCGACCAGCACCTCGGCATCGCGCCGATCCGGGAAGGGCAGGCGCGCCAGCCCCGCGCCGATGCCCTCCCGCGCCGGCGCGTTGAGCAGGAAGGCGGTGGCGAAGCATCGGCCGCCGGGGGCCAGCACGCGGGCGATCTCGGCGCCGTAGCGGGCGATCGCCGGCAGCTCGAGATGGGTCAGCACCGAGACCAGCAGCACCATGTCGACGCTGGCATCGGCGAAGGGCAGCGTCATCGCCTCGGCCGGCTGCGCGCCACCCGGATGATACAGCAGATGCGCGACGTCGAGCGGCTGGAAGCGGAAATCGGGATAAGCCGGCGTGATGTTAGCCGCGCACCAGCCGAGCGCGCGGGCATCGACATCGACGCCGTCATAGGTTGCGCCATGCTCGAGATACTGCGTCAGCGGCACCGCCATGCGGCCGACTCCGCAGCCGATGTCGAGCACGCGGTCGCCCGGCCGCAGCCCGCCGAGCTCGACGAAGTGCCGCAGGAACTCGGCGCCGATGGCGCGGTAGTCGCCGTCGCCGCAGGACAGCAGCTCGGGCGGCGGCATCGGCAGGAAACGGTTGCGCGCCAGCTGGCCGCAGAGCAGGTCGAGCCCGGTATCAGGCGGCATCGCCAGCGCCGCGCTCATTCCGCGAAGCGCCGCATCAGCATGCCGATCGCGCCGTCCCAGCGGGCGTGGTGCAGGCCGCGATTGTACTGTGCGGCGAGCGTGCCGGTGTAACCGCCATGCAGCCCGACCGAGCGCCGCTCGAAATGCCAGAGCTCGACGCCGGGCTCGTAGGCGATGCCCGCGCCGGCGCGGCGCAGCTTCAGGCAGAGGTCGCTGTCCTCGTAGTCGCCAAGGATGTAGTCCTCGGTGAAGCCGCCTACTCTCTCGAACAGCGCGCGGCGGACCATCAGGGTAGCACCGGTCACGCCCGGCACCGCGCGCGGCAGCGTCGCCGGCCCGTAGTGGCGCGGGAAGCCCTTGTAGTAGTGCCGGTTCAGCCAGCGCCCCTCGCCGTCGCGCTCGAAATACAGCCCGGCATGCTGGATCGAGCCATCCTCGAACAGCAGCTTCGGCCCGGCCGCGCCCCGCCCCTTGGCGGCCGCCGCGGCGGCGAGCGTGGCCAGCCAGCCCGGCTGGTCAGGCACGACGTCGCTGTTCAGCAGCAGCAGCATCTTTCCGCGCGCGACGCCGGCGCCGAGGTTGTTGGCGGCGGCATAACCGAGGTTGCGCGGCGGCACGACCAGCGTCAGCGGCAGGCCGTGCATCAGCGCGATGCCGCGCAGCAGGTGCTCGACCTCGGCGGCCTGCTCGGGGCTGTCGAGCACCAGGATGGTCTCGGCCCCCCGCCACTCCGGATCGGCCGCGAAGGCGGCCAGCTGCACGCGCAGGAAGCCGAGATTGCGGTAGAGCGGGATCAGTACCGAGACCTGCGGCGCGCGCGCCGGCGTGCCGAAGGTCTTCACCACCGGCGTGCGCGGCCGCGCGAGATGCGCCGCGTGCAGCCGCGCCGCCGCCGGCGCCAGGCAGCGCGCGAACATCGCCTCGCTCAGCGCCTCGCCGCGCACCGAGGCGAGCACCAGGTCGCGGCCCTGCGCCGGCGCCAGCCAGCGCAGCCCGGGCGTGACGGTGACGGCGCCGCCGCCCGCGAGGTGGAAGGTCAGGTCCGGCTGCGGGCCGCAGGCGGCGGCCGGCAGGTGCGCGACGAAGCCCTCGGGCGCCTCGCCGGGCGCATGCAGCGCACGCTGGAAGCGCGGGCCGAGCTCGCGGCGGGGGAAGCGGAACAGCGCCGCCTCGGGCACCGGCACTACCGGCTCGCCCGGGCCGCCAAGCGTCATGCCGGTGACGAGGCCGTGCGGGTCGCGCAGCCAACCACGCAGGAAGATCCCGCCCGCGCCGTCGCGCAGCGCGAGCTCGAGCGCGCCGGTCACCGCGGCGCCGAGGCTCGCGCGGCTGCGCGGCCGCGCCGGGGCGACATGCTCGACCGTGCGCAGCAGCGCCGTGCGCGCCGGGTCGGCGGGCTGCCCGGCCAGCGCCGCCGGCACGAGCAGCCGGATTGCCTGGGCCTCCGGCCCCTGCGCGGCCAGGTCGGCGATGGCGGGCAGGCCGGCAGCGGCGGGCGCGATGCGACGTAGCCAGCCATCGCTCGCGACGAGCAGCTCGCCGCGCCGGGGATCCTCGACCAGCAGGTGGGTCGTCGCGCCCTGGCAGCTCGGCAGGCGGCGCACCCGATCCGGCCCGACCAGGTGGACCATGCCGCGCGGCGGCGCACCCTCGATGCGCAGCAGCCGCAGGCCATCCGGCCCGGCGGCGATCGGCGTGGCGGCCTCAGCGGTCGCCGCCGCCTGCTCCGCCAGCGCATGGATCGCCGCGACGGTCGGCGGGTCCTCGGCGAGGTCGAACAGCACGCTGCCGGCCTCGAGCAGCAATTGCAGCAGCCCTGCCTGGCCCTGTTCCGGCACGAGGTCGAGCAGCGCGGCGGGCGCCTTCGCCAGGTCGGCGAGACCGAGGCCCGGCGCGCCGGCCTCCGGGGCGCCGAGCCTGAGCCGCGCATCGGCCGCGACCCGGCGCGGCAGCCGCAGCAGCCCGGCCTGCCGCTCGCCCGGGACGAGCGCGGTGCCGAGCAGCGGCGGCCGCAGCGCGACGCCGTCGAGCGTCGGCCGGAACCGGCCCTGCCACAACCCCGCGTGCCAGACCAGCAACACCGCGTCGCGGCCCAGTCGGACACCCGAGAGCACCAGCTCGGCCGGATCCGGTCGATGCATCAGCATGACGGCTCACCCTGCTTGCGAAGGATCGCGGAACTGCCGCGGCGCGGCGGCCGGCGGTTCAGACGATGACGATGTAGCCCGAGGGGTTGGCCTTCACGTCCTCGGCCTTGACGCCCATCAGCGTGACGCTGTCGCCATTGCCGAGATCGATCACCGCATTGCCGCCCTGCGAGGTGACGTGGTTCACGAGATCGCCGGCGCTGGCGACGTTCAGGTTGTTGATGTTCTTCTGGATCTGCAGGATGTCGCCGTTCGAGAAGTCCATCACGACGTCGCGGCCGCCGCCCGAGCCGAAGACGAAGGTGTCGCCGCCCGAGCCGCCGAACAGCGTGTCGTTGCCGGCGGCGCCGGCCAGCGTGTCGCTGCCCGACCCGCCGGAGAGCAGGTCGTTGCCGGCGCCGCCTGCGAGGACGTCGTTGCCGGCGCCGCCGAAGAGGGTGTCGTTGCCGGCGCCGCCATCGAGCATGTCGTTGCCGTCGCCGCCGTTCAGCAGGTCGCTGCCCGCACCGCCGTCGAGCGTGTCGCTGCCGAGCCCGCCGAGCAGGGTGTCGTTGCCCGCGCCGCCGTCGAGGAAATCGTCGCCGGCGCCGCCCAGCAGCGAGTCGTTGCCGGCGCCGCCGAACAGCAGGTCGCTGCCGTCGCCGCCGTCGAGCGTGTCGTTGCCCGCGCCGCCATCGAGGTAGTCGTCGCCGGCGTCGCCGAAGAGCAGGTCGTTGCCCCCGCCGCTGAAGATCATGTCGTCACCGTCGCCGCCGTGGATCGTGTCGGCCTGGTTGGTGCCGTTCAGGAAGTCGTCGAACAACGAACCCGCTATCGTCGCCACGCCTCGCCCTCCGTGGTGCCTTGGTTGACCGGGCGCAGGCCGGGGATCGGCACTGCGCCTGGTGAGGAGCGTGAGGGGCGCCACGATAACGGATGGTAAAAGTGCGTCGCTCTTTTCAGGACTCGTCGCTTTTTTTGTCCTAACGCTACGAGCGGCTTCCCACCGCCGAACTCGGCACGGCGCACCACGTGCATCACGGTCAGCAGCAAGCCCCGCCGGAATAAACCAGGCCCTTAGCGGCCTCGCCGATTCACCTGCACGGCCACGCTGCCTGGGAGGGCAAGGGACAACGCCCCGGCGTCGATCGCTGGGCGCTTGCGTAGCGCCGAGGCGGCATCCGCACGGAGGTCGCCAACCGCCAGAGGGTTTCACCCGCGCCACGGGGCGGGCGCGGCTGATCCAGATCACGATCCGCGCTGGCTGCAGCGCCGACCATGGTCCAGACTTCTGTTTCGTCGCGTGATTAACGCCTCCGGGCGTCCCGCCCTGCGGCGATCATGCTCTATACGACCGGTTCGGCCGCACGGGCGGCGCGCACCAGGTCGCGCAGGCGCTGGGCGCCGGCATTGCCCTTCAGCGCATCGCGCCAGGCGGTCTCGGCGACGCGCTGGTGCAGGGTGACCGCCTCGTCGGCCGCGGTGATCATCGCGACGCCATTGGCCGCGACCGGGCCGATATCCGGCGGGAAGGGGCTGGTGACGACATGGGCGCGATCGCGGCCGCGCAGAACCATGAAGGCCCCGGACGGCTCGGCGCCGCTGATCAGGCCAAGCTGCAGGCCGATCGGCACCTGCTCCATCTGGGCTGCGAGGTTCTCCACCTCGGCGATGGCGGCGGCCCTGGCGCGGGTGCGGGTGCGCTCGGGCCCTGGCAGGCCGGCCGAGACGCCGTCCAGCAGCAGCCGGCGGATCGCGACCTCGGAGAGGATGCCGATGATGTTCGGCCGGCGCTGCTGATAGAGCCGGCGGCGGGCGGCGAGCAGGCCGAGCGCCTGCTCGGTCAGCG
>Ga0114976_10000802_pt1 | contig 19824 bp, 18 predicted proteins | sample S_130805_EF_Meta_FD_87319 | JGI IMG/M metagenome (GOLD analysis project Ga0114976, IMG submission 87319) | Freshwater microbial communities from Lake Simoncouche, Canada to study carbon cycling - S_130805_EF_MetaG | ecosystem: Environmental > Aquatic > Freshwater > Lake | place: Lake...
CCAAAAAACATGGAAAAGCTCTATTAATTTTCAAAAAAAAATAATTTTAATAGACTTGTTTCCTTGGTATCCTTGGATATATTTTTGGTCTTATTTGGTGAACATATTGTCTAAAAAACATAATTCCCAAATAAAATTTTTTTATTTTAATTTATATGAAAATTTTTTTTCATCTTTTAGATGTTATATATATAAATTAACTAAAATTTTTTCTTCTTTTAATGTTCATCCTGGTGTAACCGAGTATGATTTCATTCCTGTCACTAATAATAAAATAAAATTAATAAACAATTTATTTAAAAAATTTATAAAATCTAAAAACTATGCTGTAAATTTTAGGTATAAGAAAATTCTCATTGGTGATTTAATTTATGATACATATTTAAGAACAAATTTTTCTCCCACTGTTAATTTGCTTGACCCCAAGTTAAAAAAAATCTTTCGTAAGGCAATTGAGATTTTTGACTTAATGGAAATTTATTTTAAAAAAAATAATGTTTGCTGCATAATACCAAGCCAAACGGCTTATATTTCGTATGGGGTACCAATCAGGGTTGCGAATAAATTTAAAATACCAGTTGTAAAAATTCGCACAGAAAATAGAGGGTTATCACTTTTTCAATTAATTAAGTTAGATAAATATTTGGTAGATGAAATGCCATATTATAATTTTAAAAAAAAATTTACATCAATTTCAAAAAATAAAAAAAAACATATGTTATCAATCGGGCAGAATTTAATCAAAAATAGGTTATCCGGAAATTATGATGAAAAACTACCTTACATGGATGGAAAATTATTTAAAAACAAAGGACGAGCTAATCCAATTCTTAAAATAAAAAAATATGATCCCCAAAAAAAAACCATAATAATTTTTCCACATTGTTTTTATGACCATCCTCATAGATTTAGATCAATGATTTTTAATGATTTTTTTGAACATGCAAAATATTTTTTAGATCAATCCAAGGTCATGACATCATATAATTGGATTTACAAACCTCATCCTAATGAATTAGATGGAAATAGGAATTATCATGCAGAATTGAGCAGATTGTATCCCAACGTTATTTTTATTGATAAAAACATAGGTCATTATAGTTTATTAAATCTAAATCTAAAAATGGTCATTACTAATCACGGTACCCTGGCTCATGAATATGCTTATTTTAATGTACCGGTTATAAATACAGGAGATAATCCACATATTAATTATAATTTTTGCCTTAATATAAGAACTAAAAAAAATTTAGACTTCGTAATGAAAAATTTAAATTCAGCCTTTTCTAAAATTAATTTTTCAAAAAATAATGTATATGAATTTATGTTTCTTAATTATCAATATTACAAAAATCTGTATGATGAAAATAAATTTATAAAAGATAGTTATTTTGTTGATCCTGTTTTGAAAAATAATTTTTCTTCTGAAGTTTTAAATTATCATATGAAAAATGATAAGAAAAATGAAAAAAATATTACAATGTATATAAATAATTTTATTAAAAATGTTTTCTGAAATAAAAGATACTTTCTCAATTCTTGAAAAAAAACAAAAAAGAAAAAGTTTTTTTTTAGTAACTTTAATTTTAGCTAATGTTTTTTTTGAAATAATTGCTCTTTTTCTATTATATGATTTTATAAGGTTAGCAACAAGTTCGCTAGCTGTTGAGAATTTTTATAAAAAAAGTGAACATTTAAATTATTTTTTTTTATTCTTAAATTTAAATTATAATTTTAATAATTTATTAATTTTTATATTATTTGTATACATTTTTAAATTTTTTTTCACATTATTTTTTAACTTTTTTCAATATTCTTTTTTAAACTCTACAAAAGTTCATTTGAATGAGACTTTATTTGGAGGATATTTGAGAAAAAATTATTCTTTTCACTTAAATAACAATCCTATTAATTTAATTAGAAATACCGAAACAGAAGTTGGCCAATTTGTACTAGGCTGTTTTATGCAAATGATATTTATATTAACCGAAGGAATTTTGATTTCTGTAATTATTTTAAGTCTATTTTTTGTAAACTCAAAGGTTGTAATTTATTCAATTTTTTTCCTGATTTTATTTAGTTTTTTTTACCTAAATGCAATTAAGCCATCCCTTTTAAAATATGGAAATTCTAGGATAATTTTTTCTGCCAATTTTTTAAAAAATTTAAGTGAAGCTTTTTATGGGATTAAATCATTAAAATTATATAATGCAGGTAATTTTTTTCAAAATTCACTTAAACAAAACGCAGAACAACTTGCAAAAGCAAACATTTTTTTTTCGGTAATATCACAAATACCAAAAAATAGCTTAGAGTTGTTGGTGGTATTTGTGATTATAATCTTTTATAAAAATAATATTGATTTTATCAAAATAAACCCGGAAATTATTATAAGCTTAGGTTATTTTGCTTTGGCTTCATTTAAAATACTTCCATCAACATCCAAGATAATTTTAGCCTTTCAGTCCTTAAAGTACAACAAAAAGGCTATACATATTGTTAAATCAGAACTTGACAATATTAATTATTTTAAAAAAAATAAAAAAAATGATTTAAATAATAAAATTAAACAAATTAGCTTTAACAAAAATATTGTTCTAAAAAATATTTTTTTTAAGCATCCTCAAAATTCAAGACCTATATTTAAAAAATTAAATTTAATAATCAATAAAGGTGATAAAATTGGAATATTAGGCATTTCAGGTTCAGGAAAATCAACCTTAGTAGACATTTTAACTGGCCTATTAGATGTTAAAAAAGGTTCTTTCAAGGTTGATGGAAAAAAAATAAAATATAATAATAAATTAAGCTGGATCTCAAAAATCGGTTATGTACCTCAGAAAGTATATCTTACAGATGACACTATAATAAATAATATTGCGTTTGGCCAATCTTCTGTAAACAAATTAAAAATTAGTAAAGTAGTAAATCAAGTAGGCTTAGATAAACTAATCAATTTAAAAAAAAATAAACTTGAAAATAAACTTGGACAAGAAGGTGTTAAATTATCAGGCGGGCAAATCCAAAGAATTGGTATAGCAAGATGTTTATATAAAGACCCAGAATTATTAATTTTTGATGAAGCCACAAGTTCACTAGATATTGAGAGTGAAAAACAAATTATAAACTTAATTAAAGGTATTTCAAAATTTAAAACATTAATAATGATATCCCACAATCCTAAAAACTTAGGATTCTGTAATAAAATTTATAACATCGAAAATAGTTCGATTAAAAAGTTACGAGGTTAGTTTTTTAAAAATATTATAAAATTTTTTTTCAAGCACTTTGCCATTTCCCATACTGGATAATTTATTTCTTTTATTTACATTGATATTTATATTTGCAATTTTTAAATCAGATATCCATTTAAAAAAAAACATTCCTAAATAATCATTATTTTTTTTTAAATTTTTAAAATAATTTTTTATAGATTCAATTTTATAACATTTCATGCCAGATAGTGGGTCTAATACTCCGAATTTATAAAATGAATCTTCAGAAATTTTTTTTTCTACTTCTCTATTAAAAATATTCCTTGCTCCAATGACGATGTCATGCTTTCTTATTGCTAGCAAAAAATTCTTAACAAATTTATTTTGATGCTGATCATCAGCGTCCACTGTTAAAATATATTTTTTTTGTAAATTATTTATTATAAAATTTATGCCAATTCTTAATGTTTTGTCATATCCGTATCTTTTTTTATTATTTATAACATAATCAGAGTTATTTTTTGCAATACTATATGTTTTGTCGTTTGAATGGTCATTTACTACAACAATCTCTGAAAATTTTTTAAATTTTTTTATTACTTTTAATAAATTTTTTTGCTCATTATAAGCTGGTATTAAAATTATCAAATCTTTGAACATTATTTGATTAAATATGTGTATTTTAAATATTCTCCTTCAGATAAATCTTTATTTATTTTTTTATTAATAATCTTTTCATATTCATAAGGTGGAATTGCATCTTTTGGACATGGGCGTAAAAAATCTAAATCATTTTTTTTTAAAATATGTCCTTTTATTAAGTTTTTATTGATTCTAATACATCTTCTTTGAAGTATAACTGTGTTAATTTCATTTTTTTCTAATTTTTTCACCCCATCACCCATAGAATCTTCTAAATTTCTAGTTCGATCTATCATTTCACGCCAGGTTCTTGGATTCATAGAAAATTTATGATCTGGACCAATATTATTATTGTTATCAGTAAAATGCTTCTCAATAATTCTTGCCCCCAAAGCGACAGCGCCCAGCACAGTTTCGCAATCCAAAGTGTGATCTGACAATCCTAGAATTACATTTTTAAAGTTTAATTTAAAAGATTTTAAAACGTTTAAATTAATATATTTAAAATTAGATTTATCAGCCGAGTAGTTGGTATTACATTGCATTAAGCAAATTTTTTTATTTACTTTAATAATTTTTTTATAAATTTTTTTAATTTCAGATAAATTTGAAGCCCCAGTAGAAATAATAACTGGCTTTTTAGTTTGTGCCATTTTAATGACATTGTCATGCCATGTAATATCTCCTGACCCAATTTTCCAGGCGCATAAAAATTTATTTAAATATGGAATTACTTCTGAGTCATATGGAGCAGTTAAATACTCTATATTATATTTTTTACATGTATTAAATAGACTCTCCGTCCATTTTAGAGGAACTTCATTTTTTTTGTAGATATTAAATGCTGAATCCGACCAAAAAGATTGATGAGATTTTATATTTCTTAATTTTTTAAAACCGTAATCTGAAACAAGAGTTGCAGCAAAAAAATTTTGAAATTTTGCAGCATCCGCTCCATTTTCAGCGGCCATATGAATTAATTCTTTAGCCTTTGTTAATGATCCGTCGTGATTTGAAGCAATATCAGCTATAAAATACGCTGGAGAGTTATCTGATATAAATTTTTTACCAATTTTAAATTTATTCATAATCTTTGACTATTTTTTTGATTTCTGTAAAAATTTTTGGAAGTTTAATCTTAAAGTGTTTTTCAAATTTTTTAATGCAAAGCCTATTGTTTTTAGTTCTAGTAGTTTTGCATATATTATTGATTTTTTCTTTAACAATCAACTTTTCATCAAAAATGTTTAATTCTTCAGAAAATTTTTTAATAAGACTACTTTTTGAGATACCGTCTGTTGAGCCTAAATTAAACAATCCTGATTCATCTAATTTTTTTTTATTGATAATTTTATTTATAATTTGGGAAATGGTACGAACAGATAACGGACTATAATATGAATCATCAAATGCGTTAATAGTCCGGCCTACACTCAGATTATTGTATATCCAATCTGTAAAACTTTTTTTTTTAGAAAAAGATTTTCCAATTAGATTTGTTCTAAAAATAATTGAAAAGTTTTTTAAACAAATTTTCTCTGCTGACAATTTATGCTTTGTGTAAACATTTACAGCTTTAAAATTTGAATTTTCTTTGTTTTTAATATTTTTTCTTGGATTGTATATTTGATCAGTAGACATATGTAACAATTTAAAATTATAATTATATTTATTTTTTAGTTCAAAAATGTTTTTAACAGTGTTCACATTAATTTTTTTTGATAAACTAGATTTTATTTCGCACACATCAATATTAGTTAACCCTAAACAATTTACGATTAGATTAGGTTTTGTTTTAGAAATTATTTTTTTTAAATTTTGAATTTCTGTTAAATCAAATTTTTTTTTTAAAATGCCCGTGTGAAACACTAAGTGTTTTTTTGTCTTTAAGTAGTAGTATAAAGTCTTGCCTAAATATCCAGACGATCCAAGAATTAAAATTCTCACTTATTATTAAGATTAATTTTTGAAGCAATTTTTTTTAAATCATTTACTGAAAGAAAATTTTTATTATTTCCAGATTGATAGCTAAAACCTTTTGGTATTTTTTTTGCACCATGCTTATTTATGTAATAATTTATAATTTTACTTTTATTAACTAAATGTGTTTCATTAGTTAAATTTGCACATATTATATATTTATCATTAATTTCTACTGTATTTTGAGAGTCGTGTTCTGATATCATTTCTTCGTGTATTTTTTCTCCTGGTCTCAAGCCAACAAAATTATATTTAGCCTTAGGATTTATTGCTTTTGCGAGGTCTAAAATTTTATAAGATGGAATCTTAGGAACTATTATCTCTCCACCCATACAATTTTTTATTGCCCAACAAACTAACTCAACACTTTTTTTTAGAGAAAGACTAAATCTTGTCATTTCTTTGTGTGTTATATTAATTATTTTTTTATTACTTTGTTTTAAGAAAATTGGAATAACAGAACCCCTTGATCCTTCCACATTCCCATAACGAACTACTGAAAAATTTTTTTTACCCAAGAAAAAATTTGCTGAAATAAAAAGTTTGTCAGAACATAGTTTGGTTGCGCCATATAAATTAATCGGAGATGAGGCCTTATCCGTCGAAAGAGCTATAATTTTTTGAACGTTATTATGAAAAGAAGCCTCAATTATATTTTGAGCTCCAATAATATTTGTTTTTATAAACTCAGTAGGGTTATACTCCGCTGTATCAACCTGTTTTAGTGCTGCGGCGTGAATAATTATGTTAACATTTTTAAATGCAATTAATAATCTATTTAAATCCCTAATGTCGCCCAAAAAAAATCTTGTTTTAGAAAAGTTTTTATGTTTTTTAAACTTTAATTTCATTTCTTGCTGTTTCAGTTCGTCACGACTAAAAATTATTATTTTCTTTATTTTTGAATAGTTATCTAGAATGTGATGAACAAAACTCTGACCAAATGATCCTGTACCACCGGTTATTAATATTGTTTTATTATTTAACATTAAAAAAATTTTTAATAAAATATGAAGTTATCTTAGCAAAAAACAAAGTTATTATATTTATATAAAATTACAATGAATTATTTCTTAAATTACATTAAATATTTATTATTCAATATAAAAAAACTAAAAAACAATAATAAGTCTAGCAAAAAAATAATTTTACTCGAGATATACAATGTAAGATTGTCAGTCGTGGCCATGAGTATGCTGGCGGGATCTTTGGCAGGCACGAATAAAGCAAAAATTATTTGTTATTTTCCTAAATTTTTTTTTTTAAAAGATTTTGTAAAATATTTTTTTAGTTATTTAAATCCTTTGAATATATTTTATGTATACAAATCAATATCAAATAACAATTTTATAATGCCAATACAAAAAAAAAATAATAATCAAAATGTCAATCTAATTGTCAAAAATAAAAATGATATATTAAAAATTAAGTACAAAAATATTTTAATTGGCGATCTTATTTATGATGAATACCTTAGAAATTTTAATGAAATTACAATTGATATTAATAAAAAAAATTTTAAAGATTTTTTATCTCGATCCTCTAATTTAATTAGTTACTGGGAAAATTATTTTGATAATAATAAAAAAAATATTAAAGGAGTCGTAACTAGTCACAGTGTTTATTTGATTGCTCTTGTGGGGCGAATTGCTTTAGCTTACGATGTTCCCGTGTTTGTAGCAGGATGGACACAAATTAATAAGATTAATAAAAAAAATTTATCAAGATATCCAAACCCAGACTATTACAAAAGAGATTTTAAAAATTTTTATAAAAATAAAAAAAAGAAATATTTAGATGAGGCAAAAAAAAATTTAAAATTAAGATTAAGTGGAAAAAAAGATGTCTTAAGAAATATTTCACTAAAAATAGATCCTGTTTATTCTACAAGAGTTACAAAGAAGTTTTTATTTAAAGATAATAAAAAAATAAACGTTTTAATTGCTAGTCATTGTTTTAGCGATGCTCCACATTTTTATGGTAAAATAATTTTTTCTGACTTTTATGAATGGATTTCGTATCTTGGCAAAAAAGCAAAACAGAAAAATTATAATTTTTATTTTAAAATTCACCCAGCGCATCATGAGAGAAATAAAGAAAAGATAGATAAGTTATTGCTAAAATACTCTGATTTGTACTTAGTACCAAACGGTGTCACGCATAAACAAATTATTCCTAATATTGATGTAGCATTAACTGTTTATGGTAGTATTGCTCACGAGTATCCACTACAGGGCATTCCGGTTGTTACTGCTGGTGAAAATCCACAACAGGGATATGATTTTTGCTACAATCCAAAAACGTTTAAAGACTACAATAGAATTATTGATAATTTAGAAAAATGTAAAGTAAGAAAAAATATAAAAAAATCTATATATGAATTTTATTTTATGCATTATTTAACCGATTATTTTATTCTTGGAGATGAAAAAATAAGTGCAGAAAATATAAGTAAATTAAGTATTTACAAAATTTTAATGAAAAAAATTGAACACAGAAATTTTTATGAAGAAAAAAATAAAATATTTACAAATTTTATTTTATCAAAAAAAAGAAGAATACTCTTTGATGCCGAATAAATATAAGAATTTTTTTAAAAATAATTATATTCAAAAATACTACGAGGAATATAAAAAATATTAATATGATACACAATGTTATTGGTTTAATTGTTTATGAGAGTTGTAGTAAATTAAAACTTTTATCAATAAATAATGCCATCAATGACATAAGAAAAATTAAGTGTAAAAATAAAGTATATATTATTGATTTAAGTAAATACTATTTTTTTAAAAAAAACTTTAACATAAATTGTATTAAAAAATATAAATTCATAAGATATTTTAAAGTAAATTCCATAAAAGAATTGGTAAAATTTGGAGACAATAACAATGTTTTATGTTTGGGACCTATTAAACTAGAGATAAAATTTATAATTATTTATTTCCTTATCAAATTATCTAAAATTAAAAGAATTTATTTCAATAGATATGGTCAAATCTTAGAATTTAACTCTTTAAAAAATTATAGAATTAAAGACGGTATTAGATTTTTTTTTTTTGAAAAATTAAGTTACTGGTTTATGAGAATCTTAGCAATGTCAAACATAATTGCTAATGTTGATTATTATTTAGAAGCAAGTCAAAATATGATCGACAAAATAAATAACAAAACCTTAAAAAGATTTTTTCCCAATTTATCATATTATAAAAAAATTTATAGAATAAATAGTCTTTGGTTTGATGAATTAAAAAAAAATAAGAACAAAAACAAAAATAAAAAAATTTATACTATATTTGTTGATCCAGGCATTGATCATCCAGATAGGTATTTACGTGGTGAAACAATCACTGAAAGAGAAAGGCAAAATTATTATTTAAAAGTTTTTAATTTTTTGAATTTTTTAAAAAAAAATAATCATAATGTTGTTTTTTCAAAACACCCCAAATCAATTTATTTTAATAAAAGTTTTAATATTTTTTATAAAAAATTTAAAGTAATTAATAGTCTTAATTATAATTATTTTATTAAATCTAAAATTTTAATTTTAGGGCCTACAACTATTTTTAATAGAGCTATAACACACAATAAGATTTTTATTTTTTTTAAAACTTCGGAGCTAGGTAGTTACATGAATGATAGATTGAGTTATGTTGGTAAGATTTTTAAATTTAGTAAAATTAATTTAGATCAAAAAATATTTGATTTAAAGTCTATTGATTATACACACAACAGAAAAATTTATGAAAAATTTAAAAAAAATAATATTTTAAATAATAAGAAATATAATTCCTACGAACAAATTAAAAAAATTATCGAAAAAATTTTTAAATATGAATATTGATTATTTAAATCCTTTTTAATGCTTGATTAATTTTATTAGCAGCATAAATCAAATTTCCTTTTGTCGATGCAAAACTTATAAATATAATACCATTATCTGGGTAGTATATTTTATCTTTATTAAGAATCTTTTTAAATATAATTTTTCTTGAAAATTTTTTGGATTCAAAAAAATCTCTTTGAGTTCGATTTATAATTTTTTTTCTAGAAAAGATTATTCTGAATATTGATTCGCATTTAATAATTTGAAAATCTAAATTATTTTTTTTAATAAAATTATTAATAATATTATAAAAAATATTACATTTGTTGAGTAGATTTTTAAATTTTTTAATCTTATTTTTATTATAATTTTCAATGTGTTTTATAGAAGAATATACAGAATAATTATTTTCTGAAAAAGTTCCTCCAAAAAAAACTTTAACATTATTTAATTTTTTTAAAACATTATTTGTCACCCCAATGAAACTAATCGGCAACCCGCCCCCAAAACTTTTTCCAAATATAGAAATATCAGGTTTAATTTTAAATTCTTGTTGAGCTGAACCTTTGCTCATTCTCATTCCAGTGACAATTTCATCAAAAATTAATAAAATTTTATTTTTTTTCGTATAAGACCTTAAAAATTTAAGATAATTTTTTATATTTAAGTTTGGAAAACACCCTTGTATTGGTTCCACTAATACGCAGCATATTTTTTTTTTATTTCTTTCTAAAATTTTTTTCGATTCCTTAATATTATTACAAGGTATATAAATTAAGTTCTTTCTTGAACTATCAGTTAATCCATCAGATAGTTTAATGGGAATGAGATTCTTGTCTGAATTAAAAAGAGTTTCATCTCCAGATCCATGCCAACTACCAGCTACATTTATAATTTTATCCTTTTTGCTTATTGCTCTGCATATCCTTAAAGCTTTGGCTATAGCTTCAGATCCGGTTGTGCAGAAAAAAAATTTTTTATAATTTGGGTATAACTTGTTTAATAAAAAAACTAATTTATTACCTTTTTTTTTAAATAAAGAAATTTTTTTTTTCCTAAAATCATCAAATACTTTTTGAAGTATTTTAGAAGAGTGACCAAAAAGAAGAACCCCCGAATTAAAAGATAAATCTATATATTTTTTTTTATTATAGATAACTTCATCTTTATGACCGTAAATATCCATGTTAATAATTATTTATGATTATTAAGTTATATTACTAAAATACAGTATATATTTTATAATAAATTTTCCACATTATTATTTAAATGAAAAAAAAAATTATTAAAATAACATGGGGCTCATTATTTAATAAAAAAGATTTTCATTATACAAAAGCAACAAAAGATTTGTTATTTAAAAAATTCAATATTTCTTCTTTTGTTTTAGCAAAAATTATTTATCCTAAACTCACTCACAGAAAATTTTTATCTATTAAAAATTTTGTAAGTAAAAATATTTTAATTTACCCCTTAAATTCTATTCTGGATTATGGATCTGGAAACGGTGCCTTTATAAAATTGTTTTTAGATAAAAAAATTTTTAAAATTTTTAGTTTTGAAATAGCTAAAGATTTAATAAAGTTACAAAAAAAAATTTTTGAAAATAAAAAAAATATTAACTATGTTTTAACAAATAATCGTAATGTTAAGTTTTTTAAAAAAATTAAAAGTAAAAGTATCGACACTATTTTTTGCTCCTCAGTTTTTCAATATTTTAGTAGTAACTTATATTCTCGAAAGATACTTAGTGAATTTTTAAGAGTCGCAAAAAGTACAGTATTTATTTACGACGTTAAAAATAAAATTTATAAAAAAAGATATTTATTACAATTAAGACAAAGACAAAAACTATCTAAGAAAGAATTTCTTAAAAAATATAAATACACGCCTATTAGATTTTATAATAAATCATTTTTTACTGTTTTTTTAAAAAAAAAAATACCATCTGCGAGAGTTTACTTTTTAAAATTACCACCAGGGGCAACAGATCAGAAATTTGGTTATTGTGTTAAAATTATATTGAAATAGCAGAAATTTTTTTATTTTTATTTCTAAAGTAATTAAATTTGCTTTTTTTCTTTTTTAAGTTTAACTACTTTATGACGTTAAAATAAAATTAAAATGAATCCCAAAAAAACAATTAAAGCTAATTTATCAAGGAGAGAATCTCTCGTTAATGATAATATTGTATTTTATAAAAAAATACCTTTGCCTACTTGGATTGAACTTAGTTTAATAGATGTTTGCAATAGAAAGTGTAGTTTTTGCCCTAAGTCAGACGCCAATTTAGCTCCAGATACATTTATGAGCATGAGCAAGTCACTTATTGATAAACTTTGTTATGAATTAAAACAAATTGGTTACAAAGGATCTATAGCGCTTTGCGGATATGGAGAGCCGCTTTTGCACAAAGATATTATCTATATTGTAGAAAAACTTTCGAAAGTTTCCTCAGTTGAAATTGTAACAAATGGAGATGTGTTGAATTCAAAAATGATGAAAAGCTTATATAAAGCAAACGCTTCAAGACTTCTTGTTAGCATGTATGATGGAGAACATCAAATTAAGAAATTTAAAAAAATTGCCAATGAAGCCAAAGTGCCTGAAGATTTTATGATTCTTAGAGATAGGTGGTATTCAGAAGAACAAAATTTTGGAGTTAAGTTAACCAATAGAGCCGGAACTATAAATATTGGAAATCAAATTAAAAATATTCATAGTTTTTGTTATTATCCAGCATATCAGTTTTTAATTGATTGGAACGGAGATGTTTATTTGTGTCCCCAGGATTGGCAACGAAGAAACGCCATGGGTAATTCGATGCAATCTCATATTTTTGAAATATGGAAGGGTAAAATTTTTAGTAAATACAGACAAAACTTATTGCAGGGAAAAAGATCCTCAAATCCGTGCTTGAATTGCAATGCAAATGGAACGCTATTAGGTAAGTCACATGCATCATTATGGAGACAAATTTATAATATCAAATCATAAAGTTAGATTTAGATTAATTCAATGCATATAAAAGTATGGAAAAAAATTGATAAAATAGCTTTCAGAGATACTAATGAAAGTATCGCTTTTATGAATAAGAAAGGTATTTTCGCTAGTCCATGGATTTTTGATATATTTAAGAAAAACGTAAAGTATAAAAAAAAATTTCCAATTTTTTTTTTTAAGATTAAAGTTAAAGAGTTAGGTTTTAAAAAAACTACCACACTAGATAAAATATATAGGGAAATTAAAAAAAAAAAATTTTTGCTAGTAGACAAAGAATTAGCAATTATATTAAGGTTAATTTATAAAAATCAAAAAAAGGGTGAGTGGTTAAGAATTGCTGTTAATTTTAATTCTATGATAGACTCTGATAATGTTCCGCATCTCCCTAAGCTGGGGAAGGCTTTATCAAAATTTTTTTTAGAAACTTATTGGGCTTATAAAAAAGCTATATTTCATCCACATAATGAGTTTATCGTAATGAAATACAAATGATTGATCGAGAGATAATTATAAACAAAATTAAACTATTAAATAGGATTTCAATAAGTCCAATGTGTCAATATTCAGCTGATAGACATGGAAATCCCTCAAGTTGGCATTATCAGCATTTGGGTTATCTTTCGCAGCTTGGTGCTGGACTTTTAATGCTCGAGTCCACCTCCGTCTCCAAAGAAGGAAGAATTACTTTAAATGACCTTGTGCTATCAAATAATAGAAATTATTTATCTTTTTGTAATTTAGTAAAATTTTTAAAAAAAAAAAGTGGTATTAAAATAGGTATTCAAATTTCACATGCAGGAAGAAAAGGATCTGCATATGTTCCATGGAAAAAAGCAAATTCGTCACTAAAAAAAAATAGCTGGAAAACATATTCAGCTTCAGCAATTGCTAAGGATAAGTATTGGCCTATACCAAAGGAGTTGAATAATAAAAAAATAAAAAAAATTATTAAAGATTTCTGCAATTCTGCATCTTTGGCTAATAAGGCGAATTTTGATTGTCTGGAAATACATATGGCACATGGTTATTTGCTGCATCAGTTTTTTTCACCTATTTCTAATAAAAGAAATGATCAATATGGAGGAAGTTTAGAAAAGCGATGTAAGCTATTAATTCAAATTGCTAAAGAAATTAGAAAAATATGGCCTGCCAAAAAAATACTTGGAGCAAGAATTACAGGTTCTGACTTTATTAAATTTGGATCTACGGTCGAAGACGCCATCTATCTAACAAAAAATTTAGAAAAAATTGGATTTGATTATGTTTGTGTTTCTGGCGGAGGTATCTTAACTAGGACGAATATTAAATTTAAAAAAGGTTATAATGTTAACAATGCATATAATATAAAAAAATTTACAAAAAAAATTCTAATCCAAACAGTAGGTATGATGCAGGACTTGAAATTTTCTGACAATTTAATTAATTGTAAAAAAATTGATTTAGTATCGATTGCTAGGGAGTTTGTTAATAATCCTTATTTTCTATTTCGTTATAAAAAATTTAAGAATAAAATTTCAGATGTCCCCCCTCAATATGCGCGGTGTATTAGATATTAAGTTTAATATAACAATTTTTATTCCCTAGTTATTTATCAAAAGTCCCATTATAATTAAAATATAATTTACAAATGTTAAAAAAAATCCGATCATTTATAAAAAGTTTTTTAGATTTAAGAAATATAAAAGAAATAAACAATAAACTTTTAATAAATTTATCAAAAATTCATTTTGAAAATAAAAGCAGACAGGAAAGTAATAATTTTTCAGACTACGAGTATAGAGTCTTTTCTCAGTTTGGTGAAGATGGATTAATAAATTTAATATTAAATAATACTAATATAAAAAATAAATATTTTGTTGAATTTGGTGTTGAAGACTACGAAGAATCTAATTCGAAATTGTTATTAGAATCCTTCAATTGGTCTGGTGTAATATTTGACTCTAATTCAAATTATATTTCTAGTATAAAAAAAAAAAATTTTTATTGGAAGTTTAATCTTAATGTCCTCCAAAAATTTATCACTTCTGAAAATATTAATTTAATTTTAAGAGAAAATTGCGCAGTAGATAAAATATCATTATTATCGATAGACATAGATGGAAATGATTATTGGGTATGGAAAGCAATAGATTGTACAGAGCCTGAACTTGTGATTATTGAGTATAACTCAATCTTTGGATATGAAAAGTCAGTAACGATACCGTACACTCCAGATTTTAATAGAAAAAAATATCATTGGTCTAATTCTTATTTTGGAGCCTCTCTTAACGCTTTATATAAGCTTGGGTTGCAGAAAAATTATATTCTAATCGGGACTAATTCTAATGGTAATAATGCCTTTTTTGTAAAAAGAAACTGCTTAAAAAAGGAATCCTTTTTGAAAGAAAGAACTCCACAGGAGTGTTTTAATGAGGCCTCTTTCAAAGAGGCAAGGGATAAAAGTGGTCACGTTTTAAAAATTGACAAAGAAAAGATTCAAGAAGAAATTTTTAAATTACCTCTAATAGAGGTATAGTGAAAATTTTTTTTGATTATAACATATTTTACAGACAAAAATATGGAGGAGTTTCTTCTTATTATTTTAACTTATTTAAAGAATTTAATAAAAGTAAAATTTCTTTTTTTGCATGTCCAATTTTTAATAAAAATAAATATATTTCAAAAATAAAAGAAAATATTTTTTCCATAAATATTTTTGAATGTCCTTCGATTTTTTATCATCTTTTAGACAAAGTAAACTATCAGATTTCAAAAGGTTTTTTAAAAATTTACAAACCAGATATTATTCACATTACTTACTATAATAAGAATATTTTAAACTTCAAAAATGCAAAAAAAATTTTAACCGTGTATGATATGATTACAGAAATATTTCCTAGCAATGATAATTTAAAAATTTCTAAAGTAAAAGAAAAGTCAATACAGAGTTCAGATCATATAATTGCTATATCAGAAAAAACAAAGAAAGACCTGATGTATTATTTTAATGTTCCATCTAAGAAAATTTCGGTAATTTATTTAGGAACAAATTTAATAAGTCAATCTACAGAAAAAAATAAAATACAAAATTTCATTCTTTATGTGGGTAGCCGTAAGAGTTACAAAAATTTTGAAAAATTTCTGTACTCAATTAAGTCCTCAAATTCTTTATACAGAGACTTTAATGTAATTTGCTTTGGTGGTGAAAAATTTTCAAAATATGACAGGGATATTTTAAATAAGTATAATTTTTCATTGTCCAAGATAAAATTTGTTCATGGAAGTGATGAAGTTTTGAAAAAATTATATTCAACTGCAAAACTTTTTGTATTTCCTTCACTTTATGAGGGATTTGGACTTCCAATTCTTGAATCAATGGCAAATAGTTGCCCAGTTTTGTGTAGTAACAGCGGTTCTCTACCAGAGATTGGAGGGAATGCAGCAATGTATTTTGATCCAAACAATTCCGAAAGTATAAAAAATGCAATCGAAGATATTATATATGATGAAACTTGTTTACAAATTCTTGTTAAAAAGGGACTAGAGAGAACTAAATTATTTACATGGAGTATTTGTGCAGAACAAACGCATAAGTTGTACCAAAATATAATTTAATAAAGTTTTTTTTATTAATTAAAATTTTATATAAGGAATATTATAAAATATTGAAAAATAAGACTAAAAAATTTTATATAAAAATTTTAAAAGGGTTTTCTCTGGTCCATAATTGAATAGAGTTCCTTTTTGCACCAATCTCTGCATCACCTCTTCTGTGTAGACCATGAGTGTTTGCGACAACCAAAGTATTTTCAGTAGTATTGGCCTTAAAGGCGTTTTTATCAAGAAATTCTTTATTAATATTGTACCTAAAAGACGAAGAAATATTTTTAGTACAATATAAAATTGATAGTTTCCATTCATTCCAAACTCTTAAAAAGGTAAGTTTATGAGATAAGGGTACATAGTGGAAAGGCCCGTCTTTGGTCTTTACCTCTTCAATAAAAATCCAAGCTTTAAATGTATTATGAAATGTATCGTAATGGTAATCTTTTTGAGGGTCAGGTAAACTATTGTCTAATATTTTAATAGATTCAAGTCTAGTGTTAATTTTGATTTCCTTTTTTTTTTCAGCTAATTGAAAATACTTTAATATTTTTGGATTATTTTTAATATTTGATAGTGCTGGGTATTCCTCATTCAAATAATCATCAATATTAGCATTAATATATTCAATGCCGTCATCGATTTTTCCAGAACCTTGGTCAACTCTCTTTGCATATTTATCATCATTTATTAATTTATAGTATTCTGCTTTAATTTTTTTAAATTCTTCTGGATTAAAAAAGTTTGGGTATACTTGAAATCCGATATTTTTTAATTCATTTATTTCGTTTTCAGAAATATTAAAATTTTTTAAATTGTAAAATAATTTTGCAAAAAGATATCTAAAAACTTGCAAGCCTAGGAAATTTAAAAATAAATTTTTTATACACTTTTCCCCAGAAAAGATTAGTAATAATTTATTTTTAATAAATTCTTTTATTCTTGTTTTCATATAAAGCGTCAATCCATAAAATTCTATTACTACTATTTCTTACAATTTTTTTCAAAGATATCAATTTAAATTTTTTATTTAATATTTCTTCAACATAGAAAAATCCAGATTTATTATTTCTAAAATAATTTTCAAATAAAAATTCTACCTCAATATAACTTATGGTTTGTAAATATTTTCCCAAACCCATTAAAACATAAGACTCAAAACCTTGGGTATCAATTTTAAGAATATCAATATTTTTAATATGTTCTTTAGAAATATAATCTTTAAGTCTTATGACTTTAGTTTTGTAGTTTAGATTTTGATTGTTACCAAATAAATATTTAGACTTTTTATTTATAGGGAAAAAAGAACTAGTATTGCGGCTGTTATTTTCAAAAAATTTAATATTTTCATTTTTTTCTCCGCAAGCAACATTATTTAATGTTATAAAATGATTTTTTTGAATTTTTTTACTTATATTATTTCTTATATAATCAAGACTTTCGTTTATAGGATCGAAACTATGAATTTTTAAAATTTTATTAGAAAATAAACTTGTAAATCTATTAATGCTTTCACCGTGTCCAGCCCCAACATCTAGAATAGTTATTGTTCTTTTTTTTATATTTTCTAAATAAATTTTATCAAAATTATAATCATCAATTTCTTTAATATCGGAAATAATAAAATTTATGTAATTATTTAATTTAAAAATAAATTTTTTATTAAATATTTTTAATATAAATTTAATGACTTTTATCATTTTTGTTTATTTTTTTTTAAAACAAGATGCACTTCAGAGCACAACTTATTTTTGTCCAGGGTACTTTGTAATTCATCAGCTAAATTTAAAATATAATACTGAAAATATTTTTTATACTCTGTTTTATTAATTTTTTTTGAAGATAAGGATATAGATCTTAATAAATCTGAAATATCTGAACCAAACCACCATTCACCAATAATTTTCAAGTTATGCCTTTTTAAAATATAATCTAAAGATTTTTTAGTGAATAAGTGTGTGTGACCAGCAGCAAGATGTCTTGGAAAAATATTTGGAAAAGAATTCTCAATAAATATACTAAAACTTGCTAACGGTATCGCTAGATAAAGATAATCTATAGAAGATTTTTTGAAAGAAGTTAAAAGTTGATGTGGATCTTGTAAGTGTTCTAAAACATGTATTAAAGTCAAAACATTATAATTTTTTGTGTTTTCTTCATTAAAAAAATTTTTACTAATATCAAAATGATACAAATTTTTTTTTTTTAATTGTGAGTTACCTAAATTAACTAATGTTTTATTAGGTTCAAGTCCCTTAGATTTAATTTTTAATTCTTCAAGTTCTTTTAAAAAATTGCCAGCGCCAGATTCGAAATCAATAACATTCATTTTTTTTTTTATAACTGATTTTAAAAAAATTGCTTTTGGTAGATAGATTTTTTTTACTCTTTGTTTGTAATTGCCAACATAACTTGATTTGTAGTTCTTGCCGTCAGCTTTTGTGTACAACCATTTAATAAAATTATCTGTGTCTTGGTAGCGACCATTTAAGTGTCCGCATTTTTTGCACAAACAATATTTAATTGAAAAGTTTTCTAAAAAAAAATCTTTAAGTTTAAAATTGCAGATTTTACAAAAAATTCTTTTTTTTTGATTTGAGTAATATTTGTTTATTTTTTTTATTTTTTTAAGATTTTTTAAATTATTTAAAAAAAAATCTTTTTTTATATCAAAAAGATCATATTTTTTTGAAAATTTTAACTTAGTCATTAATAATTGCACTCATTGATTTTAATTCTTTTTAAAATTTTTATAGTATATTTTTAACTTATTAAGATCATTTTTGTCATTAAGATCTACAAACTCAGTATTTTTAAGTTTAAAACCAAAGCTTTTAAATTTTTCAAAGTTGTCAAAATTTTTTATTTTCGATAAATTGTACCAGTAAAGTTGGCACGCATCTTGATAAAATTCTTTTAACTTCTGAGAAGTGGAATTTTTATATTTTGGTTCTCTAAATGACACCAGTCCTATTTGATTAGTTTTTAAAGCTCTTTGGATAGGGTACTCATATTTAGATATTGTCAAAACTTTTTGGGCTTTTTTATTTTTTAATAGATTAAAAGACTTCTTAATTGTTTCAGCTTTAAGGATTGGAGAAGTAGGATAAACATAACATAAGTAACTAAATGTTATGTTCTTGTTTTTAAAGAATTTTAAGAAATGTTTTAAAACTTCTATATCTGTTGATTTATTATTTGATAATTTCTCGGGTCTAACGAAAGGGACTATAGCGCCATATTTTTTTGCTATTATTGATGTAGTTTTACAATTTGTACTTACATAAATTTTGTCAAAAATTTTAGTTTTTTGAGCAATTCTAATACTGTGAGCTATCATCGGTTTACCAAAAAATTTTAAAATATTTTTTTTTTTAATTCTTTTTGAACCTTTTCTCGCTGGTATTAAACAAACAATCATATTATTAAATAATTTTAATATTATTTGAATTAAATGAAATTAGACTTTTGTAAATTTTTAAATTTATTTACTTTTTTATTAATAATATTGATCTTAATTATATCACAAAAAATCTATTATGGTAACAATGAAAAAAACTAACTGTGAAATTACTA
>Ga0114976_10000803_pt1 | contig 19813 bp, 19 predicted proteins | sample S_130805_EF_Meta_FD_87319 | JGI IMG/M metagenome (GOLD analysis project Ga0114976, IMG submission 87319) | Freshwater microbial communities from Lake Simoncouche, Canada to study carbon cycling - S_130805_EF_MetaG | ecosystem: Environmental > Aquatic > Freshwater > Lake | place: Lake...
CCGCGCACCGTCGATACTCTCTGGGAAACCATCGGGGCCTGCCTCAGCCGCTTCAGCCCAGCCGAGTGCGCCAACTACTTCGCCAACTCAGGCTATCCACGGCTGATGTGAAAAGGCTCTAGCTGTCGCCCATCGAAGACGAAGTAGGAGCCATGGCCAGGAACAAGTGCTTCCGAACCGCTGACCGTCTACGGGGCGAGGCAACTCCAACACCACGTGACCCCCGATCCGGAGCAGGCAACGTGAAACCGCCGATGTTTCTGGTACGTTTGTCCGTTCGGTAAAGGGCGGTTCAAGCGGCGCAACTGGAGGCTACGCCGGCGGCGTCGCCCCCACCTGATCGACGATCGGCCGGTACCATTGCGGCCGCCGGTGCGCGGCGAAGTTGAACATCTTCTCCTTGCCCTGCCGGCAGGCGTCGAAGTCGACATCCGCCACGATGATCTCGTCGCCGAGCGTCTTCGCCTGCGCCACCACCCGCCCGTTCGGGTCGACGATGCAGGAGCCACCGATCAGCCCGGCGCCATCCTCGTTGCCGGCCTTGGCCACCGAGACCGCCCAGGTCGCGTTCATGTAGGCGTTCGACTGCACCGCAAGCGTCGAGTGGAAGGTCCGCAGCTCAGCACTCTCGCCCTCGCCGCCATTCGGGTCATAGGCCGCTGAGTTGTAGCCGATCATCACCAGCTCGACCGCCTGCAGTCCGAGCACCCGCCAGCCCTCCGGCCAGCGGCGGTCGTTACAGATCAGCATGCCCATCACCGGTGCGCCCCAGGCGGCCGGCCCGCGCGAAACGGGAAAGCCCATGTCGCCGTAGCGGAAATACATCTTTTCCAGCTGCTGGTACTTCTGGCCGTCCTTCACCCGATCCGAGCCCGGCAGGTGGATTTTCCGGTACTTGAAGAGAAGCGACCCGTCGGGCCCGACGGTGACGGCGCTGTTGAACCTCTCCCCCGCCGGCGTCAGCTCGGCATAGCCGAGATAGAACCCGACCCCGAGTACGCGCGCCCGGTCGAACAGCGGCTTCACGTTCGGATTGGGCATCGCCGTCTCGAAGCAGCCGAGCAGTTCCGGGTCGTTCGCGTCCATCGGCCAGCGCGGGAAGAAGGTGGTCAGCGCGAGCTCGGGGAAGACCACCAGCTTCGCCCCCGCGGCGGCCGCCTGCTCGAGCAGGGCGATCAGCCGGGCGAGCGTCGCGGCGCGGCTGTCGGCCCGCTGAATCGGGCCGGTCTGGGCGCCGGCGATGCGGAGGGTACGCGGCATGGTGGCAGCTCCTATGCGGTCCATGCGGGTTTGCCTCGGCTTTCGCCCCTCGCCAAGGCGCATGCCGCTCGATAGGCTATCTGGCAATGAGCCAGCCCACGAAAGAGACCGCCGTCCTGACCGGGGCGATGCGGCGTAATCTGCTTCTGCTCGCGTCCTGCCAGGCGATTGGCCAGGCCGGCAACACCATGATGTTCGCCGCGACCGCGCTCTCGATCGTCACCTTCTTCCCCAACCGCGACCTCGCCACGCTGCCGGTGACGCTGCAGCACCTCGGCGTGATGCTCTTCGTCTTCCCCGCCGTGATGCTGATGCAGCGCATGGGAAGGCGCTTCGGCTTTCGGGTCGGCTCGCTGCTTGGCATGGCGGGAGCGATCCTCTGCGGCACCGGGCTCTTCTTCGCGCAGTTCTGGCTGATGTGCCTGGGCGGACTCGTGCTGGGCTATGCCGTCGCGGCGCTGCACCAATACCGCTTCGCCGCCGTCGAGCTGGTGCCGGGCGCCTGGCGGGCCAAGGCGATCTCCTGGGTCACCGCCGGCGGGGTGATCGCGGGCGTGCTCGGCCCGGGCCTCGTCCGCTGGAGCCACGACCAGTGGGTGCCGATGTACCTGGCGACCTATGCCTGCATGGTCGGCATCCACTTGGCCGTCTTCATCATGATGGGCTTCATCAAGTTCCCCACCATGCAGGAGCCGGCGGCCACGGCCACGGGCGCCGCCGTCGCGCCGCCTCGGCCGCTGCGGGAGATCGCCGCCCAGCCCCGTTTCCTCGCCGCGGTGATCGCCGGCATGGTCTCCTATGGCATCATGTCCTTCCTGATGAGCGCCTCGCCGCTGGCGATCGTCGCCTGCGGGCTGCCGCATACCGAGGCGCATTGGGTCATCTTCCTGCACGTGATGGGCATGTTCGTGCCCTCCTTCTTCACGGGCAACCTGATCACCCGGTTCGGAACGACCATGGTCATGAGCTGGGGCGTGGTGATCCTTGGCCTCGGCGTGATCTTCGCGCTGGCCGGGGTCGATGCCTGGAACTTCCGCATCTCGCTGATGCTGAACGGCCTTGGCTGGAACTTCCTCTTCGTCGGGGCGACCACGCTGGTGACCACCTGCTACCGCCCGAACGAGCGGGCCAAGACCCAGGCGATGAACGACTTCCTGGTGTTCGGCACCACCGCGACGGCAAGCTTCCTCGCGGGCTTCCTGCAGGAGCACCTGGGCTGGGAGACCCTGAATTGGGCCTCCTTCGCGTTGGTGGCGGTCGCCGGCCTCGCGGTGCTCTGGCTGAAGGTGCAGCCGGCGCCGCGCGCCGCCATGGCCTGAGGCGCCTGGCGCGCCTCAGTGCTTGACGTTGCCGGATTGCCTGGGAATGCCGGTCTGCTCGAAGCAGACCCGGGCGAAGGCGGCGACGCCCTCGCGGATCTCCTCCTTCGACGGCAGGGCGAAGCAGAGCCGGAGCTGCGAAGTCGCCGAGCTGGGCTCGACCGCCCATTCGGGCCCGGGGTTGAAGACGACGCCGCGCTCGGCGGCGGGCTTGACCAGTTTGCGGACATCCACCTCGGACGGCAGCTTCAGCCAGAGGAAGATGCCGCCCTTGGGTCGGAAGATCTCGGCGGCGCTGCCGAACTCGCGCTCGACCGCCTCGACCATGCAGTCGAGCTTCTCCTTGAGCACGCCGGAGAGGGCGGCGACGTGGCTGTCGAAGTGCTTCGAGAAATACTCGGCGACCAGCATTTGCTCGACCATCGCGCTGCCGGCATCGGTCTTCAGCGAGACGAGGCGCGAGAGCACCGGCCAGGGTGCCACCGCATAGGCCGAGCGGAGCGCCGGGGCGAGGGTCTTCGAGAAGCTGCCGATATGGATCACCTGCGCCGGGTCCATGGCGTAGAGGGCAGGGGGCGCCTCGATGCCGGCCCAGACCAGGTCGGCATAGCACTCATCCTCGAAGACCGGCACGCCATGGGCGCGGGCGAGCCTGAGCAGCGCCTCGCGGCGGTCGAGCGGCAGGATGGAGCCGGTGGGGTTCTGGATGGTCGGGATCGTGTAGATGTATTTTGCCGAGATGCCCTTGGCCTTGAGGGCGTCCAGCGCGTTCGACAGCGCGTCGATCCTGATACCGTCGTCATCCAGCGGCAGCGGCACCTGGCTGACACCCTTGGTGCGAATGCGCGAGATGGCGCCGCCGTAGGAAAGCTCCTCCACCAGCACGGTGTCGCCGGGCGCGAGCAGCAGGTCGTTGACCAGGTCGAGGCCCTGCAGCGAACCCGAGGTGATCAGCACGTCGTCCCGCGTGACGGCAACGCCACGGTGGCGCTTCAGCTTGTCGGCGACCATGTCGCGCAGCGGGCCATAGCCGAGCGGGCCATGGCCCATGTTGTAGAGGGCGAGGTTGGCGCCCTCGCGCTGCAGCACCGCCTCGGCGCAGGCGGCGAGGTCCGCCACCGGCACGCGGGTCGGGTCGTTGTGGCCGCCGATGAAGTTGAACTTCGGGAAGCCGGTGAAGCGGGCGGCGCCGTCCGGCACGCCCGGGCGGAACAGGCGCGCGTAGTCCGGGCCGTCGGTGGTGGTGCTCATTCTGGCGGTTCCCCCGTTTGGTTGCCGCCAGTCTCGCCGGGGTGCGGCTAGGCGGCAACCTCTTCCACCGCCGGCACGCCCTTCACCTGGTGCGCCTGCAGCCGCGGCAGCACCTCGCGGCCGAAGCGGCGGATCTGCTCGAGGAACATCTCATGCGGCATGGCACCGCGATTGAGGCTAACGAGCAGGGTATTGGCCCCCGACCTGTCGGCCTCGGCGATCAGCCGCTCGGCGACCTCGTCGGCGGTGCCCCAGGGCATCTGCTCGGCCCGCCGCTCGAGCTCTGCCATGGTCATGTTGCGGAAATCGGCGCGGGAATGCTCGGCCTGCTTGCGGTTCTCCGGGCTGACGTAGTCGGTCGAGCTCGCCGTGACATAGCCGTGCTGGCGCTGGATTTCGGTCTCGGTGAAGTTGCCGTGGCTGAAGAGGGTGCGGTTGAAATAGAGGTGGTAGGGGCCGTTCTCGCGCACCGCCTGGGCCTTGCTGTCGGCGACATAGGCGCTGACGCCGATCGAGAGGTGGTCGGGCGTGACCCGCCTGCCGTGCCGCGCCTGCACCTCGGCATAGAGCCGGATGATGTCGCTGCGCAGACCACCGGGCGCGAGGCCGGGGGTGATCGGGATATCCTTCGAGGCCGCCCATTCGATGCTCTCGCGGCTGCCGACCACGGGCATCCAGACCGGCGGGTGCGGCCGCTGCACAGGGCGCGGCCAGAGTGCCACGTCCTTGTAGGACCAGAATTGGCCCTCGTAGCTGAAGACGTCCTGGGTCCAGGCGCCCACGACGATTTCGTAGGCCTCCTCGAAGCGGGCGCGGCTCTCGGCCATCGGCACGTTGTGGACGCCGTATTCGCGCGGGATGCCGCGCGCGAAGCCCGAGATGATCCGGCCGCGCGAGAGGCAATCCAGCATCGCCAGCTCCTCTGCCAGCCGCAGCGGGGAGTGCAGCGGCAGCAGGTTGCCGTAGATCAGCAGCTTCAGGGTCTTGGTGCGCTGGGCCGCCGCGGCCGCCATCAGGTTGGGCGAGTTCATCAGCCCATAGGGCGAGGTGTGGTGCTCGTTGAAGCCGACGCCGTCATAGCCGAGGCGGTCCAGCTCCTCCCAGGCAAGCAGGTGCTCCTCATAGGTGCGGATGCCGACCTCGGGGTCGAAATGCCGGCCGTTGAGCGGGTAGGGCAGCTCGACCGCATCGCCCTTCAGGTGATCGAGGTGCGTGTCGTAGGCGAGCAGGTCGAAGACGAAGACCTTCATGGTTTCCCCCTGGGTTCGGGGAAGCCTAGGCCGCGTTTCAGTCCTCGCCCAGATAGCTCTCGCGATGCTGGCGCGGCACGAAGCGGCCGGTGCCGGGCTTCGCCAGCACCGTGCTGCCGTCCCAGATCTGGGCTCCGCGCAGGAAGGTCGCAGCGACGCGCGCCTTCATGGCCCGGCCGTGATAGGGCGACCAGCGCGCATCCGCGCGGTCCTGGATCGCCGCCTCGTCGAAGACGAAGTCGCCGCGCTCGAGCACGCAGATATCGGCATCCGCCCCGATCCGCAGCGCGCCCTTCTTCGGCGCGAGGCCATGGAAGCGCGCCGGCCGCTCGGCGCAGTACCGCGCCATCATCGTCACCGGCAGGCCGCGCTCGGCCAGCAGCGTGTACATCAAGGGTGCATAGCTCTGCAGGCCCGTCAGGCCGGCGCCGGGGGCGAAGATGTCGCCCTTGTAGACCTTGCGCTCGCGCGGCCAGGGCGCGTGGTCGGTCGAGACATAGGCGACCTTGCCGGCGATCAGCCGCTGCCACATCCGCTCCACCTCCTCGGCGGTGCGGAAGGGCGGGTTGCACTTGCCGAAGCCCTCCAGGCGGACGAGGTCCTCCTCGGTCATGCAGAGGTACTGGATACAGGCCTCGCCGCTGGTCTTCGCGCCTTCGAGCTCGCGGAAGGCCGCCGCCAGGTCGAAGCCGCGGGCGATCGAGCTGTGCGCGATGTGGACATGGCAGCCGGTCTCGACGGCCATCTCGAAGATCTCGAGATCGGCCAGGCTCTCGGCGAGCGGCGGCCGGGTGCGGGCATGCATGATCGGGTCGGTGCGGCCGGCGGCGCGCGCCTGCTCGGTCAGCCGCACCACCAGCTCCTGGTCCTCGTTGTGGATGGCGCACATCAGGCCGGTCTTGGCGATCTCGGCGAAGGCGGCGAGCATGGTCGGGTGGTCGATGCGCGGGAACCGCACCGCGTCGTATTCATAGGTGGAGAGCTTGAAGCTGCAGGCCCCGGCCTCGGCGAGCCCGGCGATGGCGTCGACCCCGCCATCCTTCCGGATGGTGCCGTAGAGCGCCATGTCGACATGGCTGAGCCGGTTCACGTGCTCCACCTTGTCGCGGAAGATGGTGGCGTCGGTTACCGGCTTTGGCACGTCGTAGGGCATGTCGACGCAGGTGGTCACCCCGCCGGCGGCGGCCGACATGGAGGCGCCCTCGATGCCGGGCCAGCCCGTGCTGCTGCTGGTGTGCATGTGGCCGTCGACCAGGCCGGGCAGGATCAACCTGCCCGTCAGGTCGATGGTCTCGGCCGCCGGCGGCGGCGTGCCCTGGCCGAGCGCCGCGATCGTCTCGCCGCGCACCGCGACATAGCCGCCCGGGATGACCGCGTCGGGCGTGACCAGGTCGCCGAGGATGACGCGGTCGAAGGGGGCGGCGTTGGGCATGCGGGCTCTCCAGGCACCAGGCCTCGGAGGCTAGCGCCGCGGCCGCGGCGCGTCTTCACCCGCGCTTAAGCCTTGCGGGCGCAAGCTTCGCTTCATCGATGTCCCAGTGCAGGAGATCGGCTGATGTCCATGATGAGTTCGGTCCGCGCCGCGGACCTGCCGCAAGCTTCGCTGCCGCAGCGCGATCCGCGCGGGCCGCAGCGCACCACCCCGGGGTCCCCGGACCCGGCGCCCGACCGGGTCCGGACGACGCCGGCGAATGACCCCGAGGCGCAGCGCAACCGCAGCATCGCGCGCGCGACGAAACCGGATCCGGAAGGCCGGCTGGCGCAGGAGCAGGCCGGGCGCGAGGCGCTGCAGGCGGCGGATCGCTACGCCAGCCATGGCCGGCCGGCGCATGCGCCTTCGCCGCCGCGGCTGCGCATCGACGCCTGAGACCCCTCAGGCGGCGCGGCGGCGACGGGTCGCCATCATGCCGGCGAGGCCGGCGGCGAGCAGCGTGAGCGAGACCGGCTCCGGCACGCCCCAGATGCCCTGGGTGCCGAAGTCGTTGAAGTCGCCGACGCTCCAGTTGAGCCGGCCGTCCGAGATCCGGCTGTCGAAATAGGCGACCGTCGTGCCGTAGGGCGGGACGAGCACCTGGACCGGCAGGCTGCCCTGCACGGTCACCCGGGCCTGGTCCGGCAGCCCCATCGGGATGACGCCGGTGAAGGCCATGAGCGTATCCGCGGTCACCGTGAAGGCGGCCAGCAGGTTGGACCCGCCATAGGTGAAGGACACGAAATTGGCCGCCCTGAAGGCCGTGCCCGGGACGTAGTCCTGAACGGTGAGGCTGGCCGAGACCGAACCCGCGCAGTCCTGCGGATCGCAGACGCCGCTGAAATTATAGGTGGCGAGCGCGGCGCGCGCGGCCGCCGGGGCGAGCGCGACGGCGGCGAGCAGAGGTAGGGCGAAGAGAAAGCGGCGCATGGTGGGTAAGCCTCCGTTAATCTTTGCCCAGATTATGCAGTAAATGGGACAGGTCAATGAGACTTAGTTGAAAAACGAGAAAAATCACCAGGAAGACTTTGGTTTGATTTTTATCTAGCAGATTGGTTTTTTCTTAGGCCTCCGGAAAAACCTGCCGCGCCACGCCGACCGCCCGTCGCGCCGCCTCGCTCTGCCGCTCGCCATTCCAGACCAGCGCCACGCCGACGCTCCGTACCTCGCCAGCAAGCGCGCGGAAGGCAACCCCGGGCGGCCGGATCACCGCCATGCCGGCACTGACCAGCGCCGCACCCAGCCCCGCGGCGACGAAGGCGAGCTGCGCCATCGCCGAGCCGACCTCGCGCACCGCCACCGGCTCGAAGCCGGCGGTGCGGCAGGCGCTGACCTGGGCGTCGAAATATGCCGGGCTGATCGAGCGCGGCAGCAGCATCAGCGGCTCGTCGACGAGCGCTGCCAGCGGCAGCGGGCCTTCGCCGGCGAGCAGCCTATGCCCCTCGGGCAGCGCCACCATCAGCGCATCGGCGCCGAGTGGCAGCACGCGCAGCGGCGGGCGGTCGCGGTCGAGGCGGGCGAGCGCGAAGTCGACCTCGCCGCGCCGGAGCGCCTCGACCGCATCGGCGGTGTCCATCTCCTCGACCGCGATCGCAGCCTCGGGCTGATCGTCGCGCAGCGCGCGCACGAGCGGCGGCAGGTAGTCGAACAGCGCCGAGGTGACGCAGGCGAGCGCCATCGGCAACTGCCGGCCCGCGCGCAGCTCGCGCGCCAGCGCCTCCACCTGCTTGGCGTCCTCGGCGAGGCGGCGGATTACCGGCAGCAGCGCCTCGCCTTCGCGCGTCGGCCGCGCGCCCTTGCGAGTCCGCTCGAGCAGCCGGACGCCGAGTTCGGCCTCGAGCGCCTGGATCTGCGCCGAGAGCGGCGGCTGGGAGAGGTCGAGCCGGGCCGCGGCGCGGCCGAAATGCCCCTCCTCGGCGACCGCGAGGAAATGGCCCATGCGACGGAGGATCCGGAAGTCCAAGCCCTCTCCCCTTTGCGACACGCGCGTTCCACGATACGGAAAAGCTATCGAGCCGCGCCGTCAATCGGAATGGACGCTTGCATCGGTACGGCCGACAAACCGCCAGTCTCACATTGAGGGGGAATCACCGCCGCCATGCAGATGCACCAGGTCAAGCTCTACCCGTCGAAGGCCCTGCTCAAGCGCGAGGACCAGCTCGCCTGGAAGATCGCCGGGGTCGCGACCGACAAGGTCGCCGTCCAGAAGGACGTGCAGGAGATGATCATCAACCGGATCATCGACAACGCCTCGGTCGCCATCGCCGCCATCAACCGCCGGCCCGTCGTCTCCGCCCGCGACATGGCGCTCGGCCATCCGCGCAAGGGCGCGGCGACGGTGTTCGGCGTGAAATCGGCGACCACCGTCTCGCCGGAATGGGCGGCCTGGGCGAACGGCACGGCGGTGCGCGAGCTCGACTTCCACGACACCTTCCTTGCCGCCGACTACTCCCACCCCGGCGACAATATCCCGCCGATCCTGGCCGTCGCGCAGACGGTCGGGAAGTCGGGCAAGGACCTGATCCGCGGGCTCGCCACCGGCTACGAGATCCAGATCGACCTGGTCCGCGCCATCTGCCTGCATGAGCACAAGGTCGACCATATCGCCCATCTCTGCCCCTCGGCGGCGGCCGGCATCGGCACCCTGCTGGGCCTCAAGCAGGATGTGATCTTCCAGGCAGTGCAGCAGGCGCTGCACACCTCGATCAGCTTCCGCCAGTCGCGCAAGGGCGAGATCAGCAGCTGGAAGGCCTTCGCGCCCGCCCATGCCGGCAAGCTCGCGGTCGAGGCGGTCGATCGCGCGATGCGCGGCGAGGGCGCGCCGAACCCGATCTACGAGGGCGAGGACAGCGTCATCGGCTGGGTGCTCTCCGGCCGGACCCATGCCGACAAGCACGGCCGCGCCGCGGCCTATGAGCCGGTCTACTACGAGGTGCCGCTGCCGGCGCCGGGCGAGGCCAAGCGCGCCATCATGGACAGCTACACCAAGGAGCACTCGGCCGAGTACCAGTCCCAGGCGCTGATCGACCTGGCCTTCCGGATGCGGGAGAAGATCGCGGACTTCGACAAGATCGAGAAGATCGTCATCCACACCTCCCACCACACCCACTACGTGATCGGGACCGGCGCCAACGACCCGCAGAAGATGGACCCGAAGGCGAGCCGCGAGACGCTCGACCACTCCATCATGTACATCTTCGCCGTCGCCCTGCAGGACGGGCGCTGGCATCACGTCGACAGCTATGCCCCGAAGCGGGCGCAGCGGGCCGACACCGTCCGGCTCTGGCACAAGATCGAGACCACCGAGGACAAGGAGTGGACCCGCAAGTACCACTCGCGCGACCCGAACGAGCTCTCCTTCGGCGGCCGGGTGGAGATCATCTTCAGGGACGGCACCAGGCTGGTCGATGAGCTCGGCGTCGCCAATGCCCACCCGAACGGCGCCCGGCCCTTCGAACGCGAGCACTACGTCCAGAAGTTCCGGACGCTGACCGAGGGCATCATCTCGGCCCGCGAGGCCAACCGGTTCCTGGCCGATGTCCAGGACCTGGCGAAGATCCCGGCGGGCGAGCTCGCCGTGCTGAACGTCTTGCTGCCGCCTGGCAAGCTCGCCCAGGGCAAGCCGGGTATCTTCTGATCCAGCGGCGGGGGCCCTGCACCCCCGCCGGCCCGCCACCCCCGAACGAACCGAGGAACCCGCCATGAGCGAAGCCGAGAAGAAGCCGGAGATCTACAAGGGCCTGGTCGGCGTCTATGCCGACGTCTCCGCCGTCTCCAAGGTGATGCCGGAGACCAACAGCCTGACCTATCGCGGCTATGCCGTGCAGGACCTGGCCGAGAACTGCTCCTTCGAGGAGGTCGCCTACCTGCTCTGGGAAGGCGAGCTGCCGACCCGCAGCCAGCTGGCCGCCTTCCATGAGGAGACGGCGTCCGAGCGCGAGATCAGCCCGACGCTGCACCGGGTGATCAAGAGCTTCCCAGCCAGCGCCCACCCGATGGACATGATCCGCACCGCGGTCTCCTTCATGGGGCTCGAGGATCCCGAGGCCGGCGACGTCTCCCACGCCGCGCAGTACCGCAAGGCCAAGCGGCTCTTCGCCAAGATCCCGACCTGCATCGGCGCCGCCTACCGGGCGACCAAGGGGCTCGACCCGGTCATCCCCGAGCGCCGCCACAGCTTCGCCGAGAACGCCTTCAACCTGATCCAGGGCCGGGTGCCCGAGCCCGAGGTGCTGAAGGCCTTCGACGTCTCGATGATCCTCTACGCCGAGCACACCTTCAACGCCTCGACCTACACCGCCCGTCTCGTGACCTCCTCCGGTGCGGACATGCATGGCGCCATCACCGCCGGCATCGCCTCGCTGAAGGGCCCGCTGCACGGCGGCGCCAACGAGGCGGTGATGCACATGCTGAAGGAGATCGGCGACCCGAAGATCGCCCGGGAGTGGCTGCAGAGCCGCTTCGACCACAAGGCGCTGGTCATGGGCTTCGGCCACCGGGTCTACAAGTCGGGCGACAGCCGGGTGCCGACGATGAAGAAGTACGCCGAGAAGATGGCCGAGGTGGTGCAGGACCGCACCTGGATGGAGATCTCCCGCCAGCTGGCGGACGAGATGCTGACCAAGAAGAACATCCACCCCAACCTCGATTTCCCAGCCGGGCCTGCCTACTACCTGATGGGGTTCGAGATCCCGCTGTTCACCCCGATCTTCGTCGCCTCGCGCATCACCGGCTGGTCGGCGCATGTGCTCGAGCAGCAGGACGACAACCGGCTGATCCGCCCGCTCTCCTGGTACACCGGGCCGGAGCAGCGTCCCGTGCCGCCGCTGTCGGCGCGCGGCTGAACGCATCGCCGGCGTCGCATCCGCGACGCCGGCACGCGATGCGCGACGACGCATCGCATGCGCAAATCGCGGCGCGCCGAACACACGCGACGCACAACGCGCACGCATGCGCGCGATTTTTCACGACGAGATTCGAGTTTCTGTTGACACGCATCTTGCGTGTGACGTTAGCGTGCTCCGCGCGCACGATGCTGCACGCGATTCGCTCGCTGATGTCGACGAACACGACGACGACCTCATCGAACATCGCGCTCCGCATCTGCCGCGGCAGGGAAGGACGGTCCATGGACCGCAGGCAGGATGGGATGGCGGCGGCGGTTTCGCCCATGCATCCCGGACCGGCGCAGGCAGCGGATGACGCTCGGCGCGCCGGTATCTCGGTGGAGGGAGACGCGATGCGGCAGATGCCGCCGATCGCCCACCGCCGCGATCTGCCCGCAAGCCGTGGACGGCGACCACACCGGCGATGGGCGCTACGGGATCCGCGCATCGCAGGCGTCGCACGGCCAAACCCGGCCGACATGCGGAACCTCGGCGCTGGCGCCGCGGCTGCCGTTCAGTGCAACGCTTAAGGAGATCCTGACGATGACCGATACCGTGGAAACCCCGAAGGCCGCCGCCATGGCGATGGCCACCACCCGCCGCAGCGCGGCGAAGAAGACCACCACCGCCCGTGGCCGCGTCGCCGCGAAGAAGCCGGCCGCCCGCAAGGCCGCGCCGAAGAAGGCCGCGGCCAAGAAGCCGGCGGCGAAGAAGGCCGCGCCGAAGAAGGCGGTGAAGAAGGCGGCGCCGAAGAAGGCGGTGAAGAAGGCCGCGCCGAAGAAGGCCGCTGCCAAGAAGCCCGCCGCGAAGAAGGCCGCGCCGAAGAAGGCCGCCGCCAAGAAGGCTGCGCCGAAGAAGGCCGCTGCCAAGAAGCCTGCCGCGAAGAAGGCCGCGCCGAAGAAGGCCGCTGCCAAGAAGGCCGCCCCGAAGAAGGCTGCTGCTCCGAAGAAGGCCGCGCCCAAGAAGGCTGCGAGCCCCGGCCGCTCCGAGGCTGCCAAGAAGGCCGCTGCCACGCGCGCCGCGAAGAAGGCCGCCGCTGCCGCTGCCGCCGCTGCTCCGGCGCCGGCCGCCGAGTCCTCGATGTCCTGATCGCCGCCTGATCCCGGCGAGAGGGCGCCGTCCCGCAAGGGGCGGCGCCCTTTTCGCGACTACTCGGCGGGTCCCCCCGCCAGCCAGCGCTTGCCGCGCGCATAGAGCGCCGCGACCTCCGGCCCCTTCAGCCCGGGCATGTCGATCTTCACCGCATAGCCGATCCGGGTCTGCAGATAGGCGAGGTGGCGATAGCCTTCGGGGAAGCGCGCCAGCAGCGCGGGGTCCAGCTGCACCTGCTTCGCCGGATCGACCGGGTCCATCCGATCCTTCTCATAGATCGGCTGGCGCAGCACCACGCCCCACCTTCCGTCGCGCTTTTCCAGGAAGTCGTAGAACCGCCCGGTGCAGACCACGTCGACCAGCACGCCATGCACCTCGGCCCGCTGGCTGATGGTCATCTTGGTCTGGCTGATGGCCCGGTGGCCGGCGAGGTCGGCGCTGTGGCCGCCGAGGAAGTGCAGGATCGAGACGCCCTTCTCCCAGCCCGCGATGCTCGCCGCGATGAACTCCCGCCAGGGCGCCTGGCACCAGGTGGCCATCATCCGCCCTTCCTCGTGCCAGCAGGTGGCGAAGCGCTCCCAGTCGCCGGCGTCGCGCCAGACCGCCCAGTTCTCGACCAGCGCGCGGATCGCCAGCCGGTCGAGGATTTCCTGCTCCATCGCCTCAGTCCTTCCGCCAGGCGCCGTGATGCGCGAAGGCGCTGATGGGGTGGCGGGTGCGCGGCGCGGTCTCGCGCTGCGCGAGCGCCTCGGGCAGCGCCGAGGCGGGGCCGACATGGCCGACCGCGATCGCCGCCCCCGGCTCGAAATTGGCGGGGATGCCGAAGACCTCGCGCGCCTTCGCCACGTCGAAGCCGGCCATCTGGTGCGCCTGCAGCCCAAGGGCTGCCGCCTGCAGGCAGAGCTGCGCCGCCGCGGCGCCGGTGTCATACAGCGCGGTGCGGCTCGGGTTGCCGTTGGTCGGGTTGTCGGTCCGCGCGACCGCGATCATCAGCACCGCGGCGTTCTGCGCCCAGGCCTGGTTGTTCGGGTTCAGCACGCCGACCAGCTTCGCGAAGGCCTCCGCCTCGGCATCGCGGCGCGCCACGATGAAATGCCAGGGCTGCAGGTTGTTGCTGCTCGCCGCCCAGCGCGCGGCTTCCAGCAGGGAATGCAGCTGCGCCTGGCTGATCGGCGCGCCGGTGAAGCTGCGCGGGCTCCAGCGGCGGCGGAAGATCGCTTCGATCGGGTGGTCGGCCGGGGCTTCGCGGTCGGGCGCTGCGGTCATGCGGTCTCTCCTTACATATAGGGTGTGGGTCGGGTCACTGCTGCGGGATGCCGGCGCGCGCCTGCAATGCCCGGGCGCGGGCGATCTCGGTGGCGACCATGGCGCGCGTCGCGGCCGGCCCGGCCGGCGCCGGCGCCAGGCCGAGCTCGGCGAGCCTCGGGGCGAGGCGCTCGACCGCGCGCGCGGTCTCGGCCGCGACACGCTCCTGCACCGCGTCTGGCGTGCCGGCGGGGAAACCGATCGCGTACCAGGTGGCGAGTTCGAAGCCCACGACGCCCTGCTCGGCAATGGTCGGCACCGCCGGCAGCAGCGCGCTGCGCGCGGCGGTGGTGACGCCGAGCGGCCGCACCTCGCCGGCCTGCACCTGGCCGAGCACGGCGCCGAGCGTCTCCATCACCGCCTGCACCTCGCCGTTGCGCAGCGCGACGAGCGCCGCGGGCGTGCCGCGATAGGGCACATGCGTCACCTGGATGCCGGCCATCGCGGCGAGCGCCGCCAGCGCGAAATGCTGGGTGCTGCCAACGCCGACGGTCGCGACGTTGATCGCCTCCGGCCGCGCCCGCGCCGCGGCGAGGAAGGCCGCGAGGTCGGCCGCGCCGTTCGGGGCGGCCAGCAGCACCAACGGCATCGTGGCGACCATCGCCGCCGGCGTGACATCCGCTTCGGGGTCATAGGGCAGGCGCTGGAACAGCGCGGCGGCGGCGGCGAAGCCGTTGTTCAGCAGCATCATCGTGCTGCCGTCCGGCCGCGCGCGGGCGAGCGCCTCGGCCGCCAGCGTGCGGCCGGCGCCGGGCCGGTTCTCGACCACGACCGGCTGGCCGAGCGCGGCGGCAAGCTCCGGCGCCAGCAGCCGGGCCAGGATGTCGGTGGTGCCGCCGGGTGCGAAGCCCTGGATGAAGCGGATGGGCCGGTCGGGCGACCAGGCGCCGAGCGCGAGCGTGGCGGCGAGCAGCGTGCGGCGGCGCATGGTCAGCCGAAGGTCCCGAGCAGGTCGTCGATCTCGGCCGCGGTCAGCTCGCGCGCCGGCATCCCGCGCAGCATCAGCGCGAGCCGCGCCGCTTCCTCGAGCTCCTCGGCAGCATAGACGGCATCGTCCAGCGTCTTGCCGCTGACCACCGGGCCATGGTTGCCGAGCAGTACCGCACGCGCCGACTTCGCCGCCGCCGCGATCGCCGGCTCCATCGCCGCATCGCCCGGGCGGTAGTAGCGGATCACCGGCAGAGCGCGGCCGATGCGCATGACGAAATAGGGGGTCAGGGGCGGGATCGGCGCTGCCTCGCCGGGGGCAGTCAGGCAGGCGATCGCGGTCGCGTGGGTCGAGTGCAGGTGGACGACGGCGCCGGCCTCGGCCCTCGTCGCCAGCACGGCGCGGTGCATGAAGACCTCCTTCGAGGGCTTGTCGCCGCCGACATGCCGCCAGTCGCGGTCGAGCTTGCTGATCCGCGCGGGGTCCAGCCGGCCCAGGCAGGAATTGGTCGGCGTGATCAGGTAGCCATCCTCGAGCCGCGCGCTGATGTTGCCGGCCGAGCCGACCGAGAAGCCGCGGGCGAAGAGCGAGCGGCCATGTTCGGCGATGGCGTCGCGCAGGCGGGTCTCGTCTGACATCGCTTCTCCCTTCGCAGGGGGAGGAGGGAACGTTGATCGCCTTCGGCGCTCAACCCCCCTGCACCCCCATCACCTTTTTCTATGAGTCTCGCAGCCGTCGCACGGCAAGCCCCGCCTCACAGAAAACGGTGAGAGGGGGGTGCAGGGGGGAGAGATGTGCCCTCTCTCCCCCCTGCGTCACACCCCGAACGCCTTCAGAAAGAAGTCCCGCGCGCCGAAATTGCCGCTCTTGAGCGCCATGTGCAGCCCACCCGGCTCGGCATGGGTCCAGGGCACGCCGGGGTCGATCTCCGGCCCGATGCGCAGCGACCGCACGCCGAGCCGCGAGACCACCGCGCCCGAGGTCTCGCCGCCGGCGACCACCAGCCGCCCGACCCCGCGCGCGACCAGCGCCTCGGCGATGTTCGACAGCGCCTGCTCGACCAGCGCGCCCGCCGCCTCGCGCCCGAGCTTGGCCTGCAGCGCCTGCACCTGCTCCGGCGTGCCGCTGCCCGCGATCACCACCGGGTGGTCGCCGAGCTTGCCCTCGCCCCAGGCGATTGCCTGCGCCGTCAGCGCCGCCGCATCGGGCGTGGCGAGCGGATCGAGTTCGAGCGTATGGGCATGGTCGCGCGCATAGCCGATCTGCCCGAGCGTGGCGCGCGAGCAGGACCCGGCCAGCACCGCGGAGTGGCCACGCATCGGCGGCAGCTCGGCGGCCGCGGCGCCGCGCTCCGGCAGCAGCCCCTTGCGGCGGAAATTCGCCGGCAGCCCCATGGCGACGCCCGAGCCGCCGGTGATCAGCGCATGATCCGCCGCCGCCTCGCCGATAGCGACCAGGTGGGCATCGGTGACGGCATCGACGATGGCGTAGCGCCAGCCGCTCTCCTTCAGCCCGGTCATGGTGTGCCGCAGCACGGTCGGCCCCTGCTCGACGACGGAATAGGGCACCAGGTTCACCGTGCCGTCGGTCTGGCGCCCGAGCACGCGCACCAGGTTGGCGTCCTTCATGGGTGTCAGCGGATGGTTCTCCATCCCGCTCTCGTTCAGCAGCTTGTCGCCGACGAACAGGTGCCCCTGGAACACGGTGCGGCCATTGGTCGGGAAGGCCGGATTGGCCAGCGCGAAGCCGCAATCGAGCCGGCGGATCAGCGCATCGGCGACCGGGCCGATATTGCCCTCGTCGGTGCTATCGAAGGTCGAGCAGTACTTGAAGAAGATCTGCTTCGCGCCGGCGGCGAGCAGCGCATCGCAGGCGGCGAGGCTCTCGGCCACCGCCACGGCGACCGGCGCGGTGCGCGACTTCAGCGCGACGATCACCGCATCGGCCTCCGGCAGCGGGGATGTTCCGGTTTGCCGCTCCGCGGCAGGTGGCACGCCGATCACCTGCACCGCGGTCATGCCACCCTTGACCAGGGTATTGGCGAGGTCGGTCGCGCCGGTGAAGTCGTCGGCGATACAGCCCAGCAGCAGTGGCATGAGCCCCTCTCCCTAGATCGGTGTCCCGTTCTTGCGAGTGTAGCGGTACTGGCCGTCCTCGCCCATGGTCACTGCCAGGTCGTTGTACGGGTAGCGGGCACTGTCGCCCGGGCTGCGGTCCGCTACCTCGAGGTACCAGACCTCCTCCGACCCGCGATTCACCAGGCAATGGGCGTCGCCGGTGCCGGCCTTGAAGCCGGCGACCATGCCGGGCATGAGCGGCGCCTCGCCGGCATCGGTGATGAAGGTCGGATAGCCCGCGAGGATGTAGACGAACTCGTCCTGCCTCGCATGGGCATGCCGCAGGGAGGACTGCGCCCCGGGCGCCAGCGAGGTGAGGTTCACCCCGGAATTTGTCAGGCCGAACAGATCACCGAGGATCCGCTTCCGGCGCCCGGCTACCTTCGCGGCGAGGTCGGCCGGGTAATTCGTCGGCATGGCGCGCGGCTCCAGCTCGGCGGCGACCAGCGCGACGGGCTTCTCCGGTTTGGACATTGCTGGCTTCCTCGGGTGCGGGTGCGACGGGCTCAATCGGCTGCGAGCGGCGTGGGTTCCGGTCGCCAGATCGGCTCAGGTGCCTCCGCCGGCACGCCCAGCCGGCCATAGAGCGTCGCGAGGCGGGCGGCGTAGCGATCAAGGTTGAAGGTCTCCGCCTGCCGCGGCCCGGCATCGGCCAGCCGCGCGCGCAACTCGGCATCGCCGTCGACGGCGCGGATCGCCTCGGTCAGCGCGGCGACGTCATAGGGGTCGACAGTCAGCGCGGCATCGCCCACCACCTCGGGCATGGAGGCGGTGTTCGAAGTGATCACCGGCGTCCCGAGCAGCATCGCCTCGAGTGCCGGCAGCCCGAAGCCCTCGTAGAGCGAGGGGAAGAGCACGCCGCGGGCGCCGCGGATCAGCGTCACCAGCAGGCGGAAGGGGACGTAGTCGAGGAGCAGGATCTTGTGCCGGGCCTGCCGCGTCTCGCCCTGCTGCAGCAGCATGCGGATGTGGTCGACGAACATCATCCGAAGCTCGTCCTCGGATTGCCAGGCCTTCTTGCCGACGATGACGAGCGGCCCTTCGGAACCACTCGCCAGGAAGGCCTCGATCATCCGCCCGACATTTTTCTTGGGCTCGATCGCGCCGAAGAACAGCCAGTACTGCCCGGCCGTGAGCCCGAAGCTGCCGCCGATCTCGGCGACCACCGTGTCATACGGCGTGGTGCGGAAGCGGCCAGGGATGTGCACCGCCTGGTAGGTATTGGTGACCCGCTCCTCCGGCACCCCAAGCAGCGAGACGATGTCGCGCTTCGAGGCCTCGGAGACGGTGACAATGTGGTCCGCCTGCCGCGCCAGCAGCCGGGTCAGCCGAAAGTAGCGCCGCTTGTTGTCCAGCGTGGTGTAGGGCAGCCGCAGCGGCACCAGGTCGTGCATCGTGTAGATGTTGGACGCGCCCGCCAGCTTCAGCGGCAGCGGATAGGTCCAGTGCATCAGCCCCGGCGGTTCCGGCACCCGCACTGACAGCCGGCGGTTCACCAGCCCGAAATTCACATGCGCCTGCTGGAACAGCCCCGGCGTGTTCCAGATCTCGTCGAAATGCGGCAGCCGGTCGCCGAAGGCGCGGGCGACGACCTGGCCGGTGATCGGCACCCGCTGCGCCCGCTCGCCGAGCAGGATGCCGCCGAGGCCCTGGATGCGCCGAGCCGCGGTCTGCCAGACTGGCGCCGCCCGCCGCTGGGCATCGAAGAACGTGACCTCGCGCACCAGCGGGTCGGGCGAGGTGGAGGCGGCCTCGCCGTACAGCACGCCGACCTCGAGGTTGAGCCGGCCCATCGCGACGCTCAGGTTGCGGGCATAGGTCGCCACGCCCGTGCCCTGCTCGAGCGCCAGGTTGAATCCATCGAGGAAGACCCGCGGGCTTTTGCCCATGGCGCTTCTGTGCCTCTCCATGCCGGGGCAGCCGCTACTGTTGCCGCTTCTGCCGTTCCATTATGACGCCCGCGCGCAGCCCAAGGAATGGCTGGATGATGGATGCCTTGCCGGACCTGAGGATGCTGCGCGCACTTCCGCCGCGCGGGCCGATCGCGGCCGTCCTGCACCTGCACTATCCCGAGTTCTGGCCGCGTCTGGCCGAGTCGCTCGCGGCGCTGCCCGAGCCCTTCGACCTCTTCGTCACCCTGACCGCGGGCGCGGGCGAGGCCGCTGCGCCCGCCATCCGTACCCGTTTTCCCGCGGCGCACGTGGTCACCGTGCCGAACCGCGGCCGCGACATCCTGCCCTTCCTGCATCTGGCTGCGAGCGGCCTGCTCAACCGCTACGAGCTGGTCTGCAAGCTGCACGGCAAGCGCAGCCCGGCACTGGCCGATGGCGAGGCGTGGCGGGACGAGCTGGTGGAGGCCATCCTCGGCAGCCCGGAGCAGGTCGCGCGCATCCGCGCCGCCTTCGCCGCCGACCCCGATCTCGGCCTCGTCGTCGCCGAGGGCAACGTCTTCGGCGAGAGTCCGGAGCATTGGCGAGCGAACCTGCCGCATATCCTGCGGCTCGGCGCGCGCATCGGCATCCGCCGCGTGCCGGAGGGGGCGCGCTTCCCGGGCGGGTCGATCTTCTGGATCCGGCCCTTCCTGCTGCGCATGGTCGCCGCGATCGGCGCCGACCCGGCGGATTTCCCGGCGGAGCCGCTGCCGCTTGACGGCACGCCAGCGCATGCGGTGGAGCGGCTGCTCGGGCTGATCTGCGCCGATGCCGGCATGGTGCTGGCGACGCCCGCGACCTTGCCCGTGCCGGCGTCGGAGCCGCCGCCGTGCAGCTTCCGGCTCGCCGCTTACTACCTGCCGCAATTCCATCCGGTGCCGGAGAACGATGCCTGGTGGGAGCCGGGCTTCACCGAATGGCATAACGTGGTGCGCGCCCGACCGCTCTTCGCCGGACACGAGCAGCCGAAGCTGCCGGGCGAGCTCGGCTTCACCGACCTCCG
>Ga0114976_10000808_pt1 | contig 19768 bp, 29 predicted proteins | sample S_130805_EF_Meta_FD_87319 | JGI IMG/M metagenome (GOLD analysis project Ga0114976, IMG submission 87319) | Freshwater microbial communities from Lake Simoncouche, Canada to study carbon cycling - S_130805_EF_MetaG | ecosystem: Environmental > Aquatic > Freshwater > Lake | place: Lake...
GCGGCAGATCTGTGCGCTGCGGGCGTCGGTGCCCCGCATCGTCGCCAGCGACTCTGGCTCGTGGCCTACGCCGACGACGAGCGACTCCAGCGACTCGGCGCGGCATGGGTACGCGGACGACGGGAGGCCGAGATCCGCGCAGCGACAGCAGCGCGAGACCCTGACGGGTCACAGCGGCACGACCCTGACGGACGCCGCGAGGATGGCGGGCTGGCCGACACCAGTGCGCGAGGACTCCGAATCGACGGGGGCTCGCCCGGTGACCGAAATGCGGCCTACGCCGAGTCACACGCTGACGAGCGCAGCGCGCATGGCGAGTTGGTCAACGCCGCTCACGAGCGACGAGAAAGGCGAGCGCCCACCGACGACGCGGCGAGGGACCGGAGGGCTCCCGACCGAGGCAAAGCTCGCGTCCTGGGCGACCCCGGTCGCGACGGAGATCGGCAACACCCTGGAGAACTACCAGGCGATGAAGTCCAACATGAAATCGGGGCCGAGCACCGCGATCACGCACCCGTCGCTGCAGGCGCAACTCGTGGTTTCTGGCATCCCGCCGAATGGCTCCCCTGTATCGACGGCGTCTCGCGGCCAGTTGAACCCGGACTTGAGCCGCTGGCTCATGGGATACCCGGTCGAGTGGGGAAGCTGCGCGCCTACGGCAACGCGATCGTCCCCCAGGTCGCGGCGACGTTCATCGTCGCCGCCCTCAACGCGATCTTCGACGGAGGGCGACGGTGACGCGACTTAATCGCCTGTCCGTCGTCGAGCGCGAAGCCATCCATCGAGCGGCCCGGGGATTCTACCAGGAAGACTTGCTCGACGGGCTCGAGCCATGGGGCGGGCGCAACGCGGGCAAGCTACGCAGCCAGGCCGGCCTGCTCGCGCGCCTGCGCGCGGTGCGGGGCCTGCGCGTCGTCGAGACAAACAACGTCGTAGCAATCACTGGTAGCCTGGACCCCGACGGGTTCGCGCGCCGGCTGTAACAGGAGGATGCAATGGCAAAGAAGCGATCCAAGGCAACGGCAGACGAGCGCGCGGAGGTCGAGGACGAGCTAGCGGCTGCGGTGTGCATGCGGCTGGCAGCTCCGACGGAGAGCGAGGCGGGCTACTGGGAGATGGAGGCCAACAGGCTGCGTGCGTCAATGACCCCGGCAGGCATCAAACGAGGCGAGCGTCGCGGAGCCGATATGGCCGAGCGCAAGCCTCCCGGCTGGCTCGTCGCGAGCGAGGCGATCGACGTGTTTGATCGACTGATGAAGGTCAGCTCGCTGTCTCGACGCGACCAGGACGAGATCTGGTCGTCGATCATGGTGATCGCGCTGTATCAGCTCGGTGCGCTCGTCGGCCCGTTCTACGATTCAGCGGCTAAGTGCGGGCTGGCGTCCGATCGCCTGGGCGAGGTGATCCGCCGCGAGATAACGCGCAAGCGGAACGTCGCGGAGTTCAACTGATGCGCGCGGACATCCATCCCAGCGTCGAGGCTGCACGCGCCATGATCGCATACGGCGACGAGAATCAACGCGAGCGATGGGGGGCGGGCCTGCTGCCGCGGCAGGAGCTCCTGCACCTAGCCCGGGAGCGGCTTTTTGCGCCGTTCTCGCGCCTGGCCCGGTGGCGCAAGCTCGAGATCCCCGACGTGCGCCACGCGCCGACGTGCCAGCGTGGCGAGGTCCGGTTCGGGACGAGGTCACCGCTCGAGCTAACCCATGGCGAGTGGGCCAACTACAAGACGATCTTGGCAGCGTTCGATCGGGAGCGATCTAGCCCCGCGGGCGCGCTATCGACGCATGGCGTGACCGGCGAGGTCGTGGTCGTCGAGCACTACGGGCTGTGCTCGGTCTGTCGGGCCGAGGTGATCGGCTGCGCGGCGTCGATCCGCCTCGAGTGGGCGGGCTTGCCGCTGAGTCGCGAATACCTCCTGTAGCGTGATAGGCTCCCGTCATGGGAGCACTGACCGACCTGTGGAGGAGCGAGCGCGGACTGCTCGCTGTCCTGATCATCATCGCCGCGAGCGTCCTCGCCGGCCTGGGCTCGATGCCCGTGGCCGAGTGGCAGACGTTCGTCACCGGCATCTTCGTCGCGTATGCCGCGGGCAAGACGCTCACGGGCGCGGTGGAGATCCTCAAGGGCAAGCCCGCCGACTCGGCTCCCAAGGCCGAGGACGCGAAGGTGGACGTCCAGCCGTGAAACCGATCCAGGCAACCCTGACGCTGTACCTGGCGACGTTTGCGATCTGCATCGGGCTGATCGCCGTGCCGAGTGCGTGCAATGGCAATCAGCGCCAGCGCACGCTCCACACCGTGCTCGTCAGCGCCAACGTGGCTCGCGACGGCTTCGTCGTGTGGGATGCGGCGCACCAGGCGCAGATCGTCTCGCGCGCATCATCGCGCGCCGAGGCCGAGGCCCAACTGGTCGCCTACCGCGAGCGTCGCGACAAGTTGGTCGCGGAGTTTGAGCGGCTGTATCGGGCGCTCGCGACGGCTGCAACGCAGGACGATCGTCCGAGCCTGGTTGCCGCCGAGGAGTTCGGGCGCACGTTGCTGGTCGAGCTCGCTGCGATCAAGGGGGCACCGTGAACCTGTCTGCGATCAAGTCGATCGAGCTGCTGCACGCCGCGATGCTGGGGCTGCGGGCGATCAGCGATATCGCCAAGTCAAACCTCTCGCGCCTGTCACGCCTAGACGCCCAGGATGCGCTCCAGGCGATTGCGTCGATCGTCGAGACCCTCAACGCTGGCTGGAAGGGCGACCTCGAGGTCGGTGCGATCCGTGAGGCGATCGATCGGCTGCGCGCCTCTCTTGTCCAGAACGACGCCGCCGCCGATGCCGAGCTCGACCGCAAGTTCCCGACGTAAGGCCGCGCGCTGCGCCTACGTCGAGACAGATCGACGCTGCGGGCGCAAGGGCGACGGAAACCCGCCGCTCTGCCCGGCCCACCGGCTCGTGCTCGAGGCCGAGGTCACGCGACCGCTGCGCCCCGGCGAGCGGCTCGTTGGCCTGCTCGGTCGCGTGCTGCGCGGGCAGCGCGTCAACGACAACCACGTGTTCGCCGGCATCGACGACCTGATGGGGATGTTCCAGAGCCCGGGGTTCGACGAGCTGCGCGCCCAGGTCGAGGCCCAAGCTCGAGCTCGAGCTCGAGCGCCGCGTCAGCCCCCGCGCCAGCCCCCGCGCCAGCCCCCGCGCCCACCGCCGGGTCAGCCCCCACCCCCGCGCCCGCCCGCTGGACCCGACCCGCGCGTGGTCCTAGGGTTCGGCCCCGGCGACAAGCTGACCGTCGCGATCGTCAAGGCCAGGCACCGCGAGCTCGCGCGCAAGCACCATCCCGACCGGGGCGGGTCGGTCACTCGCATGCAGGAGATCAACGCAGCGGTCGATAAGCTCCTGGCCTCCATGTAGCATGGGGCCGTGAGGATCTCGCCCCGCCCCCACCGCGCCGCACTCGGCGCGGCGTTTGAAGCCGAGTTTCCCGCCTCGGTCATGCGCTGGCTCCCGCTGCTCGAGAAGCACGCCGGGACCATTCCGATCCCGTTCCTGCTCGCCTATATCCAGAAGGAGAGCAACGGCAATCCGTGCTCGTACACGACACTGCGCGAGAGCGGGATCTTCCAGCTTATGCCGCCGCACAACACGCGCGAAGGACTGACCAGCGAAGAAGCCCTGCGCGTTGCGTGCGTTGGCTCGTCCCAGCGCGCATCCAGGCCGCTTACCGAGGCCGAGGCCGAGGAGCAGGTAGCCTCTGGCCTGCGCTACGTCAACGTCACGCGCGCCTACGCGCGGAAGTACGTTGACTGGCCCGAGACCAGCGCGGACTTCTGGCGCATGGTCAAGATGGTTCACGTCGCGCCGGCTCGCGTGAGGCAGTACGCGCCTGGTGCGAAGACCTGGGCTGAGTTCCGGCAACGCGCCGAGGCCGGCGGCAACACCCCCAAGAGCTGGCTCGACAACGCCGAGTGGGTCGGCGGGTACGGAGCCGGGGGCGGCAGAGGCGCAAGCGGCGGCAGTCTGCTCGCGGCCCTCGCTATCGCGGGCGCCATAACGCTAGGATCGATGGTTTACTTCAAGAGGAGATCGTGATGAAGAACCTGTACGCGCAGCCGGTGAGCATCAAGCCCGCGCCTGGCCTGTCCAAGCTCGGCCCGAACGTGTCTACCAACAACACCCAGGGCAGCGTCCAGGCACCCTCGCCCTCGCTGACGGGTGCGGAGCTCTCGACCGAGCTCTACACGTTCTTCGCCAAGCCCGTCCTCGATGGGCGGTTCGTGGTCCTCTACAACGGTGACCGTCAGTTCGCGCGCGTGACGCTCACGCTCGAGACCGCTGGCCCCGTCGCGGTCTCGCGCTCGCAGCAGCTCGCCCCGGTCCTGTCGGGAAAGGGCGCCAAGCTCGAGACCGGCGTGCCGCTCTCGTTCGACGTGGCGAAGGGCAACCGCCTGTTCGTCGCCGCGACCTCGATCAGCCGGATCAAGGTCTTCATCGCTCCGATCCCCTGGCAGGAGCAGATCACCGGCCTGCTCGGCCTGCTCGTCGCCAAGAGGTAGCCATGAAGTTGTACTACGCTGCGATCTCACCGGACGGAAAGATCCTGGGCCTCGAGGAGGACGCCGAGAGCGCGCTTGCCCTCGTTCAGCGCAAGGTCGGCGGGCCGGTTGCGGTCCAGGTGATCGACGAGCCCGAGGCGAACCCCGAGGACGCGCCGACTGCCGAGGAGATGGCCGAGCTTGCCTACTCGAGCGCGCAGTTGTCTCCGATCTCCGCGGCATCGGTGATGAACATGACGCTCAAGACGGCTCACGAGCTCCTGCTGCCGTACTTCGCGGGCATGGAAAGAGGAGGCGAGATCGTCACCAAGTACAAGACCGCAATCGGCATGGCCGACGCCTGGATCGGCCAGAACTACAAGACGCTCAAACCAAGCCAGGACGTAGACCGGCCCGTCGAGGTCATGGGTGTCACGCTGGTCCCCGCGGCGCACGCCAAGCTCGCGGCGTTGCGGCGCGGACCATACGAGCGCATCTTCGACGTGTCCGAGGAACAGATCAAGCGTCGCGCGAAAGACAAGAAGATCCCGTACACGCCGAAAATGTTTGAAGAGGCGACGGCTGCGATGGTCGTTGAGGGTGCCAGGATGGCGGAACGCTGGAAGAATCCGGCGATTGGACTGCCGCAGCGCATCGGCCCCAAGTTCACGTGGTGCCAGGGCAGCTCCAAGGAGTGCCGTGACTCGTGCCTGATCTTCGCCGGCCAGAACGCGAGCGAGCGGTACAACACCTATCGCAAGGTCGCGCAAGCGCACGCGCTCCTGGGTCAGCCCACCGCCTTCATGCGCGTGCTGATGGAGTCGATCGACAAGTGGATGGGTGACTGCACCTTCTATCGTCGTCCCAATCCAAAGCAGGAAGTCACGCCGATGTTCCGGCTGAACATCCTGTCGGACATTCCGTGGGAGCGCGTGGCTCCGTGGTTCTTCGATCACTATCGGGGCAAGTCGGGCGAGAACGGCAAGCCCTTGCAGTTCTACGACTACACCAAGGTGCCGGGTCGTCGCGCTCCGTGGATGCACGATGGCAAGCGACACGAGTTCCCGGACAACTACGACCTCACCTTCTCGCTCAGTGGCACCGACGTGAACGAGCAGTACGCGATCGAGGAGATCGAGCGTTACAACTCACGCCTGGCCGTCGTGTTCATGGCGTACAAGAAAGACGACGGCACCTGGCAGACGCTGCTCAAGAAGGGCGAGAAGGCGCAGGAGCAGATCCCGCTGCCCAAGACGTTCAAGATCGGCGGCAACGTGATGAAGGTCGTTGACGGTGACCTGAGCGACGCTCGTCCGAACGATCCCGGCAGGGTCTGCGTCGGGCTTCGATGGAAGCTCCCCAGCGGCAAGCGCAGCGGCGCCGAGACCGACTACGAGCTGATGGACATCGGCGGCGAGCAGGTGGAGATGATGATGCGGCGCGGCGCGGACGGCAAGCTCAAGAGGCTGTCGTTCGTCACGCCGATCTACATCAAGGGTGCGAAGGAGTCGGCATACGAGCCGAACCCCGACGACAAGAACGTCGTGCTGATCTCAGCCGTGACGCCACGGCATGAGCCGATCATCCATCACCTGACGCAGCCGTTCTAGTTCGCCTTACGCCGCACCTTGGGGCGTCCGTCGCCCACGATCTCAAGGATCTTCGCGACGAACCATCGGTTCCGCAGCGACGCCTCGCCGCGCTGCTTGCGGATGTGGGCGACGATCTGCCGACCGTCCATTGTCGTGAGTTGATGCAGGGCGAAGGCGACGACCAGGGCCGAACGGTTCCGTCCCTTGGCGCACGTCACTAGGACGCGCTTACCCTCGACAATGGCCTTGGCGACCGCGACCGAGGTCTTCAGGACGAGCTCAAGTTGGGCCGGCGTCAGGGCAGCGTCCGGGATCGGGCAGCGGAGAACCTGACCGTGAAACGCCATGCGCTCTGGCTGCACCTCCGCGGCACATAGAACCAGGATGTCCACGGTCGGGAGGTCGCGCTCGAGGGGAGGCGCAGACCCGACCCACAGCCGCGGTGAGACCGGCGTGGCATCGTAGGGCTTCCGCCGCGCCGCCGACACCCACCCGCCGCGCTGCCCGGCTGGTGCCTGGGCGTGCGTGACGCAGAATCCTGCCTCGCTCGCGGGCTGCTCGCAGTCCGAGGCGAGGCAACGAGTCATCGCGCGCGAGCCTTCGACGACCGCTCCACCGTGGGCGGCGCGCTGGCCTCGAGAACCGCCAGTCGCTGCTCCGCGATCTCGAGCACGCGACGAACCGCCGCGAAGTGCCGGGAGTTGAAGAAGTTGGTCTTCTCGCGCACACCGTCACGCTCGAAGGTCTTGAAGACGGCGACCGAGAGCATTCCGTTGGAGCGACGCCGAGAGATCACGGCGACGACCCCGTCTGGATCCGCGATGTCCTCGATGTCCTCGTAGCCGTTGCGGATCCCGTTGTTCATCCAGTCCTCCGAGGCAACACTACGAAACTACGTCACTCCCGTCCAGCCCTTGCCTCGGTGTAGGATGCCATGGTGCCACCGCGCCTGTACATCGGCAGGCCGACTCCGCTGGAGGTCGGCAAGACATATGTGGCCAGGCCGGCGGTCACCTACACCCTCGGCGATGACAGCTACTACTGGAACCTGCCGAAGCGCGTCGAAGATGAAGTTGAAGCGCGCCGCCCGGCCGACATGCCATCGCGGTTGTCGTCGTTCTTCCTCACGGACAAGCCAAGCAAGATCGCCGAGTCCGGCGGATCGGCCCTGTACGTCTACGAGGTGACCGCGCCGAAGGCGACGCGGCACGAATACACGTTTTTGAGCTCGGCGGCGAGGCTGATCACGTTCGCCACCAAGCGCGCCCGCACGAAGGGGCCGCAGTACCTGCAGGACGCCAAGAAGGCGATTGACGACTACTGGAGCGGCAAGACCTCTCCTGATGTCTCATGGTCGTCCCCGGAGTACATCGCGCCGACGATCACCGTGGTGCGAAGGGTGTCGGTGCGGCAGACGATGCAGCACGAGTTCAACGAGATCTACGACTGGCACAAGAAGAGGAACCCGGCCATGCCACAGCTCACCTACAACGCCCACGAGAAACCCGCCGACCATCCGTTCTACTGCGACAGCGGCGACGGCTCCCTGGTCCCCGAGCACGCCTCGTTTGAGGCGGCGCTCGACGATGCCCTGACCAGGGTGGTTCGCGCCGGCATGCCGAGCGTGCGCGTCGTTCACGGCTCCGAGGTCGCGGGGTTCGACGACGTGGCCGATGTGCTGCTGTTCGACGAGTACAGCGGGCGCCAGGCGATTGGCGAGATGCATGACCGTCCCGAAGCGGTGATCGTACTTCACGAGGCTGGCCTCGACCTCACCTCGATGGCGAACGAAGCGCCCTACACCGCGACGGTCCAGTACGGCCCCTGGCGTTCGGGCCTGCGGGACGAGAGCACGGTCGCGGTCATCCTGGCGCGCGACGAGCAGCGCGCCAACCCCGCGCGCAAGCGCATTGACCTGACCTCTGCCGAGGTCGCCAAGGTCGAATCCGCGGTGAGCGAGCCTGGCCTCGGCACAATCGACCTGACCCCGGCGCGCGGAGGCAAGTTCGTCGCGAAGATCGCACCGCTGGCAGACGCTGCCACGATCATCAAGTCGCTGCGACTGATCGGCCTCGACGCCGAGGAGCTCAAGGGCGAGGAATCCGGTCGCCTCCTCGTCAAGCTGCCCAAGCGTGAGCCTCGCGCTTCTCGGCCCTCTGCCCTGCCGAAGCCCCCAGCCGGATGGTGGAACCGTCCGGTCCCCAAGGACCAGCTCTGCTATCCATCGCGCAGCGATGCGCTCAAGCGGTTCCTCGACGAGAATCAAGATCTCATCCAGAACTACGGGGGCGTTGACTATCAGGTCGGCGCGTCCGAGTTCGACGCGATCAACCACAAGTACAGCCTGACGGGCGACCGCGCCGCTCGCACGATCGCGGACGCTGTCTGGTATGCGATGCCCGCGGGCAAGCCGTACTGCGTCGAGCGCATCGACCTCGAGGCCCTCAACGACACCAGCCCAGCTCGCGAGGCAGACGCGAAGTTCAGGCTTCCCGCCTACGTCTACGAACAAAACCTCGCTGCGGACGAGGCGAAACGCTACGCCCAGCAGCACGAGGACGAGCTCGAGGAGCACTACGCTCGCCTGGCAGAGGCCGAGGAGGCCGAGGCCCAGCGCGCGTTCGCGGAGGCCCAGGTGCCGATCCCGTCGCTGCCTGCGCCGATCTCGCTGCCTGTGCCGGATGGCGAGGCGTTCATCGACGCCTACATCGTCCCGAGTCACGTTGTCGGGACCGCCTACGAGCCGTGGATGGAGGATCAACTCATGGTGACGCGCGAGCGCCGCGCACTGATGCGACCGGCGGCTGCGAGTAACCCGGGATGCGGGCGCAGTGCCTTGCAGGCGCAGGAAAACCCGAGCCGTAGCTGGGTCACCAAGGTGATCGCCAAGCACTACGAAGACATGCAGGAAGAGGTGCCCGCCAAGTGGCTCCCCAAGATCGCCTCGATCAAGGGAACGGGCGGGCGCAAGGTCGCCGCGCAAATGAAGGAATACGGCTGCGGTGCCTACGGCTGCGTCCTGCCGACCTACGATCCAGACGTTGTGCTCAAGCTGACGACCGACGACACCGAGGCCGAGTTCGCGCACGACCTGGCAAGCACCATCAGCGCACCCATCGTGGTCAAGTATCGGAAGACCGTCACGCTGCCCGAGGAGTATCACGGGCACGGCACCTACCTGCTCTGGCGGCAGTCTGCCGACGAGGTGGGCAACCTGCTCGACGCGGTCAAGGCCCGCAAGGGCAACCGCTCCAAGGCGTTCGCGGCGATTGCAAAGCAGCACAAGGCCGCGCAGCGCGCCTACGATGCGCTGCTCGCGGGCAAGCCGGCGCACGACAAGCTCGACGCCTGGCGCGAAGCGGCCAAGCTCCTGGGCGAGGAGGTGCCCGAGCTGCGCGAGCTCATGCGCGGGATGATCAAGGTTCTCGACAAGGACGGGGTGTTCTTTGGGGACATCCACGACGGCAACCTCGGCCTGGTCAACGGCAAGTGGCTGATCGTGGACCCAGGTCACGTCGCGGTGATCACGGAGGACGCATGAAGCGCGCGGTCGCCCTGCTGCCCACCTACAACCGGCCCGAGATGGCTCACCGAGCCGTCCACCTGTTCCTGGCGCAGGACTACCCCGGCCCCAAGCACATCCTGATCGTGGACGACGGAGACCGGCGCGTGCAGCTCTGCGACGCCTGCCGTGTGCCCGAGGTCGAGCTGCTCGTGTGGCCGCGCACCAACCTGCCGACGAAGCGCAACGCGATGATGCGCTACCTCAACGACCGAGAGGCGATCTACTTCTTCTGGGACGACGACGACTACCACGGACCCTCGAGGATCTCGCGACAGGTTGCGTTCATGGAGGCTGGCAAGCACCCGGCGTGCGTGTTCACGCCGATGCTCTACTTCAACAGCATCACCGCGGACCTACGCACGAGCCGATGGGTGAGCGATGCCACCGTCGCGTTCACCTGGGACTTCTACGCGAGTCGCACGTTCAACGAAACCGTGGACCCAGGATCCGGCTTCCTGTTCGTCAATCACGGGAGCGTCGCCAGGTTGCCCGCTGAGCTCGACTACATGACCGTCGTTCACGCTGGTCAGCGACACACGCCGCCGGCCTTTGGGGCGCCTGACTTCTGGGACGCCCCGGTCCCGGTCACCTGGGCCGAGGAGCGACTAGCCCTTCACGAGGCGTAGGGCTAGCTGCGGAACCCACCAGGACGGGCACTTCACGTCGGTCCTCCAGTACCTATCGAGCTTCGCGTCGCGTCCGTAGGTCCAGCCGACGATGTGCTTCTTGGGCGAGCGTCCGGTGACCAGGACGAATGCATCGGCTGAATCGTCGGCCTCGTAGAGGATCAGGTGGCCGGTGTCGTGCTGCGTCCATCTTACCTGCGCCGAACCCGCATCCGTGCCGGGGCCGCGGAGGTCGAAGCTGCCGCCCCACCAGTACCTGTTGCGCCAGCGCGCAACGGCAATCTCGGCGGCGGCTGACTCGATCTCCTGATCCCAGGTGATGACCTCGTTGTAGTGCTCCGTCTGTCGTCCAGGCTTGCCGTCAGCGCGACGACGATCTGAGGTCAGCTTGCGACTGGCTGCGACGACGATCGACTGCCAGATCTCGTCGCGGCTCAGGTCCACCTCGATCACTGCGGCAAGCCCGACCCGTTCATCCAGCCGGGCTCATCGTCGCGGTCGAGCGCGGGCTCCGCGGGCGGCGGCGGCGGCGCGACCTTGCGCTTGAGCGCATCCTTGACCCCGCTGGCTCCCTTGCCCCCGGTGGCCGGCGCGGCCTTGGGAGCCGAGAGCGTCTTCTCTCCGCGCCCCGCCTTCGCCTGGGCCTGCTCGCTGCGCTGCTCGAGGGCTTCCGGCCAGGTCGCCTCGCCATCGCGAATGGCGACGTAGAGGCGTCGGAGCTGCTCGATTTCCGCGGGTGTCGCCACGCTGATCGAGTGGCCGAGCCACTCCTCGAGGTCGGTTGGCTGAACGCCGAGCGCCACGAAGGCGTCGCACACCGCGTTGCGCGCCTGGTCGGGATCTTTGGCGGCAGCGTCGCTCAAGATCGAGTTGCACACCTCGTAGGCTTCGTCCTGGAGGTTGCCAGGAATGATCCTCAAGATGCACGTCCTGAGTGCCTTGGACACGAGCGCGCCCTGCTTGTTGAGCAGATCGTCGTCGCTTGCCGTCACCAAAAACACCGGCTCACCGTAGCTGTTGGTGCGCTGGTCCATCGCGACCTGACCCCGGCGCAGCGACTTGCGCTCGACGAGCTTGCTGATAGTCACGTCCTGGGGCCAGGTCACGTTCGTCTCGAGGTCCGTCGCCGCCACGCGCATGATGCGCGTGTGCTCGTCCTCGTAGATCTGCGTGACCTCCATCGTGATGTTGCCGAAGCAACGCGCTGCCGCCTCCGCAAACCGGATGGACAGACCCTCGACCCCGTCCCCGATGGGCTTGCGGTAGATCGCGCTCGACGCGAACCCCGGTCGCCTGCACTCCTTCAGGAGCAGCGTTCGCACCTGATCCATGTTGCGCGGACGGTGCATCGCCATCGTCCAGCGCGCCTCGATGTCCGCGCGAGCCTTCGCGACGAGCGCCTGGGTCGCCTGGTTCTCTCGCGACACGCTCGTGCCGGCGAAGTCGCGACGCACGAGCTGGTTAACTTCCGGTCGGTGTCCGTTCATGCTCTCCATGTCACTCCCCCTTGCTGGTGGTCTTGCTCCACGCGCGCGGCACCACGAAGCGCCGCGAACCCGGAGTGGTCCTGCTGTGGTTCTTGATCGCCTCTTGGGCGTAGGCGTCGTTCGTCATGCGCGCGACGTACTCGCGGAACGCACCCTCCCAGTCAGTCCTGGTCCCGTCCTTTGACGCGCGGTAGGTGATGCGCTCCCGCTTGCCGTGCTCGTCGAGGTACTCGAGGCCCGCGAACTCACCGCACGCGAGCTTGAGTTCCTGGGTCAGGGTATCGACGGTCTGCTCGTAGTGGTCCGCGTGTCCGCGGGCGATACGCAGCGCATGGACTGCGTCGATCAGCTTGTCGCCTGCCTCGAGCTTGCGGAATTCCTCGTCGCGTTGCTGGAACCGCGACAGGAGGTACTTGTCGTAGCTCGCGGAGCCGTCCGGTTCAGGCGGCACGTCGGCGCGAATGTGATCCATCAGGAACCGCTCGCACCGATCTCGCAGCATGTCGATGAGCTCGTCATCGCGCCGGATCACGTAGTCGAGGGGCTGGTTGTCGATGAACGCGACCAGATCCCAGATGTCCAACCCCGAAACAAACAGGTTCCACTGGCACTGGATCAGGATGTGCGCCGGGACCGCGTCGGTGCCTGGCTCCCCGTACATGTGCGCGACCCGCGAGGAGTGAGACTTGATCTCCAGCCCGTTGATCGGCACCGCGCCGCCAGGCCAATAGCAGATCCCATCAGGGGTGGCCTTCGCCCAGGTCACCTCCGGGTGATCCAGAGTGCCCGGCACCTCGACGCGCAGCCCGCGGCGCTCCGCGTAGTCATCGCGGATCTGCGGCTCAAGCAGGTTGCCCCACTTGGTGCGGCTGTTGCCCTCAAACGGCGGCTTGCGACCCGTCTTGTCGAGGTACACGTCGATGGGCGAACTCCAGGGGTTCAGGCCGACGATGGACGAAACGTCGGTCGCGGAGATGCCGGCTCGACGTTGCGCTAGCTGTTCAGCGGATAGCATAGGAGACCTCGTTGACGATGGAGCTGATGGTTGAGGGCGAGACGCCGAACTGCTCGGCTAGCTCGCGCTGAGTGAAGTTGCCGCTGCCGTAGAGGCGGCGGATCTCGCGAACGAACGGCACGGTCAGCTTCGCGCCAGGGTGACGCTCGCCCGCGAGCACGCGACCCTTGCTGACCGCGTCCTGAATGTTGTCGGTGCGCGTGCCGATGGTCAGGTGGTTGATCTCGACGCAGGGCGGGTTGTCGCACTTGTGCATCACGTCGATGTCATCGCGCAGCTTCCCGTGGACCTGTTCGTAGATCCAGCGGTGCGCGCTGCGCGCCTTGCCGTCGTGCGTGAACCGCCCATACGGACGGTGACCCTGCCGACGGGCACCCGTCCAGACCAGGCACTTGCCCTGGCGACGGGTCATCGCGAAAAACCGAACCAAGTCCTCCTCTGTCGCTCGCTTCATGTTTAGACGCTTGCATAGCGGTATGACAACGAGTGACTGGGCTCGACGGTGTATGACGCAACGCCTCGTGATCACTCGCGGAAAAAAGTCAAAGTCGCAAAACCTTGACACCTCGTGTGTGTTTTGACAACAGTACGCACATGGCAGCACTACGCAGAGACAGGCCGCGGAAAGCCATCGCAGAGCGACTGAAGAAGGCGCGGATCGCCGCTGGCATCACGATGGAGACCGCCGCAACGCGGCTCGACATCTCGAGGTCTCAGTGGTGTCAGATCGAGCATGGCTTGCAGTCGATCCCAGCGGAGCGCCTCGTGGACTTCGCCGGGATCGTCAAGACAACGGTTTCCGAGTTGCTGGGGGTTTAGGAGATGGCGCGCATGTCGATTGATGACAAGGTCGGACGCGACCCGCGCATCACCCTGCTCGCGGTCGCGCTGGGCTGGAGCAAGCGCGAGCTAGTCGGGTGCCTGGTTCTCGACGTTTGGCCTCTCTGCTACGACCAGGAGAGCCCACTGGTGTCGGAACGCATCATCGATGCAGCCGCCGGGCGCCCCGGATTTGGCGCCGAGATGGTCGAAGCCGAGCTCGCGACGCGCGACAGGAGCGGAAAGCTCCGCATCACGGGAGCCGCCAAGCGGATCGCATATCTCGACCATCAAAAGAAGGCAGGACGCCAAGGTGGACTTAAGAGCGCGGAAATGCGCGACAAAGAGTCCAAGGGTAGGGCAAGGGTCCGGGAAGCCGAGGTCAACCAACCCTCAAGGGTAGGGCAAGGGTCCGGGAACCCTTCTGCTTCTGCTTCTGTTCCGGATTCTGCTTCTGCTTCTGCTTCTGCTTCTGCTCCGGATAAACCTACTGCTCCGGAACTCTCCTTGTCCCCGCCTGCGGCGGCGACCGACAGTGCCGAGGCTCCTGAGGCTCCAGTGGTTCGACCACAACCGGATTTAGTGGTTCGACCACAACCGGCTCCAGTGGTTCGACCACAACCGGCTCGAGCGGTCCGACCGCTGCCACCGGCAGAAGCTATGGTCGCCGCCAGAAGGCTGCTTGACCTGATCGCGGCCAACACCCCCGCCAGTACGCTTGCGCGGCTCTCAGAGCGCGCGAAGGACGACCGGGCGGGGAAGTGGGCCGACGCCTTCCGGCTGCTCCACGAGCGAGATGGACACGCCTGGAGCGACATCACCGCGATGGTCGAGTGGGTCCAGGCGGACCCATTCTGGCGTCAGAACATCCTGTCGGGTGACAAGCTGCGCGAGAAGTGGGATCAACTCGCCGCCAAGCGCGCCGCTGAAACCAAGGGCGCCGGCTCGCGCTACGGTCGCGTTGCTGAAGTCAACCTGATTACCAACGACGACATCGACGCCGAGGAGGCATGGCTGCGCGAGCACGCGCCGGGGATGGTGGCGCGATGACGCCCGAGGACTACCGCCTCAAGCGGGGGTACATGCTCCAGCGAGGCTGGCCCGAGCGGTCGGTCGAGGCTGCGTATCGCGCGGACCCGAGCAAGCCCGCGGTGCAGGCCCTCGACACCTGGAACAGCGACGACAAGAACGTCGTCGTCCTGAGCGGTCCCGTCGGTGTGGGTAAGACCGTCGCGGTGGCCCGCTGGTGCCTGCTCCGACCGACCAGGATCGTGTTCACGCGCGCGACGACGTTCGCGGCCTCGAGCCGGTATGACCAGGAATCGCGCGCTCGGTACTACGGCAGCGCCGGCCTGTGCATCGACGACCTGGGCACCGAGTACGCGGACAAGAAGGAATCGTTCCTCGTGGACCTCGACGAGCTCGTGGACACCTACTACGCGGACGCGCGTCCGCTGCTGATCACGACGAACCTCAAATCCGCCGAGTTCCAGGCGCGCTACGGAGCGCGCGTGTGGGATCGGCTGCACGACTGCGCCGCGTGGATCGCGGTCAAGGGCGAATCTCTCAGGAGGGCAACACCGTGAGCTACTGGTATCAAGATCCCGACGAGGACGAATCGGACACCTGGGTTCCGCCGCCGCCGCCCGACGACGATCTGAATCCGATCGAGGTCGCGCGGGTCGATCCCGAGCCTGAGCCCGAGCCCATTCGCCTGGCGCCGATCGTGCCCATCGGGTCCGCGCGTCAGCGACAGGCCGAACGCATCGGCGGCAAGGTGCGCGAAGTGATTGACGAGGTCGGCGTACCCGGTGTCGTGGCTGTCATCCTCGAGCAGATCGAGCGGACGCCGAGCGCCGCGACCTCGACGTGCCCGCACTGCCGCCAGCCGATGCTGCTCAACCGTCGGAGCTGCGGACGCTGCGAGGGAGAGCGGAACCGCGAGCGCGTGCAGCGGATGGCCGAGTTGATCCGCGAGCTCAAGGGCCTGGCCGTCAAGGGCGACCCCGACCCCGAGCGCGAGCGGACGATCATCCTGCAGCTACGCGAAGCAGGCCACCCTGACCTCGACGGGCTCACGCGCTGGTGTACCGCGACGCGCGAGAAGTCCGAGCACGGGGGAGGGAAGGAACCCACGCGAGGCAAGCGATGGTGATCACGCTCGTCGTTGCGGGCGCGGTTGCGTTCGGGCTGATCGGGTTGGCCTCGCGTCCGAGTGCGCCTACAGTCCCGCGCCTGCTCGACCTGACCCCACTCGTGCGGAGGAAGCGATGAACCACCTGATCTTGACCCTGGCGATCTGGCTAACGTCCTCAAGCGACGCGGACGCCCTGCGCCGCACCTCCCCGGCGTACCTCGACGCGCCCACCGCCCACGCGCACCTCGCAGCCGCGCGTGTGGCGGGTGCCGTTCATCGCGTGGACCCGTACCTGTTGCTCGCCATCGCCTATCGCGAGAGCCGATACGAGCTCGACGCGGTCACGCACGAGAAAAGCGGGAAGCTCTCCTGCGGACAGATGCAGATCACCATGCCGCGGGGCCAGCCCTGTCCCGCGCCTGCGCTGCTCGAGGGCTACCTGGCCGGCGCGGCTCACCTGGCCGAATGGCGTCGAGCCACCCGGAGCGCACGCGACGCGCTCCTGGGCTATGCCGGGGGCTACGGCATGATCCGCAAGTGTCATCGCGGGCGCATCGTGCGCGAGCAGGGAGGCCTCGAGATCGACCTGTGCAGCACGCCCGAGGTGCGGCGCGCTGCCTGGATGCGCCGGGCCGCGATCAGCCGTCCTGTGACAAGCTGACACGCATGGCAACCTGCGCCGCCTGCCTGCAAGCCATTGTGCGCGCCGAGCGGTTCATGCTCGACGACACCGAGGTGTTCCATGCGCGATGCGTCGGCATGTCCTACCGGAGCAAGCTGCGGATCACCGAGGCAAGGATCCGCGAGCTCGAGGCCCAGGTGGCCGACACGCGCCGCGCCGCCGCGCGCGTCGAGGTCGAGGCGAACAGGCTCCGCAACGACGCGGCGTCCGCGCGAGCGCAGGCGATCATGCTCGAGGGGCGGCTCGCAGCGACTCAGGCTCGCAGCGACCAGGACCACGAGCGCCTGGCTGCGCGCGACGAGGAGCTCCGGGAGGCGCGGCGGCAGATAGCCTCACTTCGCAGCGACCTTGCCGCCCTGCGCCCCCAGGAGGGCTCGACGGTCGAGGTCGAAGACGCGACGGTTCAGCGGTTTCGGAACCTTGAGCTCGACTGACCGAAGGTTGACCGGGAGGGGTAGCGGAGGATACTGTCAAGCCCGTGAGCAAGTTGGCACGTTTCCGCGCTCGTCATGGCGAGCCCAAGCGCAACCCGCCGCTGGCGACGGACGTGGTCGAGTACATGCTGCCTGGCTTCGCGGCGTTCGCGGCGTCGCGTGTCGCAACGCGAATGGTCACCTCTCAGATTGCTCGTCGCTACCCGAGCATGGTCAAGCACGCGGGCGCCATCGCGGCGATCGGCACGTTCGCGGCTGCATGGCTCGGAGCCCATCGCGTCAAGGCTCTCGCCAAGTACCACCATCCGATCGTGATCGGGACCGGCCTTGCGGCGGCGCAGTCGCTGCTCCAGCTCTACCTGCCGGGTCTGAGCAAGCTGATTGGCGAGCCCCTACCCACCGAACTCCCGGCGCCGGCCTCGCGTCCCGTGGCGACCCAGCAGATTGCCGCGGAGGCTCCGGTGCCCGTCGGGTTTACGCCGACGACTGCCAGCGAGTGGTATCGCTACAACGACGCCTACGACGCCGGCAGCTACAAAGGCAAGGTCGAGGTGCCGTCGGCCCAGGCCAACCCGCCACCGACACCAGATCCGGAGGAGTCGCAGATCAGCGACCTCCTCGACAACAGCGACTTGCAGCTCGATAACTCTGACCTGGGGTTGTTCTCGTGATGCGACACGTCATGGCAGGCGTTCAGAGCGTGCCGCGCGTCATGCGCGGCGCCCCCGTGGTGGACCCCAGGCGCGTGGACGTGCCGCTCTCCGAGCGCGCCCTCGCCGGCCTCGAGTCGCAGGGCCTGGCGCGCACGCTGGGGAGCTTGGCCGGCTCGACGCTCGGTGACGACATCGAGATGCCAGAGGAGTGCATTCGTCGTGGCGGATGCGATCCCGATCAGCGCAAGCCGATCGACCCCTACGCGAGACCTTCTGTATCCAGGAAGGTCGGAGCCTTAATGAAGTTCAAGACCGCGGCGGCAGCGGCATCCGCCAAGGACACGGTCAAGGGCATGTCCACGACGACCATCGCGCTCGCGGCGGTTGGGGCGGTCGGATTGATCTACTACCTGAGCAAGCGACCGTGAGCAGACTGCTCGTTCGCAACGGCGTGTTCGCGCAGGCCCCGTTTGCCGGGAGCCTGGGCGAAGCCGCGCCGGCCTCGCCCGCCGAGGTTGCCGCGACGGTGGACCTGACCGAGGTCAACGAGCGAACCAAGCAGATCCTCGCAGTCATCGAAGAGGACGCCAGGAACCGTCGCACGGCGCTGTGGATCGGCGCGGCGAGCGCGCTCTTTGCAGCGGTCAAGCTCGGCTTCATCGCCTTCCCCGCCATCCGCTCGCGCGTCGGGCGGATGTGATACACCGGAGCTCGCATGGCCTATCCGCAGCCGAATAGCGACCAGTACGCCCTCAACGGCTACACGTTCTTCCGCCTCAACACGCCGCTGTCGAGCCCGGGAGATATCTACGAGTCCGCGCAGGGCGCGCAGGCGTTTGCGATCGGCCCTGACTCCGACGTGGACCGGGTGAACATCGCCTACTTCGACGATCAGCGGGGGCCGACGTTCCTGAACCGCGCGACCATCGGCCCGTCGCGGTCGCTGGTGGGCGTGGTCGCGGCGCGCAACGAAGTGCAGTACATGCCCGGGGCGCGCCCGGGGCGCATTCTGATCTGGCCCGAGGTACTCTACGATCCGTCGTTCAAGCCGCCGCTCTGGACCGACGGTCCATTTGGTTTCGATGTGCTGCGGATCATCCCGCCGCAGCTCGACGTGATCCAGTACTTCACGCCTGTGCCGTCCCTCTCGACGGGTCGCAGCGACCGGACCTACCTGTTCCAGACGCTGGAGGCCCCGGTGCAGCCGAACGCGCAGGGCAACCTGATGGTGCCCTACTACGGTCGCCGGTACGCCTGCATCGAGGTGACGAACCGGACGGATCTGAGCACGGCGACTCCGATTGACCTGGCGATCTACGGGGTCAATTTCACGTACTCGGTTGCCACGCCGTCCTCGCAGCAGACGCATCAGGTCACGACCATTCGCGCCCTGACGCCGCTCGCGGCGAACGCGCAGACGATCGAGATCATCACCGCTGAGAACCACGGCATGTTCGACTACCTGCTAATCCAGACGCAGCGCGTGGCGCCTGGGCTGCTCCCGGGAGATCCCTGCCCCGCGAAGATCACCGTCAGCGACTGCGCGAGGTAACCATGACTGTCGCCGCAAACCTACCGGGCGCCGCCGCCCTCGCCTGGAACAACCTGTACATCAAGTGGCAGGGCAACGATCTGAAGTCCTCGATGACTGCGTTCTGGCAGGCGTGCATCGAGCAGTTCCCTGAGGAGCTCGACAATTCTCACCCCGTGAGCAATTGGCTGACGATCCTGGCCGCGCTGGCCTCGCAACTGCCGGCGACGAGCGTTTCCTACCAGGATCTGATCGTGTCGGTGGACACCGTCTATCGTGTCTGCTGGATGACCTCGCAGCTCCTGACGCAGGGGCTGATCACGCCGACGCAGGCGACGACCGGCCCGTCGAGCGTCCTGGTCGCGTACAACGCGCAGTTCGCGTAGCGGTTGACGCGGCGACCGCGCCGTCGCATGTTCGCGCCGTGTACATCCGGTACTTCGCGCGCACCGACGATTCAGACCTGGGCCTGGCTGCGCTGGCGTACTGCGATCTGCTGGTGGCAACGGGCCTACCGGTCCTCCTGGTGACGACGCGCTACGCCGACCTGCACCCGCAAAGCGGATGGAGCCGCCACGGTCGGCTTGTCCTGACGCCCATGACCGGCGTGTGCGTCAACGCGGTGTGCGGTGATGTCTCGGACTGGCACCGCTGCTACACGCCTGGCATGCGAAACCTGCTCCTGCTCGCGAGCGCCCACTGGACGCC